>Ga0316206_1000700_pt1 | contig 38891 bp, 25 predicted proteins | sample 6monthpyrite_MG_FD_204942 | JGI IMG/M metagenome (GOLD analysis project Ga0316206, IMG submission 204942) | Microbial mat bacterial communities from mineral coupon in-situ incubated in ocean water Damariscotta River, Maine, United States -... | ecosystem: Environmental > Aquatic > Marine >...
CTCCCGCAACGGCATTGGAATACGCTTTGAGCGCGGTGCGTTTGACAATGCCGTTGCGGGAGACGAATGTCAGGTAGTTGGACCCGGACTCGAAGTCTTTGATCGCCAGATACGCGCATGTGCGTTCGCCGGGCTTGAGATCGATATAGTTGATGATCGGTCGCCCCTTACTCGTTCGGCTCATCTCGGGGAGCTCGTAGACCTTGAGCTTAAACACCCGTCCGGTATCGGTGAAGCAGAGCAGATCATCGTGCGTCGAAGCGGCGAAGAGATGTTCGATGAAATCGTCGTCCTTCGAGTCCGATGCGCGGATGCCCTTGCCGCCGCGTCCCTGGGCCTGGTAGGTCTCGAGGGCGACGCGTTTGACATACCCGGCGTGCGAGATGGTGACGGCCATCTCCTGCTCTTGAATCAACGCAGCGATATCAATATCGCCCGCTGCTTCCTCAATTGAGGTGAGTCGATCGCGCCCGAACCGGAGCTTCATCTCTTCGCAGTCTCCGACGATGATGTCGAGGATCATGCGGTGATTACCCAGGATCGCTTCATAGCCCTCGATTTCGAGGATCAGGGCCGAGTATTCCTTGACCAAGCGTTCGATTTCAAGCCCGACCAGCTGGATCAGTCGCATCGAGCCGATGGTCTCGGCCTGGATGCGAGTAAGTAGCACGCCCCCGTCGGTGTCGGCATCGCGCATCGCCTTCATCAACCGCTCGGGGATGTTGGCCGCAGCCGGATGACCCGCCGGAATAGTGTATCGGCGCTGCATCAGTTTGGTAATCGCCTCATCGCGGGTCTGCGAGGATTTGATGAGTTGGATGATCTCGTCGATATCAATGACCGCATAGATCATGCCCTCGAGCACATGGGCCTTCTTCTTGGCCTCGCGGAGCAGGTGCTGGGTCCGGCGGGTAATCACCTCGACGCGGTGATCGACATAGCACTCGATGATCTGCTTGAGCCCCATCGTCCTTGGCTGGCGATTGACCAGCGCGATGTTGATGATCGAGAAGGTCTGCTGCAACGGGGTGCACTGATAGAGCTGGTTCTCGACGACCGCTGGGTCGGCGCCCTTCTTGAGTTCGATCACGATCCGAGTCTGCGCATTGCGCCCGGATTCGTTGCGGACATCGGAGATGTCCTTGATCCGCTCGTCCTTGACGGCATCGACAATCTTCTCGACGAGGGTGTTCTGGACCAACGAATAGGGGATCTCGTCGATCACGATCTGCTGGCGTCCTTGGGTCCCGCGATCTTCGACATGCAGGTTGCCCCGCACCGTGACGCGCCCGCGACCGGTCGAATAGGCATCAAGGATGCCCTTGCGCCCCAATATCCGCCCGGCGGTTGGGAAGTCTGGGCCTTGTACGCCGCGACGAACGACATCGCCATCCTCATCGACCTCATCGCGCATCAGGTCTATGAGCTCGATCGCGGGATCGTTGACCACACGCACAATGGCATCAAAGATCTCACTCGGATTGTGCGGCGGCAGACTCGTCGCCATACCGACGGCGATGCCCATGCCACCGTTGATGAGCAGGTAGGGAAACTTGCCGGGCAGGACGGTTGGTTCGAGGAGCCGATCGTCGTAGTTGGGCTGAAAGTCGACCGTCGAGAACTTGATGTCCGCCATCATGTCAACCGCGGCGCTGGTCATGCGTGCTTCGGTGTATCGCATGGCCGCGGGCGGATCGCCATCGATCGAGCCGAAGTTGCCCTGTGGATCGACGACGGGGGTGTTCATCTTCCACCCCTGCGCCATGCCGACCATGGTGGGATAAATGACTGATTCGCCATGCGGGTGATAGTTGCCCGAGGTGTCGCCGCAGATTTTGGCGCACTTGAGGTGCTTCTTGTTCGGTCGAAGATTGAGATCGTTCATCGCGACGAGGATGCGCCTCTGCGAGGGCTTGAGCCCATCGCGGACATCGGGCAGCGCCCGATCCATGATCGTGCTCATCGCGTAGGTCAGGTACGAGTCGGCCAACTCACGGTCGATCTGGAGATCGACTGCCTTCGTGTGTGTGCTTGTTTCTGGATTGAAATCATGTTCCGGCGACGCACCGCCCTCATTTTCTGGCGGTCCGTCGGGCGGTAAGTTATCTGGCATTGGGCGTACTCCGAGGGAAAACCCGAGGGTCAATCATCCGTCCGCCCGTCGGCGATCTCGGCTGTCAACGACAGCCCGAATATGCAGCACAACGGGACCAAAAATTATAGGCGCACCGCTCAATTTTGACTCGAATTTCTGCTCAAAAGATACACAGAAAAACCGTGTTTATTCCTTGAAATCACTGATTTTGGTGGCCATGATCAGGGCATAGATCGCTCAATGATCCGCTCGAACGATCGCCCGGTTTCGTCGAGTGTCAGCAGCGCCATCGCATCCGCTTCGACCGGCATCCGCTGGTCCCAGAGCGCCATCCGCACGCCCCACTTGGCGCTCTCGCCCGAAGCATACATATGACCCGATTCTTGAGCAGCGCTGAGCTGGGCGATGAATCGGATGGAATCGACGAGGGTCCCGATCTCGCTGGGCACCTTACCCGAGGCGATCGACCCCGGGGTCAGCCGATTGTCGCCGAGCATCGTGGCGATGAACGCCAATGGACGCATCGAGAGCCAACTCGGCAGCGGGGTCTTGGCGCTGGTAAAGACGATCCCGCCGGCAAGGTCACGATCCATCCACGCCAGATCCGCCCGCTTGAGCTGGTGCCCCCAGACGAGCGATCGCATCTGCGTGAGCCAGTTGGCATGTTCGTTGGCGACAGTGTCCGAGATGGCATCAAAGTCTGCTTCGAGCTGCGCCCACCCAAGGAAGGGCATCTGGGCGACCAGAGCCGGCGCGGGGGTCTCTTGAAAGATCCTGATGATGGCGGACCTCGCCAGCACCCTTCGATCCACAGGATCGAGCATGGCCGACCGCACGAATGCGAGGGCGACGAGCCCGTGCGAAGCCTCGGGGACCGCTGGGTCAAAGCCCGTTGAATCCAAATAGAGCCCGTCGAGCACCGCCAGTGATTCGGTGCGGAGTTCGTTGAGCCCCTCGTCGGCGAGGATGTCGACGAGCTGGATCTCGGAGAGCGCGATAAGCGTCATGCACGCGCCGAGCGGATCATCAGCAATCCGAGCCTCGCCGTCTTCGATGATCGCCAGATCACCCAAGATATCGAGCCCCGCGCGCCGGGCGTCGCGCTCGATGGCGGTCTTGCCGTCTTCGCCGAATCGCAAGAGGGCGTACGCCCCGATCGCCTGCTCGAAGGGTGCTACGAACGAAGATTCGCTCCGCCCGGTCACCGGGTCGAGCGTGCCCATGAGCCCATAGTGCTCGATGCCCGCCCAGCGCCGGCTCATCAGGTGGGTCGCGATCTTCGAGGCGAGTTCGCCGATCGTGCGTGTCTGGATCTCGTCCGATTCGACGACGCGCCCGCCGCGATCGATGAACACCGCCCCCATCGACACCCCGGGCTCGGCGAGCACGATTGGCTCGAAGCGATAAAGGGTGTACCCGCTCTCGGCGAGTTCTCTGGGCGTCGAGAGCATCACGCTCGCGTCGCCGGCGAGTGCATTGCCCAGCGCCATCGCGCTCTGTGTCATATCGGTGTGGCGCATGAGCATCGACTCTGGGCCAAGGATCTCGATCCGGTCGCCCCGACTCACCGCGACCCCGAGCACCCCGGGCGTATACCCGAACCCGGGCAGATCAAGCTCCGAATCGGAGATGGGCACGAGCGCGTCACCCAGTTCAAGCGTGATCGTGATTCGCCCGGTGAGGTCCTTGATGAACTCGTCCCATAAGGCGTCGCGCTCGCCGGTGAGCTTGGCGCTGGCGCTGGCGATTGCCCGGCGGGTTGCTTCAAGGAGGACCACCGGGCTTGGTTCGAGCGAGGCGCTCGAACCGCGTCCGAAAACCCGCCCGTCGAGCCTGAGCGTCACGATTGCCGCAGCGCACGCGGGGGTCTCATCGGCGAGCCCATCTTCCGGAGGGACTCCCCAGCCCTTTACCCACCGATCAACGACTCTGTAGGCATCGAGCCCGTCCTGGACACCCATCGTGGGCTGGGCGAGGCCCTGTGAGCCCATCGCCACAAGCACCAATAATGCAAGCCATCGCCAAGGGAGCGTGTTATCGGCCCGATGCGAAGCGTGAAAGTGGTTGATCTTGAGCGTTTGGTGTTGACTCATGGTGTTGTTTTCGTGCATCATGTTGCTGCGGATCCACATATCTCCGCGTCCGAGAAGCAATAGCCATCGCGGTTGTCGCTTCCCAGAGCGGTTTGGCACCCCCGTGTGCCCGGATTGGCACGCCGGTTGTATCTGTTCTTTCAACAACTAAACAAAGGAGTCTCATATGGCAACCATGCAACAAATCTTCATCATGACCACGCTTCGTCGCCGGGTCGCCATGCTCACCCTGTTGAGCTTTGTCGCTCTTTGCTAGTCCTTGATTCCAAATCGTATTCACCGCAGGGCTTCGGGGCTCTGAGCGTGAATCCGAACGATATTTGATCCGTCGGCGTGTGTGTGTTGCCGATGTGAATCCCCAGAAGGCCCTTCGATCGGACCGCCCACCCATTCGGTCCGCGATACCCAGTATCATACGCGCCCCTGGGACAACAAAAACGCCCCGGTTCATCATTGGACCGGGGCGTTTACGATTTTTGGACCGTTCAACACGCACTTTTTAGAGCGGAAATCGAACGGGATATGACTCAGAGTTCGATCTTGTCGGTGCCCATCGAGCCGTGGTCGTCCATGCCGCCGCGTGCGGGCATGCCGCCGCCCATCGGTGCCCCGCCCTCGCTGGCTCCGCCTTCGCCGCCGCCCGAGCTGTCGCCCCACTGGGCCCGCTTGAGCGAGAGCCCGATCTTGCGATCGTCGATATCGACGCGGAGGATCTTGACATCGACCTCCTCGTCAACCGAGACCACATCCTGCGGGTTCTCGACCTTGTGGTCTGCGAGCTCGGAGATATGCAAGAGCCCTTCGAGATCGTCCTCAAGCTCGACGAAGACGCCAAAGTTGGTGATCTTGGTGACCTTGCCGCGAACGACCATGCCGGGCTGGTAGGCGCCGGGGATCGCTTCGACCCATGGATCCTCGGAGAGCTGCTTGATGCCCAGTGAGATCCGCTGCTTGTCGCGATCGACATCGAGCACCACGCACTGGACCTCGTCGCCCTTTTTGTAGAGCTCGTTGGGGTGGGTGACCTTCTTGGTCCACGACATATCGGAGATATGCAAGAGCCCGTCGATGCCCGGCTCGATCTCGACAAACGCGCCGTAGTTGGCGAGGTTGCGGATGGTGCCGGTGACGATGGTGCCGTTGGGATACTTCTCGGAGACGAGCTCCCACGGGTTGACCTCGGTCTGCTTCATGCCCAGCGAGATCTCCTGCTTGTTTTTGTCGATCTCGAGCACCACCACATCGATCTCCTCGCCCGGGTTGACGATCTCTGATGGGTGGTTGACGCGCCGGGTCCAAGACATCTCGGAGATGTGGACCAGACCCTCGATGCCGTCTTCGAGGCGGATGAACGCCCCGTACGACATGATGTTGACCACCTCGCCCTTGATCCGTGCCCCGACGGGGTACTTGCCCTCGATCGCTTCCCAGGGTGACGACTCGGTCTGCTTGAGACCCAGCGCGATTTTCTCCTTCTCGCGATCGATGTTGAGCACCTTGACCTCGACCTTGTCGTCGATCTTGAGGAGCTCTGAGGGGTGATTGATCCGCCCCCACGACATATCGGTGATGTGCAAAAGACCGTCTATGCCGCCGAGGTCAACGAACGCACCGAAGTCGGCGATGTTCTTGACCGTGCCGGTAATGACCTGGCCCTCGGTGATGTTGGACATGAGGTTCTGCTTGGCCGCTGATCGTTCGTGCTCGACGAGTTTACGTCGTGAGATGACGATGTTCCGCCGCTCGGTGTCGATTTTGAGGATCTCTGCTCGCACCTTGCGCCCGATGAACTCGTCGAGGTTGTGCGGGCGACGGATATCGACCTGCGATGCGGGGAGGAAGACCGGCACGCCGATATCGACGAGCAAACCACCCTTGATCTTCCGCATGACGGTGCCCTCGACGATATCCTCTTCTTTGGTCGTATCGACGATGCGCTGCCAGGCGATCTGGCGATCGGCCTTACGCTTGGAGAGCTCGATGAGCCCGTCGTCGCCCTCGAGCGATTCGAGCAGCACATCGACCTCGTCGCCGATCTTGAGATCGGTCATGGCGGCGAACTCTTCGCGAGGGATGAGCCCCTCGCTCTTGAGCCCGACCTCGACGACGACATCGTCGCCGGCGAACCCGATGACGGTGCCCTTGATGAGCTTGCCGGGCGAGAGATCGGTTGCCTGGTCGGAAAGGATCGTGTCCATCCGTGTTTCGGTGTCCGCGTCGGCACCGAACGCATCTTCGAGCATGGCCATCGCTTCGTCATCAGCGATACCGAGCGATGCGATCAGATTTTCGTCGATCATAAGAGTGGTGTCCTTCCATACTCTTGCGAGTATCGCAGGGTCGCTCCCGGGTCTGATTGGCCGGATCAGATCCGTGCGTCCCTGCTTCTGAGCGAGAAATCATATGCCCGCTCAGAGTGCACCGGTTCCGGTGCGGCTTGGGTCAGTGTTGGCTTGCGGTCCCGGACCATCCGGATGCAAGTTCGGCCACCCTGTATATCAACTACAGGGAGACAAGGGTAGAGCGCAGATGGCATCCGGAACAGCGAAAGAGCGTTTGAAAACGGTTGAATTGCCAATCTTTAATCTCCCCGACCGCCCGTCTCCAACATCGTCGAAAACTTGAACTCCTAATGAACAGTAAAATTGTCGCTCGAAATCACTTTCCAGACTTGAACAAACTTGGATATGGCTCAGCATTTGCGTACCATTCACGCTCAATCGGCTTTATTGGAAAGCCGATCATCCGGCCATTGCAGCCGACCGGATGACTCCCCCTGCCCAGAATAAGGGTGTTTCGGGAGGGATGTGCTGCGGGTTACGGACACGGGCTACTCCGTGTACTTTGAGAATGGGTGCCACGCATGACTGCAGCTGCAACCGCGACCGAACTCCCCCGTGGGGCGGTCACCGCCGAACTCGGATTCCCGAACGACCCCGACAATCTTTACCTCCAGACAGTCAACACGATGCTTGATGCAGCCGAGCTGCTCAACCTCAAGCATCGCACCCGGATCATCCTCGCTCAGCCCAAGAACGAGATCATGGTTCACTTCCCCGTCAAAATGGACGACGGGCACCATCAACTCTTCAAGGGCTACCGAATCCAGCACAACAACGCGTGCGGCCCGTACAAGGGTGGATTCCGGTTCCACCACGATGTTCACCTCGACGATGTCAAATCGCTCGCGCTGCTCATGACCATGAAGTGTGCCGTTGTCCGCATCCCATTCGGTGGCGGCAAGGGCGGCGTGAAGGTCAACACCCGCGACCTCTCGGAAGGCGAACTCCAGCGGCTCACCCGCCGCTATTGCTCGGCGATCATGGACCAGATCGGCCCCGATGTGGACATCCCCGCACCGGATGTTGGCACCACCGCACAGATCATGGCGTGGTTCGCAGATACATATATGATGTCATCGACGCACCAGCACCACGACGCGTTGCGTTGCGTCACCGGCAAGCCCGTCGAGTTTGGCGGCTCGGCCGGGCGGCTCAAGGCGACCGGACAGGGCGTAGCCGACACACTCGCCGAGATGCTCCCCAGCATCGGGATCCCGCTCCAGGGCATGAAGGTCTCGCTGCTCGGGTTCGGTAATGTGAACGGATGGGGCGGGCAGATCCTCCAGGACATGGGCGCCACCATCGTCGCCGTCATGGACCACACCGGTGCCATCCGCAATGACAAAGGCATCGATTGCAAGGCGCTCTACGAGCACAACATGAAGACCGGCGGGATCGCGGGCTTCGATGGGGCGGTCGATGTCATCGACGAAGAAGCCTTCTACCGCACCACGGTCGATGTCTTTATCCCCGGTGCACTCGAGCAGATGATCAAAGAGAAGCAGGCGGGCTGGCTCGACTGCAAGGTCATGGCCGAGGCGGCAAACGCGCCGTGCGATCCATCGGGCGAACGCAAGCTCGCCGAGAAGGGCGTCGAGGTCATCCCCGCGATCCTCGCCAACGCCGGTGGCGTGACGGTCTCCTACTTCGAATGGGTCCAGAACAAGAACGCCGTCACCTGGTCTGCAGAACAGGTCGACCGCGAGCTCAACCGCCACATGGTCGTCGCCGCCCAACGGACCATGGAACGCCGTCGCGATCTCAATTGCTCACTCCGCGAAGCCGCCTTCGCCTCGGCGCTCGATCACATCGGCTCCGTCTACAAGGTCCGCGGCATCTTCCCGTAAAGCCCTGCCATACAACACATAAAAAAAGCGACACAACATTGTGTCGCTTTTTTTATGATAAATATCAAATTACACCATTGACAGGGAGGAGGGGGGGGTAGCATCGAAAAATGAATAAAACTCTCTTATTACCGATCGTTTTCGCTTCAACAACAGCATTTGGACAAAACTGGCAACCTCCAGTTGGATTTATGATGGATTGTTGGCCAATCCACCTCGATCAACTTCCTCCACCTGAAGATGCCACTTGCATTCATAACGGAACCGCTCACAATGTTTTAGAATATGGAGAAATCATACTTGATTATCCAGATCCTGATGAAAATATCGCCATTTTAGAAGGCGAATGCGGAGTATGGGAATGCGGTCAATCTCCACCAATAATTATGGCGACCTGCGGCTATTCCACTTCCTCACAAAAATGCTGGAGCGTAAATGGGAGTATAAGTTCAGAGGCCAAATGGGCTCTTCTTGTGAAACTGGGCATAGAAATTGAAGTTGGGGCCAGTTTTTACTGATTGCGACACTGAGACGCACAGTGCTTCTTTAACTGGTGCAATAAATCACTGCATGGAGCGTGATTGTATGACACGAAAAACGATAAGAAAAAAACGCCTAACTGTGACTGAAAATGCAGAAGTCGCAAGCTGGGATTGTACATTTAACTCAGGGATAATTTTGGAAGACCTCGAAACAATTTGCGACGAACGCACAGGCGCAGGGTCTGTGACCACAACAACGCGTGTTCGACTATGGCTGGGGGTAGAACGCCCCAACACAAGGTGTGTTCCTTGCGGAGAACAGTGTCTCGTTCCAACACAACTGATTGAGGGGGGGGTGGTATCATGCTGATCATAATTACTCTATCACACATTCTTGCCTTGAATGTATGTGCGGCGACTGTCGGACAAGAGCCGGTAGTTGTTGTTGACCCACAAACATCCATCGCGAAGGAAGTTGTGAATCAATCACAGACTCTATTGATCGATGCGAGACAAAGGAAACTTACTGGCGAAGCTGGATACGGCGATCAATATCGTAGGGCAGCGTGGGCCGCCATCGAAGAAACCCCTGACGATCTGCTTTTCCCCGTTTCTATTATTCAAGAACTCCTCGCCGGGCCAGAAACCGTTTTCGATGTATTTGATGCATACCGTATACTCGGGCAGCTTCACAACGGCAAGATGCTTTGGAGTTCGGCGAGCGATTATTACTCACAGGCAAACATTTTAGCTGAAGCAGACCCTGCACTGATAAACAGTCATCCCCGTGTTTACATCTCAATAATGCAGGGGCTATCGCTTTCAAAGGCGTCACAAGGTGATTATTCAGCAGCCGCACAGGCGGACATTACCCTACGCGACCATACATGCCTAGGGATCCCACGCGAAATACAACGCGCCGCCGCAATTTCAGCCACCGAGCATCTCCTGCAAGCAAGCGATGAGCCCGGGTGTATTGCTGCATGGCAGCACATTGAAGAATATTTCCCTGAAAAATTTCAAGGTCGTGAAGGTGTTTTCTGGCGGATGGAAAAAGCTCAATCTCTGTCTCTGTTCACATCCGATCTTGCTACTCAGCTTGAGTTGGTATGGGAAAGACCAGACATCCGACAGTTTGACTCTTGCCTCCATCTTGTCCTTCTGCTTTCCGGCGAGTGGGCAGACCAAACTGATAACCCACTAAATCTTGTCTTTGCATATGATGTGCTCACCCAAGGGTGGGACACCATACTCGAAAATGAGGCCGGATGGATAGCCAGCTATGGCGACGATCAACAACAAATCGATAGCTTAAAAAATATGACAAAAATGGTGCTTTCAGATATCCTAAACCTCGCCATTCGTTTAGAACTATTTGAAGAAGCATTGCCCCTAGCAGTTGCTTATTCAAACCGCTATGGAGTTCAAGACTCGCGTGCTGCGATCTGGCTGCAGATGGTTCAATCCCAACTTCCATAATCTAGCCAAACTCTATTTAGGAAGACACCCTTCGGGGTGTCTTCCTAAATGCCTATTCAAAGATCAAGCCACACAAACCGAGCTTATTTCTCCGTGCTGCTTGCCTTGGTGTAGCGGCGGAGGAGTTCGACGATCCTTGGTTGTTTGCGATCGAGCCGGAGGGATTTCCGCATCGCTTCGACCGCCCGCTCTCGGGCGCCAGCGTCGGTCTTTGAGGACCAAAGGTATTGGTTGAGCTCGCATACCGCGATCCCGTTGTACGCCGGGAAATAGTTCGGGTCGTGGTCCGCCGATTTACGGAACGCGGCCAAGCTCTCGTCGTAGCGGCGCAGTCGGAAGAGCCCGGAGCCGAGCCGTTCGTAGGCGATCGCGTTGGGCGCGATCCGCACGAGCTGCTCGAGCGCCCCCACCATCTCGGCGTAGCGCTGGAGCTGGTTGAGCGACTCGGCCATATTGAGCAGCAGCCCCGGGGTCGGTGCGTCCATCAGCTCGCCGGCCTGCTGATATTCGATGATCGCCTCTTCGTGGCGATCGAGGGCCGCGTAGACCGTGCCGAGGTTCATCCGAGCACGCCCGCTTGGTGGCTCGGACTTGACCGCTCGCTGGCCGTACGGCAGCGCCTGCTCGGCGCGTCCCATCTCGAGGAACACGATCGAGATCCCGAGGTTCGCATCAAAGTTGCCCGGGCGGATCGAGAGCGCCCGGAGGTACGCCCGGTTCGACTCTTCGAGGCGTCCGAGACGATGGAGCACCTGCCCGTGGCGATACTGGGCCATAAAGTTGCGAGGCTCGGAGCGGACCGCGAGCGAAAACTGACGCTCGGCCAGGTCATATTCGGCCATCTCGAGATAGATGTCGCCCGACTCGATGTACGCAAGGGTGAACTTGGGATTAAACGCGATCGCGCGCTCGAGCTCACGCAGCGCCTGATCGAGTTCGCCCGATGCGTGGAGCTCAACCGCCTTGGTAAAGCTGACCTCATCCTTTGGACGCCGATTAAACATCCGCCCCTTGCTGGGATCGATAATGTCTATCGAAGGCTCATCCGAGCTCTGCGGATTCGCAATCCCCTGCGCCGATGGGCGATCGTCGACTACCTTCATCTGACCTTCTGCCATCTGCCCGTCTGCACCGCCTTGGCTGGGATGGACCGGTTCTGTCTCGGTGGCCTTGGCGATCGGCTGACGCTCGAGCCATTGTGACTGAGATTCTGATTGCCCGCGCCCGGTGGTCTCTCGTGTTAACTCGCTGGGCTGTTGTTCATTGGTCCGGGCCTGTTCACGCTCGGCGGCCCGCTGTGCCCGTCGTTCTTTGATGGTCCGACACCCGGTCGTCGAGGTCAGCGCCATCGACGACATCAAGAGTGTCGTGCCCAGCACGAATCGGTGGGCGGAGGAACGATGAAATTCTGTGCGTCTTGCCATAGCCCCCATCTTATCGGCATAGAACCCCGCATATACTCAAAGAATACGAGGAGATGCACAATGTCTGCACAATCACCACTTTCTGGACGGGTCGCGGTCATTACCGGTGCGAGCGCGGGCATCGGCCAAGCCATCGCAACCGATCTGGCCTCCAAAGGGGCTGGGATCATCCTCAATGCACGCCGGGTCGAGCGGATCGACGAACTCGCCCAGCGCCTCACCGACCAATACGGATGCATCGGATGCACCCCGAGGGCGATCTGCGTTCCCGGCGACGCCGCCGACGATCAGGTTATTGATGCCATGCTCTATTCGGCGAGCGACCACTTCGAGACCCCCGCCGACCTGATCGTCGCCAACGCCGGACGCGGGCTCGACGGCTCGGTCATGACCTCGGACATGACCCAATGGGAGTCCATGATCCGCACCAATTTCCTCGGCGTTGCCAAGCTCATCCGCAAAGCCGGTGAGGGGCTCCTCAAGCTCCAAGCAGGGCGAGACTGGAAGGAACACCCCGCGGATCTCGTCATCCTCGGCTCCACCGTCGGCAGGCACATCTCGCCGTTCTCCTCGATGTACGGCAGCACCAAGTTCGCCGTCAACTCGCTCGCCGAAGCGGCCCGGCGCGAGTTGGGTCCATCGGGCATCCGCGTGAGCCTCATCGAGCCGGCGATCGTCAAGAGCGAGTTCCAGGAGATGGCCGGCTACGACCCTGAAAGCTTCGCCAAAGTGATGGACAAGTTCGCCCCGGTCCTTGTCCCAGAAGACATCGCCCGCACCATCGGCTTCATCGTCACCCAGCCCGCCGGCGTGCATGTGTGCGATGTAATCGTCAGGCCGACGAGGCAGGATTATCCATAAATGGATGATTCATTCACAGCCCGAGAAAATGATTGGGCACATCGCCAAAGTCCGCCCGGATCACCGACCGAATCCCCCCACGCCCCTTCCAGTTCGTTTCGATCTGAAGCCACGCGGGATCAATCACCTTCACCAGATCTTCGCGGATGGTGTTCGTCACGGCTTCGAAGAAGCTCCCCTCGTTGCGGAACAAGTGATAATACAGCTTCAAGCTCTTGAGTTCGATGCACTTGCCGCCGGCACTGGCGCCCTTGGGCTCGTAGCGGAGGGTGACAACGCCGAAGTCGGGGTGCCCGGTGATGGGGCACACACTCGTGAACTCCTCGGCCACATGCTCGATGACGAACGGGGTGTCGGAGGGGGTGTCGAAGACTTCAAAGATTGAGGTATCAGGCATAGATCCACCCTAGGCGCATCGCGCGAGCAATTGAACAGGGCCAGAAAAAAGGACGCCCCGATCGGGGGCGTCCTTGAAAGTTATGCTTGGAGTTTATGCGAGGAGCGTTCAGCCCTCGGTCGTCTCGGCTGCTTCTGCGGAGCTTTCGCCGACGATGATATCGCGGATCTCGACCTGAGGCACCGAATCATCGGTGGCCGTTTCGCCATCACCAACCGACGCGGAATCAAGCTCTTCGAGCTCCGCTTCGAGCATCAGCGCCTCGGCTTCGCTCTCGGCCTCGTCGTAGAACTCTTCGTCGAACGCGAGGTCCTCGAGTTCCTCGGGCGAGACGAGCGTCTTGACCCGGATGTCCTGATAGCGGCGGAACCCGGTGCCCGCGGGGATCAGATGCCCGAGCAGGACATTCTCTTTGAGCCCGACGAGGTGGTCCTCAGCACCGCGGAGCGACGCCTCGGTGAGCACCTTGGTCGATTCCTGGAACGACGCACCAGAGAGGAACGAATCGGATGACAACGCGGCCTTGGTGATCCCGAGAAGCAGCGTTCGGCCCGATGCCGGGCGGGCCCGCTTGGTCTTGGCGATCTCGCCGCCTTCTGCCTCGGCCTTGGCGTTGGCTTCTTTGACCACATCCTTGTGCACCAGATCATTGACGCGGAGCGTCGTCGTCCCGGCGTCGGTGACGCGGACCTTCTCGGCGACCTCCGTGTTCGTTCTGCGGAAGTTGAACTTATCGACGATCTCGTGCGGGAGCATCTCGGTATCACCCGGGTTCTCGACGCGGACCTTGCGGAGCATCTGCGAGAGGATCATCTCGATGTGCTTGTCGTTGATCGGCACGCCCTGGGCACGGTACACATTCTGCACCTCGTCGAGCATGTACTTCCACAACGCCTCCTCGCCCTTGATCCGCAGGATATCGTGCGGGACCAACGGCCCGTCGGTGAGCGGATCGCCCGCGGTGACAAAGTCGCCCGCGTGCACCAAGAGCGCCTTGTCGTTGGGCACATGATGATCCTTCTCGATCCCCGAATCGGAGACGATCTTGATCGTCATCTTGCCCTTGCGCTTGTCGGAGTGGATCTCGACGATGCCAGAGATCTCGGCCATGAATGACGGATCCTTGGGCTTGCGGGCTTCGAAGATCTCGGTCACCCGTGGGAGACCACCGACGATGTCCGCCGAGCCCGATGCGGCACGCGGCTGACGGGCAACCATGTGCCCCGCCTCGATCTCTTCGCCGTCGGCAACTTCCAGACGAGCCTTGGCGGGCAGGTAGTGGAAGTCGAGGATGTGACCGTCGCTGTCGACGATATTGATCTGCGGGTGCATCTCGCCCTTGTGCTCGATGACCACGAGCGCCTTCTGTCCACGACCGGCGTCCTCCTCGCGGACCGTCTCGCCGATCTCGATGTCGACAAACTCGATCCGGCCGGGCTTCTCGGCGAGGATCGGCGTCCGGTGGGGGTCCCACTTGACGAGCACCGAGCCACGCTTGATCGTATCGCCAGAATCGATATAGATAAACCCGCCGTATGGGATCTTGGTCTTCTCGAGTTCCTTGCCGTCCTCGTTGAGGACCGCGAGTTCGCCGTTACGCTTAAGCGAGACGAAGCAGTCGTTGCCGTCCTCGTCCTTGACGGAAACTTGATTGCAATCGCGGATCTCGATCGTGCCGTTGTTGAGCGCACGATACTCGGTATCCATAACATCACGCGTACCGATGCCACCAGAGTGGAAGGTCCGCATCGTCAACTGTGTACCGGGCTCGCCGATCGATTGGGCCCCGATGATCCCGACCGCCATGCCCTCCTCGACGAGCTTGCCCGTCGAAAGGTCCATGCCGTAGTCGAGCGCCGAGCACCCGGTCGGAGACTCCGAAGTCAGCGGCGAACGAACGGTGACCGCCTCGATCCCCGCCTCATCGACGAGGGCCGCAGCCTCTTCCGAGACCATCTCGTTGGCGTCGATGATCTTTTCTTGGGTCTTGGGATCGATCACCGCACTGACGGCGACGCGACCATAGATCTGATCGCTCAGAGGCACATCGATCTGTTCACCCTTATAGATCGCACGCTTCAGAATCCCTCGACGCGAGCCGCAATCGTGCTCGCCGACGATCACCGACTGGGCCACATCGCAGAGCTTGCGTGTGAGGTATCCCGAGTCCGCCGTCTTGAGCGCGGTATCGGCCAAGCCCTTACGAGCACCGTGGGTCGATGAGAAATACTCAAGAATGTGCAGACCTTCACGGAAGTTTGCCCGGATCGGCGTCTCGATGATCTCGCCCGATGGCTTGGCCATCAGACCACGCATCCCAGCGAGCTGCTGCATCTGCGAGACATTACCACGAGCACCGGAGTCGCTCATGAGGTACACCGGATTGAGGAACTTCTTGCCCTCTTTTTTGGTGATGCTCGCATACGAGCCGTCCTCGTGTCGGCGATCGTCACGGAGCGTATTGACAAGGATGACCGTGAGTTCCTCGCGACAGTGCGACCAGATATCGAGCAGCTGGTTGTAGCGTTCGCGTTCGGTGATGATGCCGCGATCAAAGTTCTTCTCGACCCGGTTGACCTTCTTCTGAGCCGCATCGAGCAGCTCGGTTTTCTCTTCTGGGATCCGCAGGTCCGTCACGCCGAACGACAAGCCCGCGAGCGTCGCGTTCTTGAACCCGATGTCCTTGAGCTCGTCGAGCAGGTTGATGGTGGCGGCACGACCGCAATACTCGTAGGTATCGTCGATCACGCGGGCGCACCCCTTCTTGCCGATCGCGCAGTTGTAGAACGGCATGCCCTCGCCGAGAATCTCGGAGAAGAGCACTCGCCCCACCGTTGTGATGAGCCGCCCGTGCTCGGGCATCTGCTCGATCGGGCCGCGCTCTTTGCTCACGACCTTGTCAACGCCCTCGAGACGCACCGAGATCAGATCGTGGATATCAATCTTCTTGGTGTCGAACGCCAGGATCGCCTCGTGACGATCCTTGAATCGAGGGATGTCCTTCTCGGCGGTCTCCTCGATCACATTGAGCGTCGTTGTGATGAAGTAGACACCCATGACGATGTCCTGCGACGCGTTGATAATCGGCGAGCCGTTGGCCGGCGAGAACACATTGTTTGTCGAGAGCATCAGCACATGCGCCTCGGCCTGGGCCTCGATCGAGAGCGGCAAATGCACCGCCATCTGATCGCCGTCGAAGTCCGCGTTGAAACCGCCGCACACCAACGGATGAAGCCGGATCGCGTTACCCTCGACGAGCACCGGCTCGAACGCCTGGATGCCCATACGGTGAAGCGTCGGTGCACGGTTGAGCATCACCGGATGCTGATAGATCACCTCTTCGAGGATATCCCAGACCTCCGAATCACGCCTCTCGAGCATCCGCTTGGCGCTCTTGATCGTGTCGGCGAGCCCGTGCTCTTTGAGCTTGCGGATAATGAACGGCTGGAACAGTTCGAGCGCGATCTTCTTGGGAAGCCCGCACTGGTTGAGCTTGAGGTTCGGACCAACAACGATCACCGAACGACCCGAATAGTCCACTCGCTTGCCGAGCAGGTTCTCGCGGAACCGCCCCTGCTTGCCCTTGATCATGTCGGTGAGCGACTTGAGCGCCCGCGACGACGATCCGAGCACCGGACGCCGGCATCGGTTGTTGTCGAATAACGCATCGACCGCCTGCTGGAGCATCCGCTTCTCGTTGCGGATAATCACCTCGGGGGCGTTGAGATCCATGAGCTTCTTGAGCCGGTTATTGCGATTGATGATCCGACGATAAAGATCGTTGAGATCGCTCGTCGCGAAGTTGCCCGATTCGAGCAGCACCAACGGACGCAGATCCGGCGGGATCACGGGGACCACATCCATCACCAGCCATGCCGGGTCGTTCTCGGAGAAGCGCACCTGCTCGACGAGCTTGAGGCGCTTGGCGAGATCCTTGATCTTCTGCTTCGAGCGTGTCGCCGCGAGCCCCTCGCGGATCTCGTCGGCAACCGCGTCGAGATCGAGCTGATCGATCAACTCGCGGATCGCATCGGCACCCATCAACGCCGTGAACTCATTGCCGTATTGATCGAGCGCCGCACGGTGCTCGTCTTCGGTGAGCACCTGCTTGTAGGTCAGCTCGGTATCACCGGGCTTGGTGACGACATAGTCCTGATAGTAAATAATCTTCTCAAGATCAGAGGTCTTCATCGCGAGGAGCGTCCCGAGACGCGACGGGAGCGACTTGAAGAACCAGATATGCACCGAAGGTGATGCCAGGTTGATGTGCCCCATCCGCTTGCGCCGAACGCGTGAGTGCGTCACCTTGACGCCGCACCGATCGCAGATGTAGCCCTTGTACTTCGTCCCGCGATACTTGCCGCATGAGCACTCGTAGTCCCGCTCAGGACCAAAGATCCGCTCGCAGAACAGACCGTCCTTCTCTGGGCGGTAGGTGCGATAGTTGATGGTCTCGGGCTTTTTCACCTCGCCATAAGACCACGCTCGGATGTCATTTGGCGACGCCAGAGTGATCTTGACGGATGAATAGTCATTGACGCGGTCGTATACATTTTCAGCCATTATTGAGTCTCCCGTACAGGAGTGAATCGTTCAGTTCAATCAACACTTCAGGGGAACAAGCCGAGCGCCAACGGCACGCCCGACGAGCATCAAGCCGCCGCTACAGCAGACTCCCGCCTTCGAGTTGCTTCTTTTCAAGTGACAGGTTCATGCCAAGGCCCTTGAGTTCGTTGCAGAGCACATCAAACGCGACGGGCATGCCCGCTTCGAGCTTGTTGGTGCCCTTGACCATCGACTCGTAAATCTTAGTCCGTCCTTCGACATCGTCCGACTTGACGGTCAACAGCTCCTGCAAGATATACGCAGCCCCGTACGCCTCGAGCGCCCAGACCTCCATCTCGCCGAAGCGCTGACCACCGGTCCGCGCCTTACCACCGAGCGGCTGCTGGGTGATGAGTGAGTATGGACCCGTCGCACGGGCATGGATCTTGTCGTCAACAAGGTGATGGAGCTTGAGCAGGTACATAAACCCGACCGTGGTCCGCTGGTTGAACGCTTCGCCGGTGCGACCGTCGTACAACTGGACCTTGCCGCCGGCGGGCATCTCGGCGAGCAGCTCGCGATGGTGCGGCCAGGTGCCGTCCTCCTCGCACTTGGCCCACCGATCCCGCACATACTCGTTGGCCTCAACGACCGCCGCGTGGATCTCTTCCTCGCGGGCACCGTCGAACACCGGCGTCACCGCCTGGAACCCGAGCACCTGAGCCGCCCAGCCAAGGTGCGTCTCAAGAATCTGACCCACATTCATGCGCGACGGCACGCCCAGCGGATTCAGGAGCACCTCGACCGGTGTCCCGTCGTCCATGAACGGCATGTCCTCCTCCGGGACGATCCGGGCGATCACACCCTTGTTCCCGTGGCGACCGGCCATCTTGTCACCGGCGGAGAGTGTCCGCTTGGTGGCGATGTAGACCTTGACCATCTCGAGCACGCCGTTGGGCAACTCGTCGCCACGCTTCATGTGCGCGACCTTGCGTTGCTTCTCGGCCTCGACGGCCTCGATGCGGGGCCAGTACTGACGATAGACCTTCTCGGCCTCCTCCTTCGTATCCTTGGACCCCTTGATCCACTTGATATTGAAGGTCTTGACCTGCTCGATGATGACCTCGGGGATGTCCGAAGCACCGACCTTCTGCCGGGTCATCGGGTCGACCATCTCGGTGCCGACGATCTCGTTGATCGCGTTGGTCATCTCTTTGAAGAGCTTGATCGCTGCGCTGTCCTGCTCGGTTTCGTACTCACTGATCTGGACCTTGAGCTCTTTCTTCTGCGTCTCGTTCATATGAACGCGACGAGAGAACTTCTTGGTCCCGATCACGATGCCCGAAGTGCCCGCGCTCACCTCGAGTGAGTCGTTCTTGACATCCTCGCCCGCGCGACCGAAGATCGCGTGGAGGAGCTTCTCTTCGGGTGTCAGCTCGGTCTTGCTCTTGGGCGAGACCTTACCGACGAGGATATCGCCGGGCCCAACCCGGGCACCGACACGGATCACGCCGGATTCATCAAGATTCCGCAGCATCCGCTCTGAAACATTGGGGATATCGCGGGTGAACTCCTCGCGTCCGAGCTTGGTCTCGCGGACCTCGACATCGTACGCGTCGATATGGATACTCGTGAACGCGTCGTCCTTGACGAGACGCTCCGAGATCACGATCGCGTCCTCGTAGTTGTACCCGTCAAAGGTGTTGAACGCAACCATCGCGTTGCGACCAATCGCCAGCTCGCCGTTGAGCGTCGATGCGCCATCGGCGATAACCTGACCCTCCTTGACCTTCTGCCCCTTCTTGACGATGGGTCTCTGGTTCTGGCAGGTCCGCTCGTTGAGTCCGACAAACTTACGGAAAACATACTCGTCTGCGTTGTCAACAATAATCCGCTCAGCGTCCACATAGGTGACGGTGCCCGAGCGTCGGGCTCGGATAAGCATGCCGGAATATTTACCGACCTCTTTCTCCATACCCGTCGCCACGCATGGCGGATCGACCTTGATCAGAGGCACCGCCTGGCGCTGCATGTTCGAGCCCATCAACGCACGGTTGGCGTCATCATGCTCGAGGAACGGGATCAGCGACGCCGAGATGCCCACAAGTTGCTTGGGCGAGACATCGACATAGTCGACTTCGCTGGCCTTAACCTCAGCAATCTCGCTGTCAACACGCGCCTGCACGAGCCCTGGCTTGAACTGCCCTTCCTCGTCGAGCACATCCGCCGGCGCGAGCACCAATCGGATCTCCTCGTCGGCGCGAAGCTTGACGACCTTCTTGGTCACCTCGCCATCCTTGACCACACGGTACGGCGTCCGCAAGAACCCGTATTCGTCGATTGTCGAATAGATCCCGAGCGAACAGATCAGACCGATGTTCGTCCCTTCGGGTGTCTCGATCGGGCACACACGCCCGTAATGCGAAGTATGCACATCTCGAACCTCGAAACCAGCACGCTTGCGGTTGAGGCCGCCAGGGCCAAGAGCCGAGAGCCTTCGCTCGTGCACGAGCGTCGAGAGCGGGTTGGTCTGATCGACCACCTGCGAGAGCTCGCTTCGCCCAAAGAAGAAATCAATCGCCGACGAAATCGACTTCGAGTTCACCAGATCCGCGATCTTGGCGACCTCTTCCGGATCCTTGACGCTCATCCGCTCCTGGACTGTTCGCCGAAGCTTGAGCAGCCCCTTGCGGACCTCCTCGACCGCCAGCTCATCGAGCGTCCGCAGACGACGATTGCCGAGATGGTCGATGTCATCGATGTACGCCACCGGACGCTGGGTCTCTGGATCGAGCCGGCTGCTCCGCAGATCGAGCATGTACTGCACGACTTTGAGGAAGTCCAACCCGAGCAGGAATAACTGGTCCGGCGCGATGTCCATATCAAACTTGCGGTTGATGCGGAAACGACCGACCTTGCCCAGGCGATATCGGTTCTCGTCGAAGAACTTTTCGTGGAACAACTGCTTGGCTTTTTCGACCTGAGGCGGGTTGCCTGGGCGCAGCCTCGAATACACCTTCAACATCGCGCGATCGTAATCGCCCTCGACATTGGGCACCTCGTCAAACTGCTCGAGCTTCTCTTCAGCGATCGTGTTGAGGATCAGCGAGTCCGACGGGTTCTGCACCACGCGGATCGTCTTGAGCCCCGACGCCTTGATCGCCTCGGCCCCCTCCTCACCGATCTGGCACCCGACATGGACGAGTTCTTCGCCCGTCTCGGTATCGATAATCGATGCCGCGGCCCAGTCCTCTGGGTGCGCGTCCTTGGCCTTGATCTCCGACACTTCGTAGAAGAGCCCGATGATCGCGTCGGTGCTCGCCACCGACTCATCCAAGCAACGCAGGAAGGTCGTCGCGGTGAGCTTGGTCGACTGGTCGATCCGCATCGCCAGCACATCCTTCTTCGTCACCTCGAGCTCGATCCACGACCCACGCTCCGGGATCACCCTCGCCGAGTGCAGCGGGCGGTCACCCTCCGACGAGACAATCGAGAAGTCCACGCCCGGCGAGCGATGAAGCTGCGAGACGATCACGCGCTCGGCGCCGTTGACGATGTACTCCCCGCCGCCCATCAAGACCGGGAACTCGCCGAGGTAGATATCTTCCTCGGGCAGATCACCATGCGTCTCGCGCTTGAGCCGAAGACGAAGCCGGAACGGGAGCCCATAGGTCAACCGAAGCTCTCGGCACTCGTCCGATGTGTAGCGAGGCTGCTCGAGTGAATAGCTCACATATTCAAGCGACATCGTCTCATCGTACGATTCAATTGGAAAGATCTCCTGGAGCAATGACTCGAGCCCAAGCCCGCCGTCACGCTCATCAGGATTCTTCTGCGTCTGCAAGAAGCGCTCATACGCCGCCTCCTGCACCTGCCATAGATCGGGAACCTTCGTTGCGTCGCCTCTTTTGGCGAAACTCCGAACACTACGCTCACGCTCCATTTGGCGCACCTTGGTCGCTGCCATCCAAGCACCTCGTGATGGTTCTGATCACAACCGATTGACACGGACCGTGCAATGGTTGGATAACTTTGTGAAAAGATTTTGGAAATTGTGTGTGTACCCATACCGCCCCAGTATGCAATCCCGCCTGATCTCTCGCTAGAACGGAAACTTATTCTAGACCATGACGCGCAACAAAGCCACCCGGCATTGGATTTGCTCCAAATCCGGAAAACCCTGCTCACTCAACTGGATTCTCGCTGTCCGACGATCCCAGACACCACACTTTCGACCAAATCTCATTTTTTTTCATCGTCGCCCAAACAAAATCCTGCCATATCCGCCGGCGCTCGCCAACGCATACCGATCTGTTTGGACCCGAACGCTCAACATCTACCAATCCCGGAGCAAGCACCGCGCCTACCCAAGGCCAAACAGATGTCCCGCGTTTCCACGGAACATCCATCATTCTTCTTCGCAGACAACCTATTGGCTGCCCGCGAGTTCAATCAGTTATGCCAGTTCGATCTCGGCGCCGGTCTCTTCGAGCTTGGTCTTGACCTCTTCGGCCTCGTCCTTGGAGATGCCCTCCTTGACCTTGCCGCCGGCTTCTTCTGCGAGCGCCTTGGCTTCCTTGAGCCCCAGACCGGTCAACTCGCGGATCGCCTTGATGACCTGGATCTTGTTGCCGCCGGGGCTCTTGATGATGACATCGAACGAGGTCTTCTCTTCTGGTGCCCCGCCAGCATCATCGCCAGCAGCTGCCATCATCACTGCGCCGCCAGCAGCAGCCTCGATGCCGTAGGTTTCCTTCATGTAATCACCAAGATCAACCGCTTCCTTAAGGGTCAACCCCGAGAGCTCGTCGCCGAGCTTGGAGATCTTTGCGTCAAATGTTTTCGTTGCTTCGTCGGACATGGTCCAACTCCTTCATATTAGTGCACACCAAGCTCAAAGCCATCACATGTGCCAAACTCGCTCATCAAAGAGGGGCCGAACATTCGACTCTTTAACCCGCCCGCACCGGAGTGCGGGCCCAAGGGCCAGTCAGATGAATACGGATGTCTCGTAAACCGCACAGGCGAATCTCTCTCGAGACCCGCCTGAACGGCATGTATTCCTTCCCTTATACCTTCGCGATCGCCTCGCCCTTTTCGAGCTTCTCCTCGATTGTCTTGAGGATCCCAGCGATCCCAGAACCCGGGCCCTTGAGGGCACCGACAAACTTCGAACCCGGACCAAGGATCAACGCCACATCCTGGGCGATCGCCTCGTCGCGCGTCGGGAACTTGCTCAACGCCTTGACCCCGGCATCACCCTCAAAGAGCGTGCCATCAAGCACCGCACCCTTGAGCTCGACACCCGGAAACTTCTTGACGATCGCAGCGATCTCGCGTGCAACCTCGACAACCGACTCGGCGCCATATGCAAGGGCGTTGGCCCCGACGAGTACATCCGAGAGCGGTGCGAGCCCGGTCTCACCGAATGCCTTGGCGAAGAGCTTGTTGCGGACAACCGTCACCTTGATTTGCTTCTCGGCAAGACCCGAGCGGATCGTGCTGTTGTCGGTACCACCGACTCCTCGCAGACCAATTACGAGCGCATCTTCATGATCGCCGAGCAGATCCTGATACTCACGGATCATCATTTCTTTGATAGGCTTACTCATCGATGACCCTTCCTTATTCTGCCGCGACCGCGGAAACAACCTGCACACCCGGCGTCATGGTGCCGCTGATGGTGATGCGCTTGACATACTCGCCCTTGACCGATGACGGACGGGCCTTCTCAATGGTGTTAATAAAGTGGTTGTAGTTCTCGAGCAGGTCACCTTCTGTAAAGCTCATCCGCCCGATCACCGCATGGACATTGCCGCCCTTATCGGCGCGATACTCAACCTTGCCCGCAGCGAACTCGCCGACCGCCTCAGCGACCTTCGGGGTCACCGTGCCGTTCTTGGGTGAAGGCATCAATCCCTTCGGACCGAGCACGCGACCGAGCTTCGAGATCACCCGCATCATGTCGGGCGAAGCGATCGCGACATCAAAGTCGAACCACCCGCCGTTGACCTTCTGCATCAGCTCTTCGCCGCCAGCTTCGACCGCCCCGGCTTCTTTCGCCGACTTGGCCTGATCCGACTGACAGAACGCGATGACCCGTTTGGCCCTGCCGATGCCCTTGGGCAACGAGACCGAACCACGCACCATCTGATCCGCATGCTTGACATCAACGCCAAGGTGCATGCACACCTCAACAGCTTGGTCAAACTTGGTCGGAATGAACTTCTTGAGTGCCGCAAATGCTTCGTTTGCCTCGAGCGGAGCCGAGGGCACGAGCTTTGCATTTTCCTTTGCACGCTTGCAACTTGCCATCTTCTTAGCCCTCCACCACGACGCCCATCGAACGGGCAGTACCCGCGATGATCCGTGCACCCGCGTCCATATCACTACAGTTGAGATCCGCCGTTTTTTCCTCAGCGATCTTCTTGCATTGGTCAAAGGTGATCTTGCCAACCTTGTTCGTGTTGGGCTCGCCAGAGCCCTTCTCGATCCCGGCCGCCTCCATAATCAGCACACTCGCAGGCGACGACTTGATCTCGAAACTGAACGAGCGATCGTTATACACCGTCACCACACACCCGACGACCTTGCCGTTGAGTGCGCCCGTCTCGGCGTTGAACTGCTGGATGAACTGCCCGGGGTTGACCCCCTTGGCGCCAAGCACCGGACCCAGCGGGGGAGCAGGCGTTGCCTTGCCGCCCGGGGCCATAATCTTAAACACTTCAGTGATTTCTTTAGCCATTGGATTCTCCACCTCCCACACGCCGGTAAACGCCATCTCGGCCAGAAATAGCCCGTGTGTGGTTCGTACGGTTGATATAAACTGCTCTCGGCGCATACCAAAGGCAGGGCCACCACTCTAGCCCCCTCGGATCTCACGATCCACAACAATTCTCCCCAGATTGACACAATTCCGGTGCTGGACAGGGTTTCAGTACCTTTGTCATCCAAACTATCTCAGAATGACTGGTTTTTATTTAGGGTTGTGTTCGCATCAAAAAATCGTCATCCAATTTAATCGTTAGGAATCCGCTTCGACATTAGCAAGCTATTGCCGTGACGCCCACGAAGGGTATATCCCCACTGTGCGTAACGATCCTGCCCCTTCTTATTTCGTGGATCAACATGCATCCAAATCGTGCCGACGCATTGCTCGTGACCTATTTCTACAAAGTGCTCTATCATTTTCGTCGCCGTTCCACGCCCCCGCATTCGAGGGTCAACCGCCATGAGTGCTAAGTATAAATCGCCGCGTTCATCGACGATGTCAGCGATACAAACTCGACCGAGTTCCTGATCTGAATCTCCAGCCATGTCATCAGACTCAGTGCTCGCATCCTTCTGCGTTGCTGTAGTTCTCGATATCTCCTTCACCTGACGGCGTTTCTTAAGATATGCACGACGCACAGTGGGATTGGTAAGCATGATCAACACCTTCATCCATTTGGAATGAGGCCCGCTGTGCATTTTGGCATCCCACACGGAATGATCTAATGTCGCGACACAGTACCCAATGACTCCTCCATACGGCTCACTCTGTGAATCTGAGCAAACCGCGACCCGAACCATGCATTTAGGATGCGAGATCACATCTCTCCACCATCGCCGGATCATAAATGATGGCGCACGCCATTCAGGAGATTTCTGAAAACCAACTCGGCTTAGCCAGACCAATGCGTCTGCATCTTTCACTGTCGCCGCTCGCATTGTAATTCCATTTATTCCCATTCACTTCCTCGTTTCACTGGGAGACAGATTGTAGTTCTCACGGACTCGATACCCGCCGCTTTGCCCGCGCCCGCGCCTCATACTTATCCCGCAACCACTTCACCGTCGGGTTCTTCGCCCGCTCCCAGTGCACACAGCTCACCCGCTCATCCGGTCCGAAGGTCTTCTTGAACTTGCCCGGCTTGCCGCGATTCGAGATGAAATCATACCGCTCCATCCCCAACCGCTTGCACGCCATCATCGTCTCCCAGTGCAACAGATTATTCGGTGCCAACGACAGCTTGTCGGCGAAGGTCCCGCCGGCAAAGTACATCCCCGTCTTCCTATCGTGAGGCACGATCAGCGTCGCGATCCGCTCATCGCCCAAAAACGCGCTCGTCACCAGCAGCTCGCCCGCATCAAACAGCCGCTCGTGCACCGCTCGCAGAAACTTCTTCGAATACGGCGGCTTCTGCCTCGACTTGGCAAACACATCGCTCGCCATCGTCCAGAAATCCTCGATATACCCGTCCCCCTCCTCGACACGCACCTCGAGCCCGTTCTTGCGCCCCTTGCGCACCCGCGTTCGGCAGGTACCCTTGAGAGCCGCAAAGAGATCGTCCTCATCGCGCGTCAGATCAATCTCATAGGTCTCAAAATCCCTCACCTTGGCAAACCCCAACGCCGTAAAATCTACCTCCACATCCATGCAACGCGTCGCAACGAACGACGGATTCGAGATCGGCTTGGCCCGCATCATCGCCCGCACAGCCTCGAGTTTGTCTTCACACCGAGTCGTAAAAATTGGTCCCAGATACGCTGTATTCCACCCGGGCAACGGCGATCCCCCCACCCGCATCCGCCCCTTCTTGAGTATCCCGATGGGCCACATCGCTACTAACGCGTCGCCGTCCCAGCACGCGACCCGCTTCATCGCAACGCCTTCGCACGCCTCGACTGCGCCGAGCCATCCGTTTCGGTGATACACCGTCGACAACGCGCACCGATCGACGAGTTCGTCCCACTGGGCCGCATCAACCTCTGAGATCACGAACTGTTGACTCATCGTTTGTCCCCCTCCAAGCCGCCCATGGTCACCAGCTCGATCCCCCGCGCCCTTGCCTGCGTCACCAGCGCCCGTGTGAGATCCAAAACATACGCCCGTCGATGCGATTCATTGTGATGGCAATGCATCAGCACCACCGTTTCGCCATCATCGAGCATCTGCTTGGCGACCTTTTCGGGTTCATCGAACGAATCCCTCGTGTCATTGGCCGCCACCGTCCACCAGTGCACAGCCCGCCCCTTGAGCCACATCCCGATGAGTGTGATCGTTGTAGTCTTACCAAACGGCGGACGAAACGCATCGCTCGGCTCAACTGCCAACGAGAGCGATTCGTACCCTTGCATCGAATCAGAATACGAGAACCAGGGCGACTTCTTCCACGCGTTCTTGTGCTGCTGCGTATGCGTGCCCAGTTCGTGCCCGCTGCCCTTGAGCGTCTCGAGCATCTCCGGGCTCTTCTTGCCACGGAACCCCACAAGATAAAAGGTCGCAGGGACCCCGAGTTCCCCGAGCAACCCGAGCAGCGCCGGCGTCGTTACCTCGTCAGGGCCATCGTCATAGGTCAATGCCAGCTTCCCCTTGATCCGCTTCCACCTTCGGACCTGCACCCACCGCACCGCCAAAGGCAACCCATAGAGCACCGACACACCCACACCAAAGACAACCAGCGCGATCAACACCCCCGCCCAGATTTGAGCAGCCCCGATCGCCGCGATAGATACCGCTGTGCTCATTGCATCACCCAGAACCGGATATACACCACCACCGCCGAGCCCGCAAACGCAACCCCGTCAAGCCCCGGGAGCCAGGTCCCATGCTTGCGGATCGCCCAGACGAGCAGCGGGTAGTTGAGCCAATACGAGGCCCCCATCCCGATGATAAACCCCATAATCCCGCCGTCGGGCGCACCGGTGTTCTTCCCAATCATATAGCCAACCCCCATGCCCGTGAGCATCGTGATCGCCCGGGCCGTCTGCAGAATCATAAAGCGGAACGAATCGCCCCGCGCAAGGACCACCCCCCCGGCGGTGAGCCCGATCACCAATCCGACATTCCCCGCGGTGAGCAGCTCGAACATCCACCCCGCATTGTGATAGCTCTCAGGGTAGAGCCACCACACAAGATATCGCCCGAAGAGCACCATCGCCCACATGATCGGCAAGAACACGCCCAAGAGCGCCGCCCGCATCTTGAAGGTCCGTCGGCGCACCTGCTTGAGATTCTTCTCATCCATCTGGGCATACACCGGCAAGAGCACCTTGGGCCCCATATTGAGCAGCACCTTGGGGATCGCACGCGCCAAGAAATACGCCACGCTATAGACCGCAAATGCCTCGGTTGTCTGGATCACCCCCACGATCGCCTGATCGCCTTGGGCAAGAAAAAAAGTGATCGCCGTGCTCACAACAATCCATTTCCCAAACCGGATCAGCTCATGTGCCGCCTCCTTGTCCCAGCAGAGCCGATTCCCCCGCCCTGACAGCGACACAAACGAAGTCACCATAATGAACAAACTCGACACAAGCGTCCCCACCACCAGCACCCCGATGTTCTCCGGGTCGTACATCGCCCACGCCACGGTCGTGCTCAACCCGAGCGCCTGAGCCAAGATCCGTAGCACCGTCAGACGACCCAAAATGAGCTTCCTGTTTCTCGTCGCGATCTTCGTCGAAGTAAGCCCCCGGATCACCGCGCTGAGCCCGATGATCGGGATCACATACAAGAGCAACGGCTCCTCATAGATCCGCGATGCCGGCCAAGCGATCGCGCAGGCCACAAGCCAGATGATCACCCCACGGAGCACCGAGAGCGTCCACGCCGTATCAAGAAACCGTTGGTCATCGCCCCGCTTATCGCGGATGATACTGATATTGAGCCCGATATCGGAGAACCGCGCGATCAGCCCCACCACGATCCCAGAGAGCCCAATGAGTCCATAGAAATCCGGTGCTAAGAGCCGAGTCAGAAAAAGACTCCGCACAAATCGGATCGCCTGCTCACCCCCAAAGCCGAAGAACGCCCACGAACTCCCGGAAATCGCCCGCCGCTTCGTAATTCGGACTGGACGAGCCCGCTCATCTCCTCCGTGCGTATTCATCTCGCTCGTAGAATCCATCGCGGGCATATTCTCGTGCACCATCGTTCAACTGAGCAATGGGTTGGGGCATCTGTGCTATCGAATAAAAACAAGAGGATCGGTCGATGATCGACCGCCCTCTCGCAGGACACATGTACTATCGGGGTTTTTTTCGCTATTCTTGCACAATATAACCCGCGCGGATCCAATCAGCCGCTGCCATCCCAGTCAGACGGGGATCCCAACTCGTCCGGCTCTGCCCGCGGGCAGCTTCAATGAATGCGTTGGCGTCGCTATACCCGATGCTTTGGGCATACCCATCAAGATCCCGACCCGGATCAGGGAACTGAGGCATCTCAAGTTCATCCCCGGTCACAAAGTCTTGGTCGGACCATTCATCATAACTGAGCGAAGATCCTTCGATTGCAAACACATCGTCGCCAGCACTCATTCCAAAGACCGTGTTATTCTGGAACTCCATCCCGTCGACATACCGGATCGAAAAGATCCGGTCGGTCTCAGGCATAAACCACCGATTACCAATGAACCGCACATCGCCCTCGATCACCGCGCTCGTCTTCACTGCCTTGCCAGAGTTATCCGAACCCATCCAGTCATAAGCCACATTGCCGATGAAATCGACATCACCCGCGAATGCGTTGAGGGTATATGCCCAGGGTGATGTGCCATCGACAAAGTTCGCGACCACATTGTTCTTGATCAATGCATTGTCAGCACGCTCAACCCAAATTCCAATCCCTGCACCAGAAAGAGATGCGGCTGCCAGCGGGCCGCCAAGCACAACATTTCCGACCAAACTCCCCGACGCCGATTCATTGGGCCAATCTACAGTTCGATACCCGAACCGGATTCCAAGCCCATTGGCGTACACAAGGTTATTCGATGCATTCCCGCCCGAACGCATCTGCACACCCGCAGCACTCGCCCTCGCCGTGATATTCCCGTGGAACTCGATGCCGATCACACCTTCCTGGAGATACACATTCTGATTGAACATCGTCGGATTGGCATCAGGAACACTCGTGTTCCATCCATTATGATCGAACACATTTTCTTCGACCACAACACCGATCGTCTGCTTGACATACAGCCCCTGAGAATGCCCGTTTGTCGACCAAGAATCAGCAATGACCGAACGCCTGAGTGCAAAGTTGCGGAACTCGCCGCCAACCGCCTGGCAGGTGATATTGTCTTTGAAACCTTCGATGAAACAATCTTCGATGAGCAGATTCTCACCCGTCGAAAGCCATCGAATCCCCGTCACCGAAGCCTCGTCCGGGCGATCACCGCGTAAATGCAGCCCGACTATGGCAATATTGTTCACCTCGCTGTTCATCCGCCCGCCGATGGCACTCCCGTTCGAGATCACAAGCTTGGGTCGCTCATCGCTCTCGCCATACGAGGAAATCACCAACCGCTCCTCAGCAGATCGACCCGAAAGACTCCATGTCCCCAACCCCTCGCGCCACACATCGCCCCGCTTGAGCAGCATCCAATCCGCTGAGTTATCCCGCATCATTTCCTTGGCCCGATCAAAGGATCGCACCGCGTTGGCCGGTGACAAGCCCGTGTTGGCGTCATTCCCCGACGAAGACGACACAAAGATAAATCGGGTATCCACGCTCGGCTCGAGCACCGTCCATCCCTGAGCATTGATCTCCTGAGCATCGGCCAGCGACACTCCGAGCCCGCTCGTCATGGTGATCGCCGCGATCAGCCCGGCTCGCCCGAGTCCCGGACGCGGAAGGTGGAGGCAACTTGTCGAAAAGAGGCGATTGAGATTCATCTGCATAGCACACAGTCCTTTAGACGCCGGGGACTTCTCGGCGCATAGTTCAAGTATTAGAAGCATCAGAGCGTCAAACCACCCGATCACCCAGAGTCACCCGGTTACCAGACGCACAGAGCCGACACAATCGCCCCCTCTTCACATCTGTGTTCTCGGACGAAGCATACCAGAGCATGATCTGATACCGAAGAAAATCAATGAGCATTGGTTCGAATTCAATAAATCACCCGTATTCAGGGGTTTACTCACATTTGAATGCCCGCACAATACCCAATCATACCTCGGCCCAAGCCAGCGGTTCTCCGAGAAGTTCTTGGAGCCGGAGTGAGTCGGATTGAAAAAACGCCCCGAGCTCATCGCGGAGCACATCGGGTACCCGGACCGTCCCCCTGCCAGAGTTGAGCGCCAGCGCCCGACGCGCAACGCTGCACCGAGCCCTCGCCGCCAATCCGGTCTGCTCGCGTAAATTCCGAAGTGTGTTCTTGGCACGGACCTGCACAACCCGCGATCGCGGACGCGTGGCGCTCTTATTGGCAACCTGATCGTTGGCACGCAACCCCGAGCCAAGCCCAAGGAACACCCCAAGCCGCTCACGCACATCCGCGCTCGCCGATTTGAGTTCATCGGTAAAGAGAATCAGAATCTGCTCACGACCGAACGCCTTGACATACCGCTCATACCCCCGGGCATACATGCTCATCTGACAATACGCATGGTGGCGATCGACCACCTCATCAAGATCTCCACACCGCTCCATGTCCGCGTGCATCGCCCGCGAGATCGATCTCGACTCCCGCCCACCGATCACCCTGAAGTTGTAATGCGAAATCGCCCGCTCGACCGGATCACGCAGCAGCAGAATCAGTTTCGCGTCAGGGAGATGCTTCCGGATGCGTCTGCACGCCCCCGCGCTCGTCAGATAGTTGGGCGTGAACTCGCCCACAACCGCCGAATCACTCGCGCCCTCAAAGTTCGCCCCATAGTTCTCAAGATCCGGACGATACTCTCCGTCGCGATCTGAAAAATAGTGAAGTTCTTTTCGCTCAGGAAGAAACAAACGGTCGTCGCCCCGGAGCCAGTGCCACAGCGTCGTTGACCCACACCGCTGCCCACCGATCCCCACAAAGTCCGGCAGACGAAGCCCCCCCGATGTCCTGACAAGTTCACCCATAGACCAAAGCATAGACACCCTGACCCAGAACGATCCCCGAGCCATCGCCGAAGCATCCAACCGATCGCTCTTTATTTCGTGCGCAGTGCCTTGTCCATCAACGCCGCGACCTGTTTATTGAGCCCCGCATCGATCGCACGCTCAAGATTCTTCAGCGCATGGCGATCCTCGCCACGAGCCTGGAGCAAAGCCGCCACCGCGAACCACGCCTCTCCCGAATCATTGGTCTTGGCATGGCGGACAAGCTTCACCGTCAGCTCCTTGATTGCCTTGGTGCCCGCACCCAACAGGTCCGCACGGACCGGGATGCGAACGAGCGCCTCATCGCCGAGATAACTCTCGATGAGCTTGGCAAAGCCCTGCTCATACCGCTGATCGAGCATCAACGCCAAGGCGTACTCACGCATCGTGTACCAGTCCTCGGGATACGAATCGAGATGGATCTGATACGCCTCGATCGCCGACGAGCGCATTTTTTCAGGTGATGCCCGCCCGATGTTCGAGCGCGAAATCTGCCCGCTCATCAGCTCGTGGGCATAGTCGAGCACCGTCATCACCTCAATGTTTTCAAGTGCCGTGTCGACCTCTTCTTCAACAAACCCCTCGCCGGAGCCCTCGACCACCCCGCGATATGGGCGACGCGCGACTGCTCGATACCCACAAGACCCACCGCCTCTCTGCACGGTATAGGAATAACTCCAAGTATAACTCGGTCCTGCGACCGCCACCGCGGGCGCCGCCCCAAAAACCAACACACCCGCCAACGCCGCACCAATTACTCGTTCAACACGCATCAACGCACTCCTCAATGTCCAGGTTCGAGACCCGCCGCATCACCTACGAGAGAGCGCCTTGGTCATCTCTTCGGCGACCGCGCTATCAAGACCATACTCGACCGCCCGCTCGATCATCCGCAGCGCCGGGCCATCTCGCCCCTCGGCCTGCATCAACACCGCGACGCTCAGCCACCCGCTCGCCGATGGGTTCCGATGCCCCCAACCGACCGAACCGATCACCGCATCACGCAAGAGCTTGTCCGATTCCTCAAAGAGACTCACCGGCACGGCGTCATACGCCAGGGTCGGATCCATCGAATACGCATACCCGATCATCGCGATCCCGTCGCCGCGGTTGCCCACACGGATCATCGCCAACCCAAGCTCACGGATCGCGAGCCAATCGCTCGGATACTCGCTTAGGTGCGAACGGTACGCCTCGATCGCCCCGTCGGTCTCGCCGATCGACATCTCGAGTCGCGCCACCTCAAGCGCCGACAACGGCATGGCCTCGGGCATCGCTTGTGTATCCGCTGGCGTCGTGCTGTACGATGGATCGTTGCTCAGATCGCCATCGGCGCCATAAATCGTCCCGCGATACCGATCCGACACCGAGTAGTACCACCACGAATACGGATACCCATACCCCGAGCCGTACCACCCGTACCAAGGCGAGGCGCCCCAGTACGAACCCGACCACCCGTACCAATAGATCGAATACGACCCGTTGGTCACTACATAGTCCGTGTACCCGTCGCCATCATAATCGCCATAGAGATACCACCAACCGTACGGGGCCGACGCATGCGTGTAGTAATAGTGGTTCCCGTAGTAATAGTCGTTGTGGGTATAGTGGTCCCCGTCATAGTGACCGTCGTGGTCATTATCGTGGTCGCCATCGCCGTCGTGACCATCGCCCTGATGTGCGTCATCATTGCCGTGATCAGTGTCACCCTGGCTCCCGTCGCCGTCGCCGACCCCTCCGCCCTCGTCGAGCGGCTGGATTGTCGTTGCGCCGTTCTTGCCGACGCCGTTGCTCCCGCGGGTCTGATTCAGGAACGCATTTCGAGCGTCATCAATCTTGAATCCAATCGGCGTCTCGTTGGGACGGACCACAGGCGTGATCTTTTTGCCCACGCTGCCCTTGTTGACTGCACCGGCAGGCACCACCCGACCAGTACCGGTCCCCGCCGTGCCTGTGCCTTGGCCGCTCCCATCGCCGCCCGGGCGGGTGCCCGGCCGATTCGTCGGGGCGTTCGACGGACGAGTGCTCGGTTGTGTGGGTCGATTCGCCGGATTCGTTGAGGGCCGACGCGTCGGCTGACGATCCGGACGAACACCAGGCCTCGAGTTCGGCTTGGCGCTCGGCTTCGTGCTTGGCTTTGTGCTCGGTTTCACGCTCGGTCGTGTGCTTGGTCGAGTGCTTGGCTTTGTGCTCGGACGCGGGCTCGGACGGCTCGCTGGCTGGCGGCTCGGTTGGCGGCTCGGACGCGTCGTAGGCTGACGGCTCGGTGAATGACTCGGACGCGAAGAAGGATGACTGCTCGGCGGGCTCGCTCGCCGGCTCCCAGATCGGCTGCTCGGGCGAGTACTCGGACGACTGCTTGGTCGACTGCTCGGACGCGCACTCGGGCGGCTGCTCGGTCTGGCCGACGGCCGCGCCGAATGTGACCCCCCAGAACGAGTTGGCGATGCATTTCGTGACCCCGACGAATGACCCGCTGATCGGCTCGGCGACCGACTCGGCGAAGCATGCCCGCCAGACGATCGGCCGGATGATCCACGAGAAGAATGACCAGACGAACGCCCTTTCGATCCAGACGATGAGCGTGTCGGCGACACCTCAACAGAAGAACCAAAGATCGCCGACGGACTCGATGAACCCGAGAGACGATCACGCGATTCGAGCACCTGCCCGTACGCGCTGGCGCCGCCAAACCCAAGGATCACGCTGCCCATGAGCACCCCCCGAATCGCAAGACCGATCCGGCTGCTTCTCTGGCTCGTCGCACTCGTCCGCTCATTGATCGATGTCATTCGTTTCATGGCATGCTCCTCGTCTGTTCTATCCGTACCTTATTTTAGACGGTTCCCATGTGAATCTGGGCCCCGAATGATCCCTTCCACCCCTCAACACCCCACTCAACCCCCACAACGCCCCCGTTTCACGCTATGCTCGCACCATGAAGACCACAATCATCACCGCGGAGCACTCCAAAACGCGTCGATCCACCCCGCTGCTCATCCTCGCACTCTGCATCCCATTGATCCTGCTCACGACGGGATGCAACGCGATCCGAGGCGGCGGCGGGTCCGGCGGGTCGAGCACCATCTATTCCGATGCCACAGACACCACCTTCAAAGCATCCTTCCCGATCAAGGCATACACCTTTCACGACGACAACACAGCCGACATCTACCTGACCGACCTCTCCGACCAGGACCTGACAGCCTTTTTCTCGCCAGACGCCGATTGGTCCACAATTACGGGCACCCTCGTCCAGATCCACCTTTTCTTAGATCCCAAGCCCGGCAAGACACCCATCGAACCCACCGCCGCCAGCGCCTCGATCCGCTACGCCATCATCGCGCAGGGTCAGATCGGGATCTATGACGGCGCCGGGTTCATGCTCCCGGGATCCAAACCCGGCAAAGACACCATCGGCGGCAATATCCGCTCAGCGCCGCTCCGCATCACCAGAAAAACCCCCGCATTCGTTGATTTATTCCAAGCCGCCAAGCTCGATCTCAACTTCAGCGCCAAGCTCGACGATGCCAGAGCCCCCGAACTCCGTGCCCGCCTCGATGCCATGGCCGCAATTGCAAAGCCCGTGCGTGAATATACACGCACGGGCGAAGAGTAATCTCATCATACCTTTCAACACAGCCTTTCAGCGATCCAAACGAACCCTTACGGGCAACCCGCACTGAATGCGCTGAGGAACGCAGAGACATCAAAGAAGTTGAACAAACCATCCCCGGTGAAGTCGGCCGCCGAATCCTGAGCGCTAAATGCGTTCAAGAACGCCGAGACATCGAAGAAGTTGAGTTCTCCATCACCGGTCAGATCCGCGCTGCACACATCGTTGCACACCTCGCTGGCGATCCGGAACGCGTCCACACCGCCCTCGACCGTCGTGTCCGCACCGCCGTCGCGCACCTCGATGCGTGCACGGAACGCAACCGATAGATTCACAAAGTCGGAGATGACATACTCGACCTCGTTCCACCCGTTGGTGCTCACAAAGGTCTCGGCTTCGACCCAAGAGATCCCCGCGTTGTCGGTGAACTCGATCTTGAACGAATCCCCGCTCTGACCAGTCATCCAGACCGACATCCGAAGCACAGGCGAATCGATCGCACTCAGATCAACCACAGGCGAGAGCAAGAACACGCTCCCGTTGTCCACATCGATGCCGTTGTTGTTCGAGGTCACATAGCACTTGCCCGACCCGTCGGCGTCCGATGCCGGATCCCCGAGCCCGTGGTCCGCCGGCACCGTCCGGATCCAAGCCCCCGACCCGCCGGTCGTGAAACTCACCCAGTCCTGATCCGTCTCGAAGTCATCCTCAATCGCGACCGTCAGCCCGTCGAGCGCAACTGTGTTGAACGCCACCCCCGCGCCGGCTTCGGGGATCGAGACAACCGTCCCCTCCTCGTCCTCGATCTCGAAGTAATACGAGATCGCTGTTCCGCAATCGACGGCGCTAAACGCCCCCTCGTACGAGCTCGCCCCCGCGCTACTCATCGCAGAGCCAACAAACCCGGACCCATAATCGACAAACATCGTCGGCGAACCAACCACCGAATGCCCCTGAAGATTATCGATCACCAGGGTCACCACATCGCCCCCCGCGGGGCTCACATGGGTCGGCTCAAACAAAATCGACGCCTGGATAGAGCGTGGCAGACAGATCCCCCGAGGGTTGGCCAGCGCGCTCTGCAGACCAGAGTTAAACAGACTCGTCCCCTGATTCGAGCCCCCACCGCTGCCGCACCCGGCATTGGTGTGGATCCCGATCGAGGTATTGTTCGTGTCGTCAACGATCGAAGAGCCCGAGTTGCCCCCCGTCGTGTCCGTCTGATACCGCACCGTGTTGCCGTTGATGCTCACCAGCGGCCCCACATGCGTTTTCTGCACCTGGTTCCAACTCGCCGGCACCGGCGATGAGGTCACCCCATACCCCGTGATCCGGATAGGACGCCCATCAACCGCTGGGTTTGAGCTCGCCAGCACATGGCTCTCGCCCTGGGCCTGCAAGGGCGAGAGCCCCGTCGTCGAGTTGTCAAAGGTCCCAAAGAACGCCCAGTCGTTGCCGATGAACACGCTCCCGGTTGCCTGCACGGAGGCGTTGTCGATCGCGTACTGATCCTGAGGCGGCGGATTCCGTGTCCCGCCCCCGTTGCTCGACATGGGCACATTGAACTGCACCACCTGCGACGCACTCGGGGAACAATGTCCAGCAGTCAGGAAACAACTCCCCTGATCCCCGAACAACCACACACTGCACCCAATCGGCATCATCCGCGCGTCGCGCGGATCGCTCGAGAGCACCCGGTCATCGACGCTAAAACAGATCGAACGAGTCGTCACTGGATCAGAAGCCTGCACTCCAACCACCTGCACACGGTTGTACTGGCTGCTCGCGTTGGGCGATGCCATCAACTCGACAAGCACCGCGCTGCCATTAAAATACGCCGTCGTGTTGCCCCACTCATCGAGCGAGTCCACATCGAGATACTGCTCGTACCCATCCTCAAGCGAAGTAATCCGCAGATAACTCTCGCGCACCTGCTCGGTTGACTTGGCCAAGACCACATCGCCGAATCGCAACCGGACCCAATCCGCGTCGTCAACCTCGATCACATCCGACCAGATCGCCACCTGCAGCAACCGCTCACCATCTCGCAGATCGTCCGCCGGCACCCGGATCATCCCCGAGTCCGATGAGACATCAAGCTCGCGATAGCTCGCCTCCTCGAAGGGCGCAAAGCTTTGCCCGCTATCGAGCACACCGACCCCGGAATCCGTCGGCGTGTCCGCCGAGCCGCCCGATGCCTGTACCGATCCCGCCAAGCCCGCGATACACGCGAGCGACCATCCCAATGCGCACACAATCTTCATTGTTTTCCGATCAATCTTGAGGGCTAATCCCTTGAGGGGTTTTTCGTCACACTCTAAAAAGCATCAGCCGTATGCGAATGCACCGACACCGCCTGCTTGCGCTCAATCTACACGATATCTGCCCAAAACGCAAGCATAAACCACCAAAATACCCTATTCACCCTACCGAATCGCTCCAAGGGTCCTCGCCCCGATACCACCGATCGAGGGTCCCCGCGACCGCAGAGCGATACAACACCCGCAATCGATCCGCATCGAGCCCATGCCCCACCAGCGCCGGAGCGCTCATCGCATCGAACCCATCCGGATCGACCATCATCAGATCCGGGTCCGCGATGTTCGACTCACCCCGATAATCGGTCTCATACATCGTCCGCAATGCCCAATACCGCGATGCGTAGAGCTCAAACGCCTCGTCCTCCGAGTTGGCGAGTTGATCGCCGAATCCCGGATTCTCCGATTCCGCCGAGCGGAGATGATCGTCGCTCGTCACGATGTCCGATCCAAAGAGAATCCGCCCCGAATACCGATCCAGAAATGCGACAAACTCGCTCGTCGCGTGCTTGGAAAGCTCGCGGATCATCCACTTGGTCGCGCTCGTGTCGAGAATCAGCTTCGGATGGCGATCGAGGAGCCCGCTCAAGAACCCCAAGTCCTCCGGCCACCCCCCCATATGCGCCGCCAGACATGGCATCCCCGTAATCGTCAACAACCGCTCGAGCGATTCGTACTGCGACGCCTTGGTGCCATACTTCGACGAATCCTTGTACATCGTCTTGAACCAGGTATCCGGATCGGCGCAGTGCACCATCAGCATCATCCCCAGCGACTTGCCCTTCTCTGCGATCCGCAGCTTCCACTCCGAATCAAACCCCACGATCTCTTCGGGTGGAAGATCCATCGTCTCGACATAATCACGCAACCGCGGTGCGCCCCAGAACTTGAACATCCGCGCCCCGAGCCCGTGCCACTGATCCAAATTGTCGAGATACCCCTGCGTGTGGGCCCACTTACGATCCGGATGCATGTACTCGGGGATCGCAACAAACGAGACCCGATCGCCCATCACCGCCTTGACCGCGGTGCTCTGGGCGAGCTGAGTTTGCGAATAGACCCGCTCGATCCCGTACAGGTCGCACACGCTGCGATACACTTGTGCAGCCCGCTCGCCATTGATATGGGCGTGGGCATCCACAATCGGACAAATCGGCTCCCCGAGGGCCGATGCCTGAGCACGATAATCGAGCCCGAGCCGATTGGCGGGGCTGCTCGCTTGATTACTTTGCTGGGTCACGAATCATTCTCCAGTGTCACCCGAATCCTCGTCCCCCATGATAGACCCTGTGAACCAACCGACCCACCCCGACGAATCATCACCGACCGCCATCCGCGTCGCCCTCGCCCACGACTGGCTCGTCGGAAGACGCGGCGGCGAGCTTGTCCTCGATGCGATCGTCAACGCCCTTCTCGACGACCAATACACCATCACCAATCTCTACACAATGTTCGACACGGGCGCTCCGATCACCCCCGCCATCAACGCCATCGGAAAAACGGTCTCACCGCTCAACAAATACCCCCCATCTCTCCG
>Ga0316206_1000701_pt1 | contig 38868 bp, 36 predicted proteins | sample 6monthpyrite_MG_FD_204942 | JGI IMG/M metagenome (GOLD analysis project Ga0316206, IMG submission 204942) | Microbial mat bacterial communities from mineral coupon in-situ incubated in ocean water Damariscotta River, Maine, United States -... | ecosystem: Environmental > Aquatic > Marine >...
TATAACAGCCGGTATTTCTGGTTTACTCATAGCCATTGTTGCCGTTTCACCCGAAATAGTAACAGCCATAAAAGCGGCTAAAAATGACGAGATTCAAAGGGTTGTAAACATTGCTATGGGAGCTTCAACCGTTTCTATTTTACTGACAGTTCCCGTTTTGGTAATGCTTGCTTACTATAGCAATATCCCTTTAACACTTGACTTTAATCCACTTGAAATAGGGGCATTGATTTTGACTATTTTGCTTGTATCTAAAACTACAGACGAAGGTCATACTAACTATTTCGAAGGTATTTCACACCTAATCTTTTTTGCCTCTTATGTGATTATCGCCGCATACTATTGATTTACACACTAGAATGGGCAAAGCTCATTCTAGTGGCAGGGACACTAATGTCCCTACAACCCCCCCTAAAGCTACATAAAACAAGTTTTATGAGATTCTTAAAGATTCAAATGCACTTTTGATTAAAGTGAGTAAGAGTCAGTTGCTAAAAGATTTTTATGCTAAAATATTACTATTAAAAAACAAGGTTCGAGATGCTTATTCCTCATGATTTATTAAAAGATAAAAATATACTTTTAGGCGTTACAGGTTCCATCGCTGTTTATAAGTCTCTGGAGCTAATCAGACTGTTTGTAAAAGCCGGTGCAAATGTAAAAATTGTCATGAGTGAGTCGGCTAAAAAGTTTGTTACTCCTCTTACTTTTGAGACTTTAACTTCAAATCAAGTACTTGATGATACGAACGAGTCATGGGTAAACGACCACAACCATATAAAAACCACTCAGTGGGCTGACTTATTTGTCATAGCTCCGGCGACAGCCAACACTATCGCAAAACTTGCCAATGCCATCGCTGACAATATCCTTCTGCAATGCGCTCTGGCATACTCAGATATAAAAATACTAGCTCCCTCGGCAAACACCAACATGATAGAAAACCCTATAACTCAAGCAAACCTAAAAATGCTCGGCATCGCTAACTACGACATCTTAAGTACACAAACAAAAGAGTTGGCATGTAAAACTACAGGCGATGGAGCTATGGCTGAACCTATAGACATATTTTATAAAGCTGCAAAGGCACTTCTTAAAGAGGAATTTTGGGAGAACAGAATGGTCATGGTAACGGGCGGCGGAACAATTGAGAAGATAGATGAAGTTCGTTATATCTCAAACTTCTCAAGCGGTAAAATGGCTTCAAGCCTTGCTACTGCACTGTATTGCAGAGGTGCAGATGTAAATCTCATCGCTACAAGGTTTGATACAGACTTGCCAAAAGAGATGCATACGATAGATGTGCAAGATTCCGCTGAAATGATGGAGTATCTTGTTGACTCTATCCGCATCGCTAAAAAAGGAAAACTCTCAAAAGCAACACTTATAAGAGACGAACATATACACCTTATACAAAAAAAACCATACCTTTTCATGGCAGCTGCTGTAAGTGACTATGTGCCTGAGTTTGTCCAAAATACAAAATTAAAAAAAGATACCTTAGGGGAGATATGGGAACTTAAAATGAAGCAAAATATAGACATTTTGTCTTCTATTGATAAAGAAGGGATTGTAACTGTCGGTTTTAAAGCTGAAATGGATGAGCAAAATGCAGTAGCAAATGCATCAAAAATATTAACGCAAAAAAATGTAGATGCCGTTTGTTTAAATGTACTCAAAGATTCTTCAAGCTTTGGCCGTGATACAAACGAAATAGAGTTCATTACTCCAAAAATACAAAAATCAATTCCAAATGCAGATAAACTTAGTGTCGCATTTGACATATTAGAGCACGCAAAGAGTTTATGAGTTTTTCCATAAGCCAACTCAGCTCTTTGGCAAAGCTTATTTCCACCAATCCAAATGAGGCTAAAGCATTTATAAAGCTAGTCTCTGTTGATGTACTAAAATCACTCGGTGATGGAAAGTATACAGTCTTACTTGAGAATAAAACACTCACAGCACAAAGCGATAAGCCATTGAGCGAGGGTACAAAATACTGGTCACAGCTGACACAGCCAAAAAATGCAACTGCTCAGCTCTCAAACCTAAAAAAAATGCCCATGCAATTACAAAATTTTCAAAATTCCAATATCGAATACTCTTTAAAAGATTTGCAGACTTTGTTAAAATCTCAAAAACCAGAAACACTTATGAAACAAAATTTACTAGAACATCTAAGTAACGCCAATACAAAAGATGAGTTTTCTTCCGCTTCAAACCTTTTACTCTCTCTGCAAAACAACACTTTCACCATTCCATTTCGCCTTGAGAACTTTTTTTCTCTATTACAATTTAAAAAAAGGTACAATAAGAAATCAAAAAGAACTCAGCTAGATTTTTATGCAGCACTTGAGTTTTTGGGGCCCATGTCCGGTGTTGTTACACTCGAAGATGGTGCCGTAAATATAAATTTAAATGTTGCCTTTGATAAAACAAAAAAAATTTTGGAAGAAGATATGAATAACTTTTCTCATGATATGAATATTTCCCTTCTTGAAAATATCGAACCTCTTTACAATACAGAGATTAACTCACTTCTAGATGTCAGCATATGAATACCGCAACACACATAGCAATCATTATGGACGGAAATGGACGTTGGGCCGAGATGCAGGGAAAAAAAAGAGTTAAAGGGCATGAAGCCGGTGCCAAAATTGTCAAAGAGATAACAACCTACTGCTCAAACAACAAATATATAGAAAGACTGACTCTTTATGCTTTTTCAACCGAAAACTGGAAAAGACCGAGACTCGAAGTTGAATTTTTGATGAAACTTTTAGAACAATATCTAAAAAATGAACTGCCGGTTTATTTGCAAAATAATGTCCGTTTTGAGCCGATAGGCGATATACGGGCTTTTTCAAAGTCACTTCAAAAAACCATAAAAGATGTGCAAGACAAAACCGCTCATTGTGACGGTTTGGTGCAATCTTTGGCGCTGAATTATGGGGCGCAAAATGAGATACTAAGAGCAGTAAACAAAATAAAAAATTACGAAGATGATATCACAGAAGCCATGCTCTCAAATGCACTTGACTGTAAACATGATGTGGATATTCTCATCCGAACAGGTGGAGATCATAGACTCTCAAACTTTTTACTTTGGCAATCAGCCTACGCAGAGCTTTTCTTTTGTGATATCTTATGGCCAGACTTTACTACAAATGATTTGGAAAAAATACTCAATGATTTTACAAAAATTGAACGCCGCTTTGGAGGCTTAAAATGATGGAACTCTTTTTTGCTTTTGTATTTGGAGCGGTAATCGGTTCGTTTTTAAATGTGATTATTTTACGAATACCAAGAGATGAAAGCATTATATTCCCATCTTCACATTGCTATGCTTGTGGAAACACTCTCAAACCTTGGCACAATATTCCTCTTCTTTCTTGGCTGTTTTTAAGAGGAAAATGTTCCTATTGCAGCAGTAAAATATCTATACAATACCCTGCTATAGAATTTTTGTCAGGTCTTATATTTTTAATATTGGCAAATAAGGCCGGGATTAACTTTCCTATTTTCATAGTAGCCCTTAGTTTTTTAATGCTTTTAGCGCTTTCAATGATCGATTTAAAATATAAAATGGTTCCCGACAGCCTAAATCTTCTGGCATTAACTTTTGCAATATTCGGAGCGTGGAGTATCAGCGGAATATTTTTAAACCTGCAAAATGCACTTTTATTTGCCGGCGGTTTTACACTGCTTCGATTTGCACTCTCATACATGTTAACATCATCGGCGCATAGACAAGCGCAAAAAACTATCACACCGTGGACAAAAAACTATCACACTTATCCGTTTATCGAGGCCATGGGAGAAGGTGACATCATGGTTGCCGCGACTATGGGAGCACTTCTTGGGCTTCAACTCACACTAGTAGCTATCTTTTTATCCGCAGTTTTAGCACTTCCCGTCATGCTTTTACTTAAGAAAAATAACGAAGAGGACAAGAGTGTGCCATTTGTGCCATTTTTGGCATTAGCAACATTTATGGTTTATGTATTTGATTCTCCGATTTTATCTTATATAGAGGCAAATTACTGAACATGCACAGACTCCAAAAATATATCATTTCAAATCTTTCTATGCTATTTTTAACAATATTTATACCGCTTTTTACCATAGCATCTGTAATATTTTTAATCAAACTCGCTACATATACATCAGTGATTCAGCTTACTATTTGGGAAATGAGTAAATTATATTTTTTTATTTTACCGGAAATTTTGTTTTATACACTTCCTGTGACTTTCTTTATAGCGGCAACATTATCTATATTTAAACTCTCAACCGACAATGAAATTGTTGTACTTTTTTCTCTTGGAATCCACCCAAGTTTTATTATAAAAACACTTTTAAAGCCTGCTTTACTTTTATCTACTCTTTTGGTATTTGATTTTTTCATACTCTTTCCTCATGCCACAGTTTTATCAAGTAACTTCGTTTCATATAAAAAAAGTGAAGCAAAGTTTAACCTCTCAGCTTCTGAATTTGGACATAGTTTTGGAAACTGGCTGCTTTATGTAGGAAAAAACAATCCAGACGGCACCTATGGAGATGTGTTTTTATTTAACAAGAACAAAAAAGAGGAAATTTTAGTAGGTGCTAAAAAAGCGCAAATCATAAACGATTCTGCTATATTGAGGTTAAAACTTAGTGATGGAGAGGGCTATAGCTACTCAAAAGATAAGTTTACACAGATAAACTTTGAAACCATGTTTATAAATGATACTATGATAACAGATTTAACTACATACAGAACACCTTTGCATTACTGGCTATCAAGTGATAGACAAGAGAGTAAAAGACATATGTTTATCACAGATACTCTACTTAGTTTATTTCCTCTTCTTAGCTTATTTTTAGTCGCAAGTATTGGTATAGTTCATGTAAGACATCAGCAAGGAAAGATCTATCTTTACATGTTTTTAAGCATATCTCTCTACTATGGAGCTATTATAGGGCTGCAAGACGTCATTTCTTTTTATACAATTCCTGTCGTTTTTACAACTTGGCTCGTTAGTACTTACATATTTTATAAAAAGACTATAGTAGCCAGATTTTAGATGCGATGCGCACTCACGATTGCTTATAATGGAACAAATTTTTTTGGTTCTCAGATACAAAAAGAAACAAACAATACTATATTTGGAAACCTAGAGCATGTCCTAAAACAACTCGGGATAAATTTCAGAGTTATAGCCTCAGGCAGAACAGACAAAGGTGTCCATGCCACAGGTCAAGTCTGCCATGTGGATTTACCTGAGTTTTGGGATGACTTAGAAAAACTCAAAAAAGTTTTAAATCAGATGCTTCCCTCTTCCATACATGTAAAGAACATAAAAGCTGTCAGTGAGGATTTTCACGCAAGATACAGCGCTAAAAAAAGAGTTTACCACTACATCATCAAACAAGAAAATTCCAATCCATTTTTCAATGATGTCATCACTTTTTTAGAACATGCAGACTTTGAAAAACTACAACAAAACATCAGACTTTTCATAGGTGAGCATGATTTTAAAAACTTTATGAAAACAGGAAGTGATGTAAACTCTACAACAAGAGTCATCTACAAAGCTTTCGCCTACAGACACAAAGGTCACATAGTCTTAAACTTTGAAGCAAACGGATTTCTAAGAAGCCAAATCCGCCTCATGGTCGGCGCACTTTTAAAACTCACAGAGGACGAGATAAAAGAGCAACTGGAGTGTAAAAAAGCGCATAAAATTAAGCCCGCTCCGGCGAATGGGCTCTATCTTGCAAAAATCAAATACTGAGGCATGTATCGGTATTTGAAAGTTAAGATTGTTTAGCCAGTTGAAAATTCACCCATGCAAAATAAATATTTCCTATAAGTGCAATGAAAAAACCCACGACCGGTATCACAATCGCTAAATTAAGTAAAAAATGTATAAATGTCGGCTTCAAAGTCTCCTCAAAAGGATGCTTTACAATAGCTATCCTCACAATAAATGTTCCGATAAAACCTAAAAAGAATGTTAATAATCCCGCTATAATTCCCGTAACCATATGATCTCCTAAAAAATACTTTTCTAAAGTCTTTATAAAAACTTCACGAATTATACCAATATATACCTGAATTTCAAAATCCTTTTTATATTCTAAGAACAAACTTTATCTGGCAAAAATAAAATACTAATCATTTGTGTTAAAAAAAGAGTTTTTTTAGATAAACTATTCAAAATAATCAGGAATACTTTTTGAAAATAATCCATTTCAGCGACACCCACCTAGGCTACAGCGACCTTGAAGTTCTCAACGAAGAGAACATAAACCAAAGAGAAGCAGATTTTTACGATGCTTTCTCTCAGGTCGTCAAACAGATAAAAAAAATCAAACCCGACTACATTATCCACACAGGCGATTTGTTTCACCGTTCAAGCCCAAGCAACCGAGCCATAACTTTTGCACTTGAACAGTTCAAAACCATCAACGCTCTGAACATCCCGTTTATCCTCATAGCAGGAAACCACTCAACCCCGAGAACAAACCTGAGTTCACCTATTTTAAAAATCTTTGAGAACTTTGAGAACATACATGTATCTTACAACCAAGAGTACAAAAAAGTGGAGTTCAAAGATGCCGTTTTTCACACCCTGCCCCACATGAACGATGAGACAACGGCACTCTCGCAAATCGAACTTTGCGAAGCGGGAATCGACAAGAACAAAAAGAACATCATGATGATGCACTGCTCCGTCGGAGCAACTTACCTTATGCAGGAGTTCGGCGAGTGGGTTTTTCCAGCAGACAGGGAATACATCTTTGAGAAAATGGACTATGTAGCCTTAGGACACTGGCACGGTTTCGGACAGGTCGGCAAACATGCAAATGTCTACTACAGCGGCTCAACCGAACGCACAAGCCTGGGCGACAAACGCAACTCAAAAGGGTTTGTAGAAATCAACTTAGATGATAATTCCAAAACTACCTCATTATTTGGCTCTACAGATATACAGTTCAAAGAGATACGCATACGCCCGATAATCCAAAAAGAACTTGACTGTGAAGACTACGAAAACGCGCTCATAGATGCAAGCGATACAGAAGATGCCATAGTCGAAGTGAAACTCATAAACCTGACCACCCTGCAATCCATCGACATCCAAAACTCCGACATCAAAAAAATGTTTCCAGATGCCATGAGCGTAAATGTAAAAAGGGAGTTCAAGCACGGTACAAGCAACACAGACCTGAGTGACATTGAAGCACTCTCTTTGGAAGAGTTTTTTTTAGAGCACATCAAAGAGGACTCAAACGAAAAAGAGTACGACAGACTAAAAGACAAAGTGCAGGAACTATTTGCACAGTATGAGGAGGCGTCGGATGATACTAATTAATTTGAAGCTTGAAAACTTTAAAAAGTACACCTCTTTCGAGATAGCTTTTGGAGAAGGTCTCATAGGCATCATCGGCAAAAATGGAAGCGGAAAATCGACCATCTTTGAAGCGATACTTTTCGCACTCTACGGCGAGACTAAAAAAAGAGGAAACAAAGAGTTGGTACGAAATGCCAATGCATCTACCAAGGACCCCGTAGTAGTAGAACTTGAGTTTGAGTTTGAGTCAGCTTTGTACAAAGTGGCAAGAGAGTTTCGCGGAAAGGCTCTAAGTGCAAATGCAAAGCTATACAAAAACGGCTCTCTAACCACTACAGGAGCCAAAGAGGTGACTTCTGCCATAGTAGCACTCACAAAGATGAGTAAAGACGCTTTTATGCACACTCTCTTCGCTTCTCAAAAAGAGCTTACAAGCCTAAGCACTCTCAACAATGAAGAGCGTAAAAAGATGATACGAAAGCTTTTAGGATTAGAGAAAATCGACTTTGTAGAGAAAGAGCTTGTAGCAAAGAGAGTTGCACTCAAAAATGAGATAAGCGCCTTTGATGAAGTTCTGCTAAGCGGTGAAGATGTAAAAGAAAAACAAGAGCAGATAAAAAGCAACCAAGCCACAAAAGAAGCATTATCTAAAGATCTAGAGCTAAAAACGAAAGAGCTCGAAGCCATAAAATTTCATGAGCAGAAGCTTAAAAAAGAACTCGAAATTTTTGCAAAAACCAAAGAGCAGAAACAGAAGCTTTTCTCAGAACTTGAACTCATAAAAAACACGAAAAGCTCAGAGATAATGAACGAAGTAAAACTCATCGCCGAGAACCATGAGCTAGAACACAAGCAGGAAAAACTCACAGAACTAGTAACAGTAAAGAGTGACTACCTCTCACTTCAAGAACAGCTAAAAGCCCAAGAGAAGCTAAAAGAGTTCCACCTGAAAAAAGAGGGACTCACCAAAGAGCTGGTACAGCTAAGAGAACAATACACCAAAGGAAAATCCGACATCCACACTTTGGAAAAAGCATGTGAAAATTACGATGAGTTTCTCTTTAATGCAAAAAACCTAGAAGTAAACCTCGGCATGCTGCAAGAGCAAATCAGCACCAAACACACCATAGAAAATGAGCTCAAAGCCGAAATAGCAGGCGAACAAAAGCAGATAGACCTCACAAAAGCAAAAATCGCAAAACTCCAAGAACTCGGAAGTGACTCAGCTTGCCCTACATGTACAAGACCGCTTTTAGAAGAGTATGACAATGTCATAAACTCTCTTGTCGAGGCCGTAAACAACACGCACCAGAAAAAGATAGAGGAGTACAAAAAACAGCTTCAAAACGTAGTGACACAAAAAGGTGTATTTGAAGCAGAAAAGAAACTCAAAGACAAAGAGTTTTTGGAACTCTCAAGCACGCTAAAAGTGATGCAGAGCAAACAAAAAGACCTGAAAAATGCACAAGAACATTTCAAACAGGTGGAACAAAAAGGGTTAAAAAACAAAGAGGAACTCAAAGAGCTGGAGCAATACGCTTACGACGAGAAACAACACGAGAGCATCAAAAACAGTTTCACTCTACTGGAGGTGCAGTACAAACATGTAATGATTTTGGAGACAGAGCTAAAAAGATTACCGCAAGTAAAAGCGGAACTCGCAAGCGTAACGAAAAAGATCGAAGAGTTAAGCACTGCCAGAAAAGCCAAAGAAGCCGAGTTTAACCTCGTTATCTACGAAGATGTAAAGCACAAGCACACACTTGAAGAGCATGAAGGAACACTAAAAACCATAGACTCAAAAATTTCCATATTAAATGATATTAAAGTACAAACAGCAAGCATAGACGGCGAGATAAAAACCATCCAAAGCTCGCTTGAGAACAACGAAGCACAAAAGAAAAAAGTACAGACAAAAAAAGATGATTTGCTAGACTATGAGAAAATCAAAACAAGCCTAGCAGAGTTCAAAACCAAACTCAACGCAAAAGTTGCACCGCGCATTTCAGACATAGCCTCAACCATGTACAGCCAGATAACAAAAGGCAAATACCAGCACATAGAAGTAAGCAACGACTTCGACTTTTTCATCTACGACGAGGGCAAAAAGTACCCGATAGAGAGATTTTCAGGCGGAGAGATAGACTTGGCGAACTTAGTTTTAAGAATTGCCATCTCAAAAACTCTAACAGAACTAAGCGGTGCAAGCTCCATAGGTTTCTTGGCATTCGATGAAGTTTTCGGAAGTCAAGACGAGGCAAGAAGGATGGAGATACTAGAAGCTTTCCACACCATCAAAGAGCAATACCGACAGATATTTTTGATTAGCCACGAGATGGAGATTAAGGAGATGTTTGAGCGGGTTGTGGAACTTTAAAACTTAAACTTGCGAAAGGACTTAATAATATGACTATTCCATTTTCAAATAAAAAAGAATCTGAATTATTTGCAAAGTCATTATATGACTTTATAGGCAAAGAAAATAATAAAAAAATGTCAGCTTATATGTCATCAGAAAATGTGTTTATATTACACCATGGAAATTCCTTTAGCTCGACAGAGGATAATGAATCTGAATTAACAAAACATTCAGTCAAAGTAGAATTTGAATACAGTGACATTAGATTATATAATATTGAACAATTTTATGTCTTTCTTCATAATTTTATTGAACAAATTAGTTCTCAAATGACAAGGACTATATACAAGACAATTGGTGAGTCATGTGATAAAATAGGGAATGTTATTGATGCAAAACAAGAAAAAATGAGCAATGCAGAAGCTTTTTTAGAAATGCTTAGGAAAGTTGAACTTAGTGTAGACAAATATGGAAAAGTTATAATGCCACAAATTCATCTTCATCCAAGCCAAAGTGAAACATTTGTGAAAGAGTTAGAAGCGCAAGATGAAACATATCATCAATTAGTTGAAAATATAAAAAAAGAAAAAAGTGAGCAAGCAATTAAAAAAGAGCATGAAAGATTGCTGAAATTTGAAGGAATCTCATATGAATAATTACTTGCTTTCAATTGGATGTGATATATATGATTCTTCTATGCTTCAAAATCTATCAGGTGCAGAAAATGATGCTTCAAATATGTTCAATTGCTTAATTGAATCTAAACATTCTATATATAAAAAAGATTTTTCTAAATGCATAAAATCACCTACCCTTAATGAAGTGCGTCAAGTATTAGAAACTATATTATATGATTCTCAGTGTCCTGATATATTTACATTATTTTTTGCTGGGCATGGTGGAGTTGTTGATTCTACATATTATCTATTATTAAAAGACTCAAACCTAGAGAGGCTAAGTTTATCTGCAATATCTTTAAGTGAAATTTTTAGAATAATATCTTCTTTAGATATAAAACATGTTAATTTAGTGATAGATGCTTGTCATACAGGTGGTTTAGTTAATGATTTAATGACAATTATTAAACCAGAAATTGTTGGGAAAAAAGGAAGTATTGGAATATCTATTCTTGCTGCTGCTGCTTCAGATGAATATGCAGTTGAAGAAAATGGAGAAGGAGTTCTCACCAGTAATCTAATTCGGTTTATAAATGGAGATAAACAAATAAGTTCTGAAGTTGAATATTTAGACTTAGTAACATTAGGAAAAAGTATCTCTAATATTTTTAATGAAAAAGGCATTGAACAAACACCATCGGCTTGGGGTTTAAATTTGTATGGACCAAGTTTATTTGCAAAAAATTTATTCTTTAATTCTGATGATTCAGTAGGTATACATAATTTTTCCTATATTCCTTTAATGTCAACGTTAGGTACAACTTTAGAATCATTTAAAAATGAACTATGGGAGTACTATAAAGATATTGATAATATTTCAGACTATGCCAAATTTTTACATTTGATTCAAAAAATTCTTGATGAAATTAGTGATGATGACAAAATTTTGTTTATAAGAGGTGTTGGATATAGGTTTATAGAAAAAATCGACAACGACACAAGTATGAAAAAGCTTGAGTTAATCAATATATTTAAATCATTATTATTGCCGTACCTAACCAACGATGGCATCATAAAACAAGAGGTAATAAAATTAATAGAGTTATTCAAATATTATGGAAAAAAAAGTCTCATAGCTATTAATGAGAAACTTGAATTAGATGAAAATTTCTTAATCTATAAAAATGAAATGCTTTCAAATTATTACTTCTTACCTATTCGTATATCAAAACTACTATCTATAGCTGCTCAAGTGCTATTACTTGACACATCATCAGAAAAAGATACCCTTAAACTAATTATTAATATCAAGAAGTATTACAATAATCATTTTATAGTTATAAATGACATGCAAGCCCCTTTTTTATACATCTTTTTCAAGATATTCAGCAAACTAAATTTACAAGAACATGTACAAGATATTTTAGAAAAATATATTAATAACTTTCTTGTTATTCATGGAAATATTGCTAAATTAGGTATAAATTCAGAAAATACATTTAAATATATTTTACAAAAACACTCAGGAGAAGAAATCGAAACTAGCCTTCTTGCAGTTCCATCACAAACTGGGTCAGTATTCATGTTAATTTCAAAAGATTATGAAATAAATACATATATTAATTTAAATATGCACTATTTAGATAGAAAAAACTTCCTATTATTTATTCCAAAAAAAATAAATGAATTTTCATTGCATCTTATACGAGATGGTAATAATTTAATATTACAATGCGGATTATATTTTTGGACAGTTGAAGATTTTTTATCTATTTATAATAGTGAAATTAAAACAAGTTTTGATGATGTAGATGAATTACTAAACATATGTTGTATAGCTAGTTCATATATTCAACCAAACAGAATTCCTATTATGTTTAATTAAAAACTGCAACATTGAAATAATTATTCCTAAAAAGAAAAAAATCAATTACACCCCACAATTACACCCCAGGGGTAACATCTCCACTTTTCTAAAAATCCACATGTAAAATAAAATTCTCATACTTTTTGCACCGCAAAAAAGTAAGTAAAACAAGCGAAGTGCTCCCGAAGGGATGTTTCTTTAGAAAAAGCTCTCACAACTGCTTCACAGGTGTTGTGACTGACTTAAAAACTTATTCGTCCTTTGTCGTCACTTTGGATTTCAGTCTTTTTGACCGAGTGGAGTCGTTAAGAAAATCAAACTGTTGGAGGAACGTAGTGACGAGTTTTTGATTTTTAGACGTAGCGACCGAAAAAAGGTGTTAAGAAATCCAACCGTGACACGATTTTTGGTTACTTTTATAAAAAAGTGACAGAAATTCTACCTGCCGAATAATATAGTCTCATGCAGAACAAAAGTATCTATTTTTTGCTATAATCTTTATAATCAAACCAGTAAACATAGGGTGTTTTTATGACAAAAGCTTTTATATTAGATTTTTTATCAACACATAAAAATGATTTTTATCAAAAATACGGTGTTACAAAAATAGGTCTATTTGGAAGCTATGTTCGTGGTGATTTTAAAGAAAAAAGCGACATAGATATAGCCATTGAGATGTTAAATGAAAAAAAGGGTTTAAGCACTTTTTTCGCTTTTAAAAGAGAACTTGAAAATGCATTTAATCTCAAAGTTGATCTTGGTATAGAAAGCTCATTAAAACCAATAGCAAAAGAGAAAATCTTAAAAGAGATTATTTATGTCTAAAAGAGATGAGCTTCTTTTTTTGCAAGATATTTTAGATTCTGTTAATGCTATATTTGAGTTTACAGATGGCTTAGATACCGAAAAATTTTCACAAAATAGACTTGTCCATAGTGCTACCATTAGAGAATTTGAAGCCATAACCTCCGGCAAAGCTGGAGGCTTGAAGATTGAAACCGCTCAAAGCGATTTGATTACCTGAAGGTGGTAGCCTATCTACTTTTTGATTCTCTTCCTCTTGACGTTTAATATACGCTCGAATCATCACTTCATCTCGTCCAACAGTTCAAACATGATATCCTCTTGCCCAAAAATGTTGACCTGTGAAATTCTTTCTTCTTCCAAGGTATGTCCGTGCAATTGAAATTGCACTTTTAGCTTTTATAAATCCTACGATTTGGGATACAGAATATTTTGGCGATTCTTGAAGTTAGAATATCAAATTACTCCCGTAACTATCAAGTTTTGGGAGTCCTCCGGCAGAGCCGGAGGTTTACTTTAGGTTAAATTAGAAGAGAAGGACCATGACAGACAGAACAAATGGGTTTTTTTGCTTGAAAAACTGATTTAACAAATGCTACCATATCAGGGTTTCTTCGCAGTTTATCAGGAGCATGACCACCGGGATGTAAACATCATCATATTCACTACATCTTAAAACATGCCATCGATGAGTATTGCAACTTTTTTCATTCTATGTATTCCTTACTCTTGGAAACGAGAAAAATTACTTTTCTATGAATACATCAATAGAATGATGATGAAATTGAGAATTTACTTCTATAGTCAGCTTTTTCCCAACTGGGTTACTTGATGATGTAACAATACTAGCTTTTCTTACTTCATGTATTGTTAAATCAAGAATTTCCACCAATGGGTCATCAATTTTAACTGCTGTTTTTCCATGGAAGAAATTTGCATCTTTTTCTATAACAATATTGATCTTTTTCCCATCAAAGAACGCTTTTGCCACCGGTTTAGGCAAAGGCATTTCCCATGTCTCAAAATGTAGTTCAGGACATAAAGGTCCACCTTCTTTTGTAGATTCAACATATAAATAATCCATACTTACTGTATTTGGAATATCTCCTTTTGTATAACATTCAGTGAGACTTAAAGCACGTATCAGCGGCATTTCATGATTTAAGTGTGATGGTTCTGGATAACTAATACCACCTGATTGTGAATTACTTGCATATAGGTTACCATTAACATTAAGTGTTGCAATAATTCCAATGCCATCTGTAACACCATCACCAAACCTCAGAGTCTGTATATCTGTAGTATCACATGCTGATGTTTTTGGGAACCTAGCTAAAGCTGTAAATGTTCGGTAATCTTTAGGCTCATTGACTCGAATAGCTTCAACTAGTGCATAATTTTCAATATAATCCAATAGAATAGTTTCATATTCATTTGCAACACAAAGAGGAACATGAAAAGCTCCGGCATAATCTTGCATTGGAGCAGCTGATGCTGGTAACAATTCAAAACTTTCATCATATGGAAGTTCAATAGGTTTAAACTCTGAAAATGTTTTTCCTTTATCATCTGATCGAGACAATAGTGCTGTTAACCTACCATCAATATATGAATCAATTCTTATCAAAACATTGTCTCCAGATATAGCTATGCCAGCTCCACCAACAGTCTCAGGTGCAACAAGTGTAATCTCTTCTCCCATATTTTCATTTTCAAATTTTCTAATATACAGATTTCCTGATGCTCTACACTTATAAGTCAAAATTCCATATTCAAAAGCTTTTTGTGGAATATGTCCAATTGACACTTGTGCTATTTCAAAAAATGGAAAATCGGGAAGAGTGGCGGATGTCACTAAAATAGTGCCATCAAAATTAATCTTATTGTTCTTAAGTATAGTTGTTATAAAAACTTTTCCACTATATTTATCCAAGCTAAGACTATTGCGTAAAACATTATTTTTGAATAACTCATTCTTATTTTTTATGCCTGAGTTTGACATTTCAATTATTTCTAACGCACCATCCCCATGTATAAACGAAGCAATTGTTCTTCTTCGCAAATCATCTCTAATGATATTTTCGTTTTGACCCAAAAAATTTCTAGTACTTTTTATATCATGTGATATAAGATCAGATGCATGAAGAACATTTTCTGGATGCCAATTTTTAGCTCGTAAAGCATCTGGAACAGTTTCTCCATCAAAAAAATTATCATCTAACTCAACTCTATTACCGATAAATTTCATATTCATCGGCATATTCTGTGATTTTCTATCTATAAACTTCATAACATCCCCTCATATATATTTATCTTTGATTATAATAGACTAAAACTTAATATAACTTAATAAAAAGAAATACAAGAACCTATAAAATATTCTGTCATAAATACTGTTTTACTGAATTTTACACAAAATTATCAAAATATTAATCTCTTGTATTATTATCCTTAAAACAGAATATCCCTTAAGTAATATGAGTTATAGTGATTGAATTACAGCCCAGAAGTAACATCTCCATTTTTCATATACAGACTATAATCCAAACTAAAACATTTCAAAATGTCATATTTTTATACAAACAAATTTTTCATATCAGTGATATGCGGAGGTGGCTAAAGTTGTCTACAAGAGCGCCAAATCTTTTTTAAATACGGATAATATTATGGAAGTAAGTTTTGTATTTTCTTCACAGAAAACTTATGGTATCTTTGTAAGATTCCATAAAAGGCATTTAACACAGATAAGCGTTACTTTAAAAGTTTAACGACCTAACGCTTCAAAAAAAGTTATGGCCAACAGTGCTACACTCTCTTCTTACTATGCCCATCTCTGCAAATTTAGTTATAAAAGATTATATATATCACTTTAGATACTACATCTTATTTGTTTATATTAAGTCTTACTTTATTATAATGGAAGTGAATAAATAGTTGTTTACCGTAGGAGGTGAAATAGATGAAAAGTTTAAAAATAGCACTTTGGATTTCTGCTTTAGCATGTCTAGCAGCCGTTCCGTTCATCGTATTGCCATGGGAAATAATTGAAGACATTATGATGGGGTTCGGGCTTAATCCACTTCCTGATGTTCCAATGGTAATATATTTAATTAGAATTTTTTCTGGAGTATCTGGATTAATTGGTATATTTTTTATCATGCTTGCAAAAAATCCTTTAGGTTATGGGGCAATGCTAAATTTAGCTGCGTATGGTTTAATAGGCTTTGGTTTTTTGGTCTTGATTCTTGGATTGAATCTTAAAATACCTCTCACAGTATTTGTTGGGGATGCTGTGTTTGGAATAATATTTGGGGTTGTTATTGCTATTCTTTCTACTAAAATAAAAAAGACCCAAGAGGCAGAGAAAGAAACTGGCATTAGAGGATAATAAATAGTTATGTCAAAAGGGAGAACAACTATATGGGGACAATTTGGCACGATTAATAATACAATAGAGATTGTTCCCTATACTATTAAATGGGTTGATGCATTTGAATACGAATCGAAGCGGATTCGAAATGCATGTCACAATACACCTGTCAAAATTGAGCATATAGGGAGTACTTCTATACCGGGGCTTAGTGCCAAGCCTGTGTTGGATATTATGATTGGATTTTTTGCCAAAGCTGACGGTGAAAATCTGATTGAACCAATGCAGGAATTGAAATATGAGTACCATGGTGAATACGGTATTACAGGACGTTATTTTTTTGTATTAAAGCATCAAAATCGAAGTGTTGTTCATGTTCACTGCTTTGTTGTGTATAGCGAAGATTGGAATCGTCATATGTTTTTTAAGAATTATCTTCTTAATAATTCTGAGCAAATGAAGAACTATGAAGCGTTAAAAGTTCAGTTGGCACAGGAATACAAGACGGACAGGAAGAGTTATTCAAATGGTAAGTCCGAATTTATCAAATCAATTGAGAATTTACGACATGATCATCAAATCCAGCAGACGCCACAAATCGGTGCGACTGACTAGTGCGTTGACTACTTAACACAGTTTGTCTTTAAATCTAAATAAATAAAACGATGAAACCACTTTTAGAAAAAATATTTCTTCAGAAGTCCATATTCTAGATTATTAGTTCTTATACTTAGCTTTGTCTCGTATCTCATTGATGATTTCAATTTGACGTTTTGCTATGTATTTATGTAATAATTCTTTACTCAAGCTGTTTAAATGATATATCAATACAATTTTATATTTATCTTTTAACATCTTAATCTTGTGTACGGTAGCACTTGTATTTATATACTCCAATTTATTTTCAATTTTAAGCATAACTTTCACAGAGACAAGAGCCCCTTTGTATAAATCTTTTTTGTTTTCTAATACAAATGCTATTCCCTCTTCATTTAAATCTAAAACCTCACTATTTATGACTGTTTCATCCTTAACGATAGAAATATTCGTCTTTTTTTCCACTTGAATACGAAACTTACTACGCTGCATAGGAAAATATTTTTCTAATCCAAATTTATGGATTGTCACCGTCATATTTACATTGTCAATATCTTTTATATATGCTTTAACAAATCCTAATTTCGGCAACTTTAAATAGATAATTTCATTCTTCCCAGCAATAAAAAACTGCTTGGCTAATAATCGAAATATAACATTGTTTTTATCCACATGTAATATTGTGTTGCTCAGAGAAACCGGCAACTCTTTGTAATAGATTGTTGTATTTACCGTCTTCACATTTTTTAATATGTCAGTAAATTGTTTTTGATCTGAAAGATTGATAAAAGGTGTAATATCTTTAAAGTCATTTTGAACAATTTCATCATCTAAACTAGTCCCTAGGTCACAAAGGTCATAAGCTCTCATTTGAAGAGAGTTGATTGTCTCATCAGGCTTAAAAGATGTAACACAGACTGAAATGTTTTCTATTTTTGCATTCAAAGTCATATAAAGTCTAGAACACCAATCATAACACTCTTGTTCAGATTTGCAAGGCATTAAAACCCCGAATTTGCTTTCTTCTAGATGAAACAAAGTCATAGTTTCATTTGCAAGTGATTTTATTGATTTAGAGACATCGATGATGACTTTATCCTCATATTCACGTCCTTTTTGCTTATTCATATCTCTAAGATTATGAATATCAGTAATCGCCAAAGCTAGTTTAGTACCTTTTGCTTCTGCCTTTTCTTGTGCTTTAGTTAAAAGGTATTCAAAAGTAGAATAACTATTCAATCCTGTTAATTCATCAAAATTCACTATACTTTTTATCTCAGTTTGATCTTCTAGATACGAGTTAATATTGTTAAGTGTGATGATATACTGGATGGGGTCACTTTCGGGTAAAGTAGTTACACGACCACTGTAGATAAACTCTTTTGAATATTGATAATTATATATTGTTGCTTTGAAAGACTCATTATTCTCATATATTTTCTCAAGCCAAGTATCTATACTCTTTTTGTAATCTTCTTCAAAACAATCCACTTTACGCATAAAACCACATGTGTATTTATATTTTTGATAAAATTCTTTAATATCTTTTACGCCGATAGTATTAAAAAAAGATTGATTACCCATAATAATACGGCTATTTTGAACTAGAAATATTTTCGTATTGACGAAGTTAATAATTTTTGTGATTTGTTTCAATTTTTGTTGATAAGCTATAGCATGATTGACACTTTGCTGCCGTTTCTGATAATAGGTCGTAAAGATTTTCAATACTCCGGAAAGATTTGTATCAAAAAGCTTGGCTATTTCATCCATTACTTCTAAAGCATTCTTAGCGATTAAACCTTTTTGAAATAAATAAGATACAAGTGATCTCCGAAGCCCCATGCATATCTCAAAAACACCTTGAGGTGTAATATCTTTTTCCAATAAAAAGAGAACCAGCTTTGACATTACAGGACAGTCTCCCGCTTCTTTTTCTTCTCTTACATCTGAAATAAAATATTCTAAAATAGGCACACCAAATTTCACTTTAAATTTCTTTGTAGAAATCTTATACAATTTAAATACATTTTTTACTGTCTGAATTTTTATCCATTGTGAGACTATCTCATCACGGTCAGATTCAACATGAACAATGATATTCAAAAGATTTGGAACTAAATTTTTCATTTTTATAATACCCTCATTAGAAAGTATACAATTATATGTACTACATTCAACTTAGAAATTAGATCCCTTAAAGCGAGTTTCTTCTTCTCTAAAAAAATCTATGCCCAAAGATTACTTCCTCGCTTCATTCACAGTTCTTCCGAACAAATCTAGTATTTTATATTATAATATCATCATGAATTCAAAACAATCAACAAGAGAAAAAATATTGGATGCAATATTTGCTTTAGTCTATATAAATGGTTACAACGGTACAAGCATGTCAATGATACTTAAAGAATGTGACATCCCTAAAGGTTCGTTATATCACTACTTTAAATCCAAAAAAGAGATGGTTTTAGCTGTTTTAAAGGAGAGAATTTCTCCTAAAATGGATGAGTTTTATGAATTCAAACGAGTTGATGATGAAAATGAAATTGACACTATTATCCTTAGTATTTTCAAAGTTTCACAAAAAGATCTCTTAGTACAATATGGATGCCCATTAAATCGCTTAAATCAAGAGATGTCACCTATAGATAAAGATTTTGAGATTGAAATAAACAATATCTATGAAAACATCAAAAATAAAATAAAATCACTCCTTGCAAATACTAGATTTAAACAAGATGTTGATGTCGATTCATTGTCTGATTTTATCATTATGACAATCTGGGGCAACCTGTCTCTAAGTCCGAATCAATCCTCAAAAGATAGATATTTAAGCTCTGTAACTCACTTAGTAAATTACTTAAAATTGCTAAAAATATAAAATAGACTAATCAGTCTATTTTAAGCATGTCTATTGTAATATTTTCAATTAGACTAATTAGTCTATTATAAAAGGAATTGAAATGTTTATAATCGAATCTATAAAGAAAGAAGACGCTACAGGTGAACTGAAGGCATTATACAAGATGATTGAAGAGTCATCAGGATTTGTTCCACCACACTTTGAGTTGTTTGCAACTATTGATTTAAAAGCAATGAGAGAGTTTGTAGAGTATAGCCAATACATAATGAAGCATGAAAAAATTGATAGTAACCTGCTTCCTTATCTAAGACTTTATATAGCAAACAAGGAGTGTAGAAGCTACTGCACAAATTTCAATACACAAATGTTATTAAAAATGGGAGCAGATGCAAAGCTGGTAGGCAACATAACAGAGGAGATAGATAATATCCCATTTTCAGATGAGCAAAAATCATTACTCAGTAAAGTTTTCAAAGCACTCTATACTCCAGAAGCATTTGCCAAAAACGATTTAGAAAAGCTTTATGCATTTGGTTTCACAGATAAAGATTTTTTTGACCTGCTTAGTTATGCTTCAAACTTCATAAGTAAAAGTAAAATTATAGAAGTATATTTGAGATAAAATCTTTTTTCACAAATCCACCAATATACATTACGATAGCATAATGCAACTGTACAAGAGAGGGAATTTTATATTAAGCCTTGCCCCTTTTTTTATGCCTTAATAAAGTGATTCATGCTGTTTAAATAGTTGATAAAGACTATTCTTTTATCCAAAATTATGCACTAGCTATTTCTAAAAATCGTTTATACTTGTGCTTACGAGGTGTTTAGTAAAAATATTAAGCCACCTTATTGATGGTGTAGATTTTAATGAATACGCCCCTGTGCAATGATAAATGAGTTTTTTAATTTCCTACTGCATAATTTTGATTTATTGTTATAACAATCTATAAGCCAGATCCTATTATCTGAAATGATGATTTTAAGACAAAATGCTATAATTAAACCATGAAATTCATAGCAGACTGCCACTTAGGAAAAATTGCCAAGTATCTGAGAATATTTGGACTTGATACACTCTATTTTCAGACTATAGATGACAACGATATCCTTGATATTGCTACAAAAGAAAATAGAATCATCCTTACGAGTGACAAAGAGCTCTTTTTAAGAGCCAAACACCTAGATGCTTTGTATATTGACCATGCAAAATTTGAAGAGCAATTACAAAAGATATTTTGGCACTATAAGCTTTTTGACAAGGTTGCGCCTTTAAGCAGATGCATCAAATGCAACGGTAAGTTAAAAAAGATTGAAAAATCAGAAGTTATAGCTGAGTTGAAGATGAAAACCAAGAAATATTTTGACATTTTTCATATCTGTGAGGAGTGTGGCAGTGTGTACTGGCACGGCGATCATTACAAAAATATGCTTAAGTTTGTAAACAAATTTATAGCCAAAAACAAAAAAGAGTAGCTTTAAAAGCTATAAAAGGATTGAGTTTGAACCTATTTGTAAAAATATTTATAAGCACCCTTTACATGCCCTTTTACTTGTACTCATCGACCTACAATCTTGTAGAGATACAAAATAATTTTTATACAAATGTTGCCATAAAACCTCTTTATATAAAATATTACGGTAAATCCATAGATGCACGCTGCAAAGAACGCAATGAAGTATGTCATAATTCTGAGCTTCTCAAAATAATGAAAAACACACCTCCTACAAAAAACTCTTTGATTAAAAAATCACTCGCAAAAAGAAAGAAAAAATTTTATATTACAAATAGTTACTGGAAAAAAGCGCTACAACATCTCTCAAGCAAACAGGATGCTTTTAGATTTTCACAGTTTATCACTTTAGTAGATCTCTCTAAACAAGTGCTCGTTCTTGTTTTGTGGGATAATGATACAAAAACTTTTCATCCGATTGGATTTGATTTTATCTCCAGCGGTAATATCAATAAAGAGATTAAAACAAACACAGGAGAAGATCACTACCTAAAAACACCGAGTGGATTGTTTGGTATACAAAGTGGCTGGCGCTCTGATGGAAAGATACTGGATGATAATGTTACGATGCCTTACGGTCAAAAAAATACTTATGTGTTTTATTTTGGGAAGCAAAAAAGTATTCGTTATAACACATTTGATAAAAACGGTAACAAAATAAAAGATACAAACAAATGGGAACTCATTACAGACAAACTTCAACTGGCTCTGCACGCTCATAAAAGTTCAGCACCTTTAGGAAAACCAAATTCACATGGATGTATTCGTATAAGCAACGAACTCAATCATTTTTTAGATAACAATCTAGTCTTTTTTAAAGAACTCTACAATAACAAAAAAGAGTGGAAACATTCATATAACAAACCACCTAAAGAACCAAAAAACTATCAATTTGCAGGTAAATATTTGTTTGTTCTCGACAGTATGTAAAAAAATTCACTTTCACACACATAATAAGAGCAAAATTTTCATAAGATAGCTTTATATGATTTGTAAACATAGCAACACTAGAAAAGTCTTTACAAGCATTATTTTAGAAATAGAGCTTCAAATAAAGCTTGTGCAAGTTTCATCCGCGTACTAATTTTCCAAGTATAAATGGACATTGTTTCGTCCATGTTCTTTGACATAATAAAGTGCCTGATCAGCCTTTGAGAGGAGTGAATAAATAGTATCATCAGGTTGAGTAAATTCACATATACCCATGCTGGCTGTAATGTTTAAAATAACAGCTTTATAAGTAACTTCTAACTCACTTATATGTTTTAGCAATTTTTTTGTTTTTTCTACTGCCACATCAGACCTTGTATTGGGAAGTAAAATCACGAACTCTTCCCCTCCTACTCTGGCGAAGAAATCCGTATCACGTATACTCTCGCTTATCTCTTTTGCAAACAGTTTAAGTACTAAATCGCCCGCTTCGTGTCCATGTTTATCGTTGACATGTTTAAAATGATCTATATCGATAAGTACCAAAGAAAATGGCGCTTTATAGCGTATGCCATGTTGAACTAGACCTTCACCTTTTTCCAGAAAAGCTCTTCTGTTTGCAATACCTGTCATCTCATCTGTTCTGGCTAGTTCCTCAGCTTTTTTTGTTTGCTTTTTTAATTCAAGAGTTCGTTTTATAACTTCAGCTTCCAAAGTTTGTTTCGCTTGTTCTAATGTATGCCTTACTTTATCTTGCGCACTTTTAGTATCTTGTTCTAAGAGAGTAATTCTGTCTGCAAGGGCAATGGAGAGTAGAATCCCCTCTGCAACAAACCCAAATCTGCTAATCCAAAATAGAAACTCGCTAGTTTCTATAATCTCTGAGAAGCGAAGCAAAGAGATAATAATAGTAGTCGAAAGAACAAAAGAGGCTATGGTGTAACCTCTTGCAATTTTATAGCCGCGATACCATAATATGTAACCGATTATAGGGAAAAAGATAAAACTTAATGTGTTTATCTGAAATATCCCTATGGCAAAACTTTGCATACCAAAATTTGCTAAGACAAGGCCCATTAAAGTGAATGCTACCAATATTTTTAAAATTTTGTCTACTTTTGGAAGGTGTTTAAAAGTTTCTAAAAATTCACGGGTAAATAAAATAAAAGACACAAAAATAATCACAACTGATGCAAAAGGCATCATATCTATAATGTATAATGACCTACTCCATAAATAATGCGCTCCCAGTTGGGTCCAAGTCAAAATGAAAAGTATGACACCTATGAGATATGTGCTGTACCAAAAATATTCTTTTTTCCTGAGAATAAACAAGATAAATATATTGTAAAATAGTAAGATAGAAAGCGCACTAATAATTCCCACCAATAGATTAAAACGAAGTTCTTGCGATTTTACAAACTCATTTTTAGTCCAGATAGAGTGAAACATTTCCATTATACCACCATCAATATAAGCAAGTTTTACATAGACTGTATTTTTTTCTTTTGCAGATGTTATAAACTCAAACGATGAACGCTCGGCCAAAGATATTCTAGACTCATCAATATAATGATCACCCTTTAAAGAATGGGAGAGGAGAATGTTTTTATCCTTGTACTGCCAACTTTGCAATTCATCAAATTGACCGTGATTAAACTTTAAAATCCAATCAATCGGTTCATTTTTTGGATTTTGAACTTCAAATTTAATCCACCAGTTTGATTTACTTGCTCCTTGACTTGAATGAATAGTGTAATCTATTTTAAAAGTTTTGCTTTTTATATCTTCAATACCCATTTTCTTTGTAGTATCTTCGTAAAAAGAGACTTGAGAAAATGTTTTCAGCCCTTTCATTTTTGAATCTAAAGTAATCGTACTGGCATGCAAAAATATTGCAAAAAATATTGTAAGAGATAAGGTTTTCAACATATGTGTCATTAGTTTAGCCATCTCAAAACTTTAAAAGACAACCTTTTCCTTGTAGATAAAATTTAAAATCGCTATATTACTCAATAATAGATTAATATCGTCAAATAACTGCCTAAATTAAGTGAAATTTTAAGTATATTTTTCCTTAGATTGGTTCATGACATGAAATTATTGCTATTTTAAACAATAGTTGATGTAAAATGTTTGTATAAAATTTCTTAACATTAGACTTCTTACAAAACTTTCTATAAAGTGCTGGGACATATAGAGGTTTTGCAAGAAGTCTATTATATGGAGCACGTTTTGCAATACAGTTTAAACATCAGAGAGGTTACGTACGCTCTCACTGAAGCACTTGACTTTGTCGGAATTGATGATAATATGCATGGTAAGAGAGTCGCTTATATGGCAGCTGAACTTTCAAAAAGCCTGTCTTGGAGCAAAAAGCGTACAGATGACATAATATTTACGGGCATGCTCCATGATTGCGGAGTTTCATCTACGGATGTTCATACTCATCTTGTAACAGAGCTCGACTGGGAAGACTCTTATATCCATTCTATCCGCGGAGAAAATCTTCTAAAAAGAACCAAAATATACCAAGAGTTTTCTACATATATTAGGTATCATCATACTCATTGGAATGAATTGCCAGACACGCTGAGTAAGGAAGAAAAAGAGATGTCTAATCTAATCTATCTGGCAGATAGAGTAGATGCACTAAGAAGCCAACTTAAAGCCATTGATGCTAATTCCGCATACAATATTGAAGCAACAATCAAAAAATATTCAAATATAATGTTTTCTCCTGAGTTGGTGGATGTTTTTTCCACAACTTCTTTACGTAATTCATTTTGGTTCTATCTAGATGAAGAAGCACTTAACGAATACTTAAATGAATGGGTTGAATCCGCTCAAGAGCAAGAATTCTCATTTGTAGAGGTCAAAGAGATAGCTATGATGTTTGCGGCTATCGTGGATGCTAAAAGTGCCTTTACCTCAGAACACTCTTTAGGTGTCGCTACTTTGTCCAGATATTTAGCAGAACTCTTTAAGCTGCCTCAAGATGTTTGCGAGAAGATAGAACTCTCAGGGCTACTGCATGACTTAGGAAAACTAAGAGTGTCTGATGAGATTCTAAACAAATCATCCAAGTTAAATGCGGACGAAAGGCTAAAAATGAATCGTCACGGCTTTGACTCTGATATGGTGCTTAGACGCATAAAAGGTTTTAGAGAAATTGCTCATATCGCGTCTCTTCACCATGAGACCTTGGATGCAAAAGGCTATCCATACAGTCTTAGCGCTTCAGAGATACCGTTTGAAGCTAGAATCATAGCAGTTGCAGATATTTTTCAGGCTCTTATACAAAACAGACCGTATAGAAGCGGACTCTCTATGGATGAAGCTTATGAAATAATATTTAGTATGTGTAAAGATAAAAAATTGGATTTTACTATAGTAACAAAGCTAAAAGAAAATTTACAAACATGTTATGATAAGGCTAGTATTAAATAGTATGGCATAAAATTTTATGAAATACAGGCAAATACTTTTCTAAAAACTAGTGATGATTTCTTGATTAAAGCCTGTTATCTTTGAGCTTCTTTATTCCTTATTTTGTACTCTTTGTTTGTTTAGATTAGTGGCATTTTTCTCTGTAAATCAATCTAGCAATATTCACTAACTATTTTTTAATCTATTTTATAGTAAAATCGCGTCAATTATTTTAGTAGTAAAGGTTTTTTATATGGAACAAGAGGTTAAAAAAGTAGTTCTAGCTTATTCTGGTGGGTTAGATACTAGTGTTATTTTAAAATGGTTACAAGATGAATATAAGTGTGAAGTTGTAACTTTTACAGCCGATCTTGGTCAAGGAGAGGAACTTGAACCTGCTCGTAAAAAAGCACTCGAATTTGGAATTAAACCTGAAAATATTTTTATTGATGACCTAAGAGAAGAGTTTGTAAAAGATTATGTATTTCCTATGTTTAGAGCAAATACTATTTATGAAGGTGAGTACCTACTTGGTACTTCCATCGCCCGTCCACTCATTGCTAAGAGACAAGCAGAAATTGCTAAACTAACAGGAGCTGATGCAGTAAGTCATGGAGCGACTGGAAAAGGCAACGATCAAGTTCGTTTTGAGATGGGCTATCTAGCCCATGATTCAACACTCACAATTATCGCTCCTTGGAGAGAATGGGACTTAAACTCTCGTGAAAAACTTTTAGCTTATGCCCAAGAACATGGCATTTCCATTGAAAAAAAAGGTAAAAAATCACCTTATTCTATGGATGCAAATCTACTTCACATATCTTATGAAGGTGGCATGTTAGAAAATCCAAATGTAGAGCCTGAAGAGAGCATGTGGCTATGGAGCGTTTCGCCTGAAAATGCACCTGACGAGGCACAATACATAGAAATCGGATATCAAAATGGAGATCCAATAACACTTGATGGCAAGGCATTAAGCCCTGCAACAATCTTAAAAACACTAAATGAAATCGGTGGCAGACATGGCATAGGTCGCATTGACATTGTTGAAAATCGTTTTGTTGGAATGAAAGCTCGAGGCTGTTATGAAACTCCCGGTGGAACTATTATGTTAAAAGCGCATCGTGCCATAGAATCCATAACACTTGACCGTGAAGCTGCTCACCTTAAAGATGAGATGATGCCTAAATATGCAAAACTTATATACAATGGTTTTTGGTTTTCTCCCGAGCGAGAGATGCTTCAAACTGCAATTGACCATACACAAGAGTTTGTAAATGGGACTGTTCGTCTTAAACTTTACAAAGGTAGCATTATGGTTGTAGGTCGTTCTTCTGATGTTTCACTGTTTAATCCAGAATATTCAACTTTTGAAGAAGATGCAGTTTACGATCAAAAAGATGCCGCAGGATTTATAAAACTCAACGCACTTCGTTTTATTATCGCCGGTAAAGTTAGAAAAAAACTTAATTAGGACTAGATAAGGAGCAAAGCCCCTTATCCTCTAATGCCAACGCTTTGTTTTAGTATGCTTCAAAATTGCATAATACATACGTCCTAAGCGTAAGGCTCATGCACAAAACTGTGCTTTAAATTTTTAAAAAAGGAAAGAAAAAGATGAGTATAATTAAAATAGACATGAATTCAGAAGAATTTCAGACAGAGCTTGAAAAAACAATTAAGTTTACAGATAAAGTTGTTAAACAGTTTAATTGGGAATATAACCCTCAAGATGAGATAAATGAAGGTGTTCAATTAGGACTTGCTCGTAACAAAATCATGTACAACAAAAGATTTTGCCCTTGTTTTATGGTAGAAGAAGTGGATGGAAAGCCAAAGAGTGTTGAAGACAGAATTTGTCCTTGTACGCCGGCTATAGAAAAAGAGATTCCAGAGGATGGTGTTTGCCATTGTCAAATATTTTGTACACCAGAATATGCCGCTAATAAGCGAACAGAGATGGGCATGGAAGAAGTTGTTCACCAACATTCTCGTGGTTTAACGAAAGAGGAGTGTCAAGTTCTAGTGGCTCAACCTGAGCTGGATAGTGATGAGCTTACAGCGTTATTAGAGGCTAGAGAACTTGGCATGGTTGATTTTAAATTAGTAGATGTTAGAGAGCATATGGAATGGCAAATGGGCCATATTAAAGGAGCTGACAAACTAGTTCCTACAAGTAGTTTTTTTCAGACACTTGATGAATCAAAACTTGACAAAAATGAACATATTATAGTTTATTGTCATGTAGGAAGTCGTAGTGCGCATTGTTCTAGAATACTTACGGACATGGGATACACAAAGATAGGAAACTTATCACACGGTATTGTTTCTTACAGCGGACAAATAGAAAGATAATCAATAAGGAAATTTATGAAAGTACTACTAATCAAGGATGTAAAAAGTCTTGGAAAAGCTGGTGAAGTTAAAGAAGTTAAGGATGGTTATGGAAAAAATTTCCTTATAGGTAAAGGTTTTGCAAAACATGCTACAACTGAAATTTTAGCGCAACATGTTCAAGATGAAAAAGACAAAGCAAAAAATGAGGCAGCAGAAATCGCCTCATTGAAAGAACTAGCAGTTATTCTTGATAAAAAAGAGATTATTATCAAGAAAAAAATTGGCGATAATGGTCACCTTTTTGGTTCTATCACAAAAGAGGAAATAGCTGCAACTTTAAAAGAGCAACATGAAATTGAGATAGACAAAAAGCATATGACAGAAAAACTTTCTATCAAAACTGTAGGCGAGCATGATGTAGATTTCAAATTAGGTCATGGCATTCATGCAACACTGCATGTGGATGTTGTAGGCGAATAATGTTTGATGCAACTACAATACTTGCATATAAAGGCAAGAACAAAGCTGTAATTGGTGGAGATGGACAAGTCACTTTTGGTGACAGCATTTTAAAAGGTAACGCCACAAAAATCCGTACACTGCATAAGGGCAAGATTCTTGCGGGATTTGCTGGAAGTACTGCGGATGCGTTTAATCTTTTTGATATGTTTGAAGAATTTTTAGAAGATAAAAAAGGTGATTTATTAAAGTCAGTCATAGAGTTTTCCAAAGCATGGAGAAAAGACAAGGTTCTTCGTCGACTCGAAGCTATGATGATTGTTTTAAATAATGAGCATATTTTTATATTGACTGGAAACGGTGATGTTGTTGAACCTGAAGATGGAGAGATAGCTGCTATTGGAAGTGGTGGAAACTATGCAATTTCAGCCGCTAGAGCACTTAAAAAACATACAAACCTGGATGAAGAAGAACTGGTAAAAGAAAGTCTAAATGTAGCAGCAGACTTATGCATCTACACGAATCATAATATTAAAACTCTTGCGCTAGAGGAAAACAAATAATGAACTTAACACCAAAAGAGATAGTTGAATATTTAGATCAATATGTAATATCTCAAAAAGATGCAAAAAAAACTATTGCCCTAGCACTAAGAACAAGATACAGACGCATGCAATTAAGCCCTGAACTTCAAGATGACATCATGCCAAAAAATATCCTAATGATAGGCTCAACCGGTGTCGGTAAGACTGAGATTTCAAGACGACTGGCAAAGATGATGAAAGTACCTTTTATTAAAGTAGAAGCCAGCAAGTATACTGAAGTCGGCTTTGTAGGCCGTGATGTTGAATCTATGATTAGAGATTTAGTCGTAAATGCTATCAGCATAGTAAAAGCAGAACAAGAAGAGCTGAGTAAAGAAAAAATAGAAAACTATGTGATAAATAAAATAGTAGAAAAACTTCTCCCTCCCCTTCCAGAATCTGCAACTGAATCTAAAAAAAATGATTATCAAAGACTTTTAGTTACAATGGAAGAAAAAGTAATAAATGGTGAAATGGATGACAAAATCATTCAAATTGAATTTGATAAAATGCATATTGAATTTAACGACACCAATCTACCTCCTGAAATGGCAAAAGTGCAAGAATCATTTTCTAAGATTTTTGAAACTATGAATAAAGAAGATAAGAAAAAAGATGTCACGGTAAAAGATGCTAAAGAGCTCTTAAAGCACGAGGCTACCTCCAAACTACTAGACATGGTCAACATTAATAATGAAGCTCTAAAGAGAGCACAAAATGGTGGTATTATATTTTTAGATGAGATAGATAAAATTGCTATTAGTGCCAAATCTCAAGGAAGAAACGACCCTAGCAAAGAAGGTGTACAAAGAGATCTACTACCAATTGTTGAAGGCAGTAGTGTTACAACTAAATATGGTGTAATTGAAACTGATCATATTTTATTTATAGCAGCCGGTGCATTTCACTTAACCAAGCCAAGCGATTTGATTCCTGAACTTCAAGGTAGATTTCCGCTAAGAGTAGAACTAGAAGCTTTAACAGAAGATACACTCTATAAGATTTTGACACAAACACAAAGTTCTCTACTTAAGCAGTATGAAGCACTTTTAGGTGTAGAAGGGATAAAGCTCACTTTTGAAGATGAAGCAATTCGCGTAATCGCAAAACTTTCACATCGTGCAAATGAAATTACCGAAGATATTGGTGCGAGAAGACTTCATACTGTTCTTGAAAAAGTTCTTGAAGATATCAGCTTCAATGCGGATGAGTACAAAGATGAAGAGGTCCTCATAACTTCCAAGCTTGTACATGACAAGTTGGATATAGTTGTTGAAGATGAAGACTTATCTAGGTATATCTTATAAAGATTAATCACATTAATGCGATGAGCTTTCTGCTGAAGAGCTGTACACTATGCAATTTCGAAGTATCGTTAAATCAAAGTATCATAGCATAGATAAGAGAATTTCTGGGACTCAATCACGATAATACTTTTTGCTAAAGCAAAAATGTATTGACTTCCCTTAGCATACTAGATAGATGAGAGGTTTCCTTTCATTTTATGAAATAAAATTAAAGGTAATAAATAAATGACTAAAGCTGGTTTCGTGTCTCTTATCGGTCGTCCAAATGCTGGAAAAAGCACATTAATGAACTCACTTCTTGGTGAGAGTATAGCTATGGTTTCTCAAAAAGCCAATGCTACAAGAAAGCGTTCAAATGCTATTGTGATGTATGAAGATACACAAATTATTTTTGTGGACACTCCAGGACTACATGAAAAAGAGAAGGTTTTAAACCAGTTTATGCTTGAAGAGGCACTCAAGGCTATGGGAGACTGTGATCTTATAGTTTATTTAGCACCGGTCACTGACGGCATTGAGTATTATGAAAAATTTTTAAAACTTAATAACAATAGAGTGAAACATATCATTGTTTTAAGCAAAATCGACCAAGTATCTCAAGACAGACTATTTAAAAAAATCAACTCATATAACCAGTTTTCAGAACATTTTGAAGCATTGATACCTGTTGCCATCCCTAAAAAAGTCGGACATGCAGATTTACTCAAAATCATCTCTAAAAATCTACCTGACTCCCCTTTTCTTTTTGACCCTGAGGATTTAACCAGCGAACTTGTTCGCGATATATATGCAGGTTTTATAAGAGAGGGTATATTTGAAAATGTAAGTGATGAGATACCTTATGAATCAGATGTAATAATTGATTCAATAAAAGAAGAAAATAATCTTGATAGCATTCATGCCACAATCATAATAGAAAAAGAGTCTCAAAAAGGGATAATCATCGGCAAAGGTGGAGATTCTATAAAAAGAATTGGAAAATATGCCAGAGAAAAGATAGAATTTTTAAGTGGGAAAAAAGCCTACTTAAATTTACAAGTAACTGTAAAAAAAGGGTGGACAAAAGATAAAGCTTTTTTAGAAGAGATAGGATATAAAAATGACTAGAAACTCCAATACACTCGTACTTAAAATACTACTTTTATCACTACTGAGTCTACTGGCATATTCAAACGATTTGATAACCAACTATAGGATAAATGGTATAGATGGAATAGAAAAACAAATGGATTTAGAACTAACAAAAAAAGATTATTGGAATAATTATTTAAAAGCTAAAGATACAACATTTGGTTATTTAGAATCATATTCATCAGTACTGACATGTAATAAAAGTCAATCCTCCCTCAAGTTTTACAAAGAAGATGAACATCAAATATTTAAATTTAAAAAGAAATATGATGCATTTACAGGTAAAGCTCCAGGAGAAAAAGAAAGGGAGGGAGATCTAAGGACTCCTATAGGGATTTACAATTTAACAAAAAAACTATCAAATGTTGATTCCTTTTACGGACCTTTAGCATTTGTTACATCGTATCCCAATAGTTATGATCTATATAAAGGCAGAGAAGGCCACGGTATATGGATACATGGGCTCCCAACTCATCAAGAAAGAGATGAGTTCACCAAAGGATGTATTGCTATTAATAACTCTAGTATAGAATGTTTAGATAGGAATATAAACATAAAAAAAACTATTCTCATAATTAATGACTCTGAGGTTAAGCAAAACACTTCAAAAGAATTATTAAGCTCTATACTTTCACAACTTTATTTATGGAGATATGCATGGATTTACAATATTACTGATGTATATTTATCCTTTTATGCAGATAATTTTGTCAGAAGTGATGGCATGAATTTTGAAGTTTTTAAGCAGTATAAAACAAGAATATTTCGTAAATTAGAAAAAAAGGAAATTTTATTTCAGAATATCAATGTTATCCCTTATCCAAATCATGAAAATACATATGAAGTAACTTTTAAAGAATTTTATTCATCCGACAGCTTTACATTTACTGGAAATAAAACTTTAATGATAAAAATGGACAATAACAAAATCAAAATATTTACAGAGAAATAAATGATTAATTTTTCATATAAAATAATTACCATAATGCTTGTATTTTTAATTATACCCATACTTGCTGATGCAAAAATACAATTAATTAAACAAGAAAATAATGATTCAAATACAACACTTTTAGTTATTGGTGGTATTCATGGTGATGAACCTGGAGGATATTTTTCCCCTGCAATACTTGCTTCTCACTATAAAATAACATCAAATAATCTGTGGGTTGTGCCTAATCTCAATCGAAATAGCATTCAAGCAAATAAAAGAGGCATCAATGGAGATATGAATAGAAAATTCTCCATTATGAAAAAAAATGATAAAGATGCAAAAATTGTAGAAGAGATAAAAAGTATTATTCTATCAAAACAAGTATCCTTAATTATAAATCTTCATGACGGGCATGGTTTTTATAGAGAAAAAAATGAAGGAAGTATTTTTAATCCTAATGCATGGGGTCAAACCTGTGTAATAGACCAATGTAATCTTTCAAAAAATCAAAAATTTGGCGATTTAAATGCCATCGCTTTAAGCGTACAGAAAAATTTAAATAAAAATCTACTGCAAAATCATCACATGTTTAATGTAAGAAATACAAATACAAAATTTGATGATGAAGCCATGCAATTATCACTAACCTACTTTGCCGTTACAAACAATAAACCGGCCTTTGCAATAGAAACCAGCAAAAATTTAACTTCTTTATCCAAAAAAATATTTTATCAACTCTTAGCAATAGAAGAGTTCATGAAGATTACAGGTATAACATACAAGCGAGATTTTAATTTAACAGAAAAAAATATCAAGACTATATTAAAAGATTATGGCACTTTGGAAATAAATAATAATATCTTATTAGATTTAAATGATATAAAAAAATATTTAAGCTATATTCCGCTAAACTCTGAGAATAAATTTAAGTTTTCTAATCTTTTAGGCAGTGTAAAATTCTCAAACAATAGCTATATTGTTTATATAGGCAATAAGATGATAACTAGATTAAGGCCTCAACACTTTAAAGTCGCAGAAGGTTGCCAGGAAAGTTTCGATGTTAAAATTGATGGCAACCTTGTTTCAATAAATAAGGCATCAGAGTTTTTTGTAAAAAATAATTTCAGTGTATTAAAGAAAAAAAAGATAAGGCTTAATGTAATAGGATACGCGTCTAAAAATAGGTTTGATGAAAGTGAAACTAATATAAGTTTAAAAGATTTAATTCCAAGATTTTCAGTTGATAATAACAACAAAATTTATAGACTTGAATTTTACAAAGATGATGAATTTTGCTCTATGTCAATGGTTCATTTCAAATAGGATTGTAGCTAATGCGTAAAAAAGATCAACACTCATTTTCCAGTGTAATATCCATAAATCCTTATAAAAATACATATTTAAGTGGCGTATCTAGTTATTTAAGTGAAACAACTTCAGCAGCATTTTCAAAAGAACAATTTGTAATTTCATATCTAAATAACAAAGATTTCATAACAAGTCAAATAGCAATAAGTAAGAATATTCCTGATGAAGATTTGTTTGACGCAATAAACAGCAAAGTATATGATGAGTTTGCACTTGATCAGGCAGTTGAGTATAAAATACAATTTATTGAAACTTTCCATAACTTAGATGAGGAAAATAGGCATTTTCACGTCTTTATTGTTGAACCATTAACAATATCAAAAACGTATCAAAATGCTGTAGATAAAATCAAATATATTGACACTATTATTCCTGTGCCATTATTATTAAAATCATTATATAGTAAAAATATTATAGAAAGTAATGGAGCTCATTGTTTTGTTTATTTTCAAATGCATGATGCCTTTGTCACTATATATAAAGAGCAAGAATTTATCTATACCAAATCAATTAAATATTCTTTTATAGAGATGCATGAAAGATTTTGCGAACTGTATGGCGAAAGAATAGAATACGAAGACTTTATTGATTTTTTATCCACCAAAAGTCTAAAAGATACAGATAGTGATTATAAAGAATATCTTATAAAACTCTATAAAGAAATGTTTGCAAATATAAACGATATATTAACGTACGCCAAAAGAGCTTTTGAAATAGAAAAAATTGAGCAACTTTATATCGGTACACAAATCTTAACTGTAAGTAAGTTATATGAAATTGCTGAACCTGAATTAGGAATTAAATGTAATGATTTCTATTTTGATTATGGTTACGAGAGTGATAAAACATATATTGACCAACTTCATGTGCTAATGCATATCTACACTTCCTTAAAGGAAGAAGATAGATATGAATGTAACTTTACAACTTTTTATCGTCCTCCAAGTTTTATACAAAGAGAAAGCGGTAAAATAATTATAGTCGCGGCAGCGTCTTTGTTGATTGCATTTGCATATCCAATTACGTATTGGTCATTAGCTTATGCACATTCTCTACAATATAATCTTTTAGAACTTGACTATAATGAACTGCATGTTAAAAAAATAACAAGAGAATCTACAATTAAAAGTAAAGAAGCAGATAAATTAAAGACTATGACCCTTTTAAATCAAGAAAAAAAGGATTTTTTAGATAAAAAAAATACTCTTATTAAAATTAATGATGTTAAGGTTCATTATCCTATGAAATCTAAGCTTCTTTCTAAGCTAACAAAAGATTTAAATAAATTTGATGTCAAATTAGAGTCACTTTCCTACTCTCAAGAAAATGAAGTAAAAAGTTTTACTCTTAATTTAGTATCTACAAACGATAAACAAGTGACTCAACTGTTGGAGTATCTCACGAAGGTTCATGACGGAGAATTTAAATTTTCTATGGAGCAAATTTCATTTAGTAAAGTCTCCAAGCAATATTTCAGTGAATTGAAGGTAAAAATATTATGACAATAGGTATTGAAGATTACTTACAAAAAATTGATGCTAGTTTTAAAGATAAAGGAAAAAAAGATATTTATATGACTTATGTCATGATATTTGGTATTATCTTTGCATTTTCCTACCTGTTTTTTTGGGAAAGTTCTGAAAATTCCTTTAAACAAATAATGACTAAAATTGATGCAATAAATGTAAAAATAAACAGTGACAATAGGTATCTACAGTTAAATCCGGAAAGTAAACTAGTAAAACTAGATAATGAGATAAAAAATGCTGAAGCTCAATTGATTACATATAGAGATAATAATGATTATATAAAAAGTAAAATAGAGACTATATCTTCGCTTGTATATGATGAAAGAACTTGGGGAGAGTATCTATATTCCATCTCAAAAAATGCACAAAAAAATAAAATGAAAATCATAAATTTTACGAACAAATATGCACTAAATAACAAATCATTTGGGCATATTCTAGATATAAGCATAAAGGCAACGGGAGGCTACAAAAATACGCTAAACTTCATTAATGCTCTTGAGCAAAGTGAACTTGTAGTCGATATTCATACCTTAGATATAAAAGCACAAGAAAAGTTATATAGCGACTTAAATATCTCGGTTTGGGGGATTACATACTAATGAAAACTCTTTTTATTGCAAGTTTTTTTATATTTTTAACTCAAACATATGCAAATGAACTCACTTGGGTGGATGAACAGGTTGAAGCAATTAAGCCAGCTAGAGTTGGAGTAAGTTTTTCTGAAATAAGTAGGTTAAAAGATCCTTTTATTTTTTTGGTAAAAAATGGTGCAATAATTAAAGCGAAAATTCTTAGCAGTCAAAATTTAAATACTTTGTCCGCTGGTGCTAAAAGAATAACTTCTATTACTCACAATACTAAAAAACCTGTAAAAAGTAAGTCTTTTAAGCTCAGAGCTATTATAAATGGTTCTGCTTTGATAAATTCAAAGTGGTATAAGTTAAACCAGAAAATCAGAGGTTATACAGTTGCAGAGATTAAGCTAAATGAAGTAGTCTTAACTAAAAATGGCAAAAAATTATTGCCATCACTATCTACAAATAGTAATATTTTAAATCTAAAATTTAAAAGCAAGTAGGGACAATACAATGAATATTATAAACAAGTCTATTTATGGAGTATTATTAACTCTTATCATATCTAGTAGTAGTTTTGCCGATTGCTCATATGAGCTATTTAGTATCAGCTCAACAAAGGGCAATAAAATTATTGATTTTATTGAACAACTGAGTGATGAATGTGAATTTACTATTATTGTTTCTGATCCTCAATCGAAAAAGATTTTAAATAAAAAATTAAATAAGACACATCTCAAGAACCTTACAATTGACGAAGTTTTAACTATTATTTTAAATGAAAATGACCTTTCATACACATTGAAAAATAATTTGCTTAAAATTTCATACTTAACTACAAAAGTTTTTGAAGTTGATTATATTTTGTCAATTAGAGATAGTGTTGGAAGTACAGATGTCTCGTTAAGTTCTTCATCAGATCAAAGTTCAACAACTAACAGTAGTTCCGGAGGCTCTTCGGCTAAATCTGGAACAACAATTACAAGTACTGACAAGGTTGTATTTTGGGATAAATTAGATGCTGAACTTTTAAGTATTTTAAATAGACCCGAAGATTCCTATAAGGCTACAAAACCCATTATAAACGAAAATGCAGGCCTTATTACGGTAACAGCAACACAAAAACAAATTAATAGACTTCAAAACTATTTAAAAAAATTACAAGACAAAGTACAACTGCAAGTTCTAATAGATGTTCAACTTCTATCGGTGACAATGAATGAAGGCAAAACTACCGGTATTGACTGGAAACAACTCTATGCACTACAAAATCTAAACATTTCCGGGACATTTACTGCTACTGACAGTTTAAAAAATGCTGCTTCTTCATTGGCGGTATCAACTGGCAATCTTAATTTACATGAACTTATTAAGTTTTTAAAAACACAAGGTGATGTTAGCTCCATATCAAATCCTAAAGTTTTAACACTCAACAATCAGCCAGCGCTCATCACAGCAGGTACAGAGTATTTTTATAAAATAACAAGTACAGAAACACTGGCAAGTGGTACAAGTGGTACACAGAGTAAGAATGAAAATGTAAAGTCGGTATTTGCCGGTGTTCTTTTAGATATAACACCGGAGATTTCTGATGATAGAACTATTACTTTAAAAATAAACCCTTCTTTATCTGAAACAACTACAGATATATCTCAACAATCATCAACCGGCAGAGTAATACCTCCAGACTTAACACGTCGCCAATTATCATCCGTAGTGACTGTGATGGATGGCAATAAGATAATTCTGGGTGGTTTGATAAATACAAAAACTGTCAAAAACACCAGCAAAGTTCCACTTTTAGGAGATATTCCCGGTCTGAGTTATTTTTTTAGGAATGAAACCAGTAGTAAACAGGTTCAAGAACTTGTAATTATTATAGAACCTCATATTATTAATAAAGAGAATGATACTCTATCATTATCTGATTTAGGATACAAGGGACTAAGCGATGAGCTGATAAAGTTAAATAAATCAGATGCTACAAAGCAGATCAAGAATACAAGCAAAAAAGAGAAAGATGAAAGCTAATATATTCGAGGCTTCTAAAGATGTTTTTTTAGATACAGTAAATGCTAAAGATTATATAGAACTTGATCGTGTAGCTATTTTCTATAGACATCTCACTGATTCTGTGTTAAAACCTCTTAAGATGATACTACTCTATGGCAGACCGGGCACCGGTAAGAGCATGTTCCTAACAAAACTTCATAATGATTTATCAGACACTAAAAAAATATATCTTTACAAAACACCCATACTAGATGAAAGCGAGTTTTACAAAACTCTTGCACAAGATTTGTTATCTGTTGAATACGATGGTGAACTTAATTTCACTCAATTTATGAAAATTTTAAATAATTTCATATCTGATGAAATACCTATTGTTCTTTTGGATGAAGCTCAATTATATTCAAATTCTTTAATGGAAAAAATAAGGCTTCTTTCTGATACGAGGAAGATTAAGTTTGTGATTACACTTCATAAAACTGATAAGGAAGATCTTATTGCCAAAGAACATTTTCAAACTAGAATTTGGGAAAGTATAGAATTGAAAAATAGTTCAAGTTCAGAATTAAAATTTTATATACAAAAAAAACTTTTTAAGGCAAATTGTTTTGATACAGCGAGTATGTTTGAAGATAACAAAATCAACTTAATTTACAAGTTGACTAAAGGCAATTACAGAGATACCAACAAACTTTTATATACTCTATTCCAAATATATGAATGGTATGCTGAACACAACCCTACAAAAATAAATAGAAACAAGGTATCTACTAAAATAATAGAGATGTCGGCAATTCATGTCGGATTGTTAAATGCTTAATTTAAATGAACTAGAAAAAAAATGGTTCGTATATAAAATAAAATCATATATTCCGCATCTGACAATAACCACCACACTTATATTAATTATTATAGTGGTTTTATTTTATTTTGAT
>Ga0316206_1000702_pt1 | contig 38850 bp, 52 predicted proteins | sample 6monthpyrite_MG_FD_204942 | JGI IMG/M metagenome (GOLD analysis project Ga0316206, IMG submission 204942) | Microbial mat bacterial communities from mineral coupon in-situ incubated in ocean water Damariscotta River, Maine, United States -... | ecosystem: Environmental > Aquatic > Marine >...
TTCAGTGTCCCTGCTTGTTAACGATCTATAAGATCTGGCGCTCATCGGACTACTGAACCGGTAACTTGGTAACGACAAGTTACGAGCTTTATTTTAAATTCTATTGGGGGATTTAACCATACAAGGCGGTCAAGAACGACGCGCATAAAGCGCCGCGCGTCTTACCTTAACGTTAGATTTACAAGAAGAAAAAATATGGAAACTCCAGATTACACAAAATACACAATAGAAGAACTCTACGATGTACGTAGCAAGGTCAATCAGGACACATTTCCAGATAGATATGAGCTTATCCTGAATGAAATAGAAAAAAGAAAAGAAATGGGTGACATTTTAACAAAGACATCATCTAACCCATTTTGGAAGTCTGATATTCCTAATAGTAATACCCTAAGCATTTGGTGGTGCTATACATGGAGGTTTACTCTTTCATTTATATTGTTTTATTTCGTTATCGCTATTGCGGTAGGCATAACAAATAGTTACCTATCAATTGATGATGAAACGATTAAAATAATTTCACAAATTAGTGCCATTTTAGGCAATATCATTCTTAGCTTTATCTTTATAAAGCAAGCAATAACAAAACGATATAGCAAATTTGATATACATATAGTAGAACGTAAAAAAATCTAACAATAAAATCAACAAGGACAATTTACTCAATGGGCAAAACCGCCCATTGAGTAAATTGCCTGTTATTTAGGCGTTAGCAGTAGGTATTCACTACATGAATATAATCAATTCCATAATTAAAAGGTTTCGCTTCAAAAAAGCAATCAATGTTCTTTCTGAGGATGAGTGGCTAATGTCAATGCTTATGGTCGCTAGCGATATAGTTCATAATGGAAGTGCTGACATTCCTTCATTAAAAAATAGTGCCTTCATACCTGTATTACGACAAGCTAGCAATAATTATAAAACAGAAATTATGAATGATATATCAAATAATTTATTACATATATCAAAATCAGACAACAGAATTATTGCCTGCAGAGAATGGATCATAAGCTTATTGGATGAGTCTGCTCCAATTATGGCCTTTACAATTGTTAATCATAAAAATGATCATCCATGTTTAAAAGAAAGTTTATATGACCTCTCAGATAAAATCATAAAAGAATCATTTTATGATACGTACAGAATGATAGGAGACATGCAAGATTGCTTAGATTATTTTATAAATGAGGCTTTAAAATATCAGTTTCTTCTTGAGCTAGCAAATTTTGCACGAATAATGCTTAAAGACTGCAAAGTAGGTGTTGGAGATTGGTATCTTCCATATGTCCTGTCAGCTATTGCGTATCATGATGCAATTTACCGTGACGAACTAGGTCTAAGTTCCAAGTGCAATATGCCTGAACTACTAGTTGAATATTATTCAATACGTGAAAATTTAGAAAAAGGCTATAAAGATCCACTTCAGGATATTCAATTTGCAGGAACTTAATATCTGAATTAGTACCTAAAATACTATAAATATAACACTTAAACTTAAATAAGGAGAATATCTTTGAAGCTTTAAGTAAATCACTCAAAATAATATCTCTGAAAGATAATATTTAGTCGTTTTCAGCCATCAACTAACAAATCAGTCTGTATGCGATGAATGTAGGCAAAAATCCATAGCCATACAATACCTCCTAAGCGGCTGATGCCGTGGAATAAAAAGGTGATTTAAACAGGGAGAGTTATTTGGTATGCTCATACAATATATCATTAATAATGTAAGCGCTAACAAGCACTTAAAGCTGACCCACTGGGACATAGCACCTTTAAAATTTATGATTACAGAAACAACAATAAATAATAAGCTCTCCCGTCAACTGGCCGTGGGCGCTTAAGTAAACGTTATATGCACTAGGAATAATTTATGAATATAAATGGACTTCCAACTGATAACTTATACAAGTTTATTTCATTATTTGGTCTTGTACTTTTTCTTACATCTTTAATATTTCCATACTCTAAACTTTCTCCATTAGAAATAGAGAAGGCAGAATTAGAAAATGAAAAAGAGCTGCTTTCATTCGATATTGATGTGCTTGACAAGAAAATAGAGTTTCTTAAGAAAAATAATGATGTAGAAAAACTTTTGGTTCTTAGGGATGATTTAAATTTACTTAAAAGAAAATCGATAGAAATAGAAGGTAAGGATAGAAAACTAAAGCTACTTATTAGCGAGTTAAAATTTTATGCACAAGCTTCATTATGGGGTATTGTTTTCTCATCAATAATTATATTTTATGGATTTATACGTTGGTACTATAGAGTACAAATGCATGAGGATGCCATATTAAAAGAAAAAGCAGAAAAAATCGCATATAACAAGAAAATCAACAAGGACAATTTACTCAGCGGGCAAAACCCGCCCACTGAGTAAATTACCTGTTATTTAGTCGTTATGTGAAATTGGACTTTAAAATGGATCAAAGCCCTTACATATTTGATCTTAGATAAAAATGCATTGTGGCACATTTATTCTGAATATATCTAAATTACATAGGAAGTTATAATCATGAAAGTAGCATTCCCAGTAAGCATGATAGCTATTATTTTTCTCACTGCATGTAATAGTTCACGTGTGAAAGAAATTACTGTCTTATCATTTCCTGCAATAAAATCAAGCCAATGTATTCCCGAAACGGCACTTAGTCCTGATAAAATACAGGGTACAAAGGAAATATTTTTTCTTGTGTCACTTAAGAGAGCCAAGGAGATTGTCTTTGATTCATCTGCACCCTATGGCTATCGAGCACCACATGTAAATAATATGAATCTGGAAACCAGCATATGGATGAGAAATAAGGATGTACAGGTGAAATATAAAGAACGAAATGATGTAAAACTTCGTATATTACTGAAGCCGCGTAAAATCAATGGTAAAAATGGTGTTGCGATTGAAATGGCCAGCAGCCAGGTAGGTGGTTTATCTTCATACTCATATGTAGATAATATTTTAAAAACAGCACATTGTTTATATACTAAAATAGACTTGATTAAAACTGTAACTATCACACCAGAATTAAATGGAAACAAAATCACGCTTGACCAGAATACTGTTATTCCTGTTCGTATCACGAGAACAGTTTCATCAAGGGTTTCAGAAAACAATGATAATCTTGAATTTATCGTGCTAAAGAATATTTTAATAAATGGCATATTGGTTATATCAAAGGGCAGCAGAGCCACGGGAAAAGTAACAGGCCTTGAGAAATCAAGTATTCTTGGAGGTAGTGGAAAGGTTGGTATCTCAATTGATTCTGTCATAGCAACAAATGGCCAAAAGATTGACCTAGTATTTTCAAAGTTTAATAATCCTGATAACAAGGTTGGAGAAACCATTATAATGGGTCTAGCCGCTACACCACTTTTTTTTCTTAAAGGCGATGAAGCATCTGTATCTGCAGGAGAAGAATTCGATGTAAAAGTATCTAAAAAATACTCCTTACATTACTAATCTACTTCTATGCAAGTATCACAGCACTGGGTTTCCTAAATATTTTGAAAATGAGTAGTGTCGGAAAATCACATAACAATCAGTTTAACCTGGACTCCGTCGCTTACGCACCTCCGCCCGTTAACTGAACGTTAGAAGCCACTCAAATACTTGCCAATGTTATAATAATGGTATATATTTTATACCATGCACTCATTTGAATACGATGAGAAAAAGAGCCAACAAAACCTTACTAAACATGGTATTGATTTTGATGCTGCTCAAACCCTCTGGAATGACCCTGATTTGCTGGAAATCCCAGCTAAAACTACAGACGAAGCCAGATTTATCGTCATTGGTGTTATCGGTCATAAACACTGGTCTGCTGTAATTACGTACCGAGGAGATAATATACGTATTATTTCTGTTCGCAGGTCACGAGTAGAAGAGGTTAATCTCTATGAAAGCTAAAACGTTAGATAAAAAATTTGATGACAATCAAGATATCACTGATTCCCTTGATATTTCTAAAGCTATAAGACCAAATCAGGAGCAGAAAAGGGTTAATGTTGATTTTCCAACCTGGATGATTACTTCTTTAGACAAAGAGGCAAAACATTTAGGTGTTACTCGCCAATCAATTATTAAAGTTTGGCTTGCTGAACGTCTGGAAAAAGTAGCTTCTAACAAAGCCATCAACTCGGACAGTTAAAAGCGTGGCTCCTATCGTCGCCACACTTTTAACTTCCGGTTATGGCTACCGTTAGTTGCTAGAGTTTAAGATGAAAGTTTACCCACTAATTGGAATTGATGAATGTAAATTTGGAATGGCGCGAGATGAAGTAGAGGGTCGCCTTGGCTTGCCTGATAGAATCGAAAAGAGCAACAATGAAATTAATTGGCTTTATGATGACCTGGGTGTAGAGCTAAGTTTCATGGAAAGTGATGCATTTAACCTTAGTTATATCAGTATAAACTCAAAAAATGCTGAGATTAATGGCATAAAACCAATAGGCATAACCACTGATGATTTGTTGTCTAAAATGAAGGAATTGAATATCGCTTTAGAATGGGAAGAGTGGGAAGAAGGGCATGATAAATATTTCAATGATGCAGTAGAAATCGTGTTTTGGGTATTAGATAGAGCTGTTTATCAAATTGCCATTTTTCCGAAAGAATAAAAGAAATGTATCTTATTTAGAGCATATGCCTATTGCAACTAACAAGTCATTAAAACTCGCCCGCTATGCGGGCTTGGACCCTCAAAAGCTACCGCTTTTTCGGACCCACTTAATTCGTCGTTATGTGTCTACAAATTTAATTAAATGAGGTTTTATTGTGATAAAGATTTCTGTAAGCATTGATGTCTCTAACTTAAAACAAGCTGAGACCTTTTATATTGACGCACTAGGTTGTAAAAAGCTGAGAGACCAAGGCTCTGATATGACAGTTCTTTCTACAGAGAATTGCGATATATACTTACAGGAAAAAGAAACTGGATCTAAACCACTTTCATCTAATGAAGTCATACGCGATTATAAACGCCATTGGACACCTGTTCATTTAGACTTCCTTACAGAAAGCGTTGATGAAGTTGTCGAAAAAATACTCCAGTTAGACGGTTTACATGAAGGCGGCGATAGTGGTGATTGGGGCTCAATTGCATATTGCGCAGACCCATTCGGAAACGGGTTTTGTGTAATCAATGAATAAACCACATAACAAATTGTTCGTGTGGGACGCTCCGCTTCGCTGCGCCGCCCCACAACTCAAGCGTTATATGTAAAAAAACAAAAATCATAAGTGTAGTTAAAAGCACTAAATAATAAACAACCACCTGCACTTGGAAAGTTAGAAGTAAAAATAAATATTATCTCGTTCGCTAATTATTTTTGGCGTGGCGGTAGCGTGAAGCAAAGAGGTTAAAAAACACCACTTACAAGGTTTAAGCCAAGCGTAAACGGTGGTAGTTTTAAGTTTTAAAAATCAAAAGAAAGCAAGTAAGCGAAAAGCAAACTAGTAAGGTAAAATATGGCTTCACCATATAACAAGGTAGTAAAGCTCGTTCACTTTGTTCTCTTGGACAACCAAAAGCCGTGCTCCGCACGTTTTTGGTTGCCACTTACTTAAATCGTTATCAAATTAAAGGAATATCACTATAATCAAGGAGTATAATATGCACACACCATTAGAGTTTTACGTAACAATACCACAAGACCTTTTCAGGTTGGGTAGAAAAACCAAAGCAAAACTGGATTATATCCGTACAACACCACCAAGAAATATGGATACAGAAAGGTGGGATATAAAAATATATGAATACAATGATGTTGAGTATGTAGATGCTCAATCAGGAGGATTGTCGCTTTTTAACTATCGAAATCCTAATCACGGAAATCTTTGGTGGAAAATACCTAAAGGCACAAAATTACCTACAGGGCTACATATATCCCTAGATGAAGGTGGTAAAAAAGGTGAACGACATTTTACTGTAAGACCATTATCAAACATGCCTTTAAATGTTTATCTTAAAAAGCTATCGGAATTAGAAACGGCAGCAAAACCATGTTTTTTGTCAAAACCAAATACCCGGGCCATTTGCTTATGAAGTTTGATATTAACGAAAGAAAAATGATGCTTTTTTGTCTACAGAAAATACTAAATGAGAATAATGATAAAATGTCATCTATTGATGAGGATACAGATGAGCATATGGAGCTTGGCAATGATAATATGCTTATTGATATAATTATTAATAAATTAAAGGAAAATTAAATTGATAACAAGCACTTAAACCAGACTCCGGTGCTGACGCACCTCCGCCAGTTAATTAAGCGTTATGCCCAATAATCATACTTGTTGCGTGATGCGCACTATGCTACACTTTATATATGATCAAGTCGTTTAAACACAAGGGATTGAAACGGTACTTTGAAACAGGGAATGCTTCTGGGATACAGACTGCTCATAAAAACAGACTTCGATTACAGTTATTAGCACTAAATACCGCATTTAGTATAGAGGATATGGATGTTCCTGGTTATAAATTGCACCAATTAAAAGGAAGTAAAAAAGGGCTATGGTCAATTTCAGTAAGTGGAAATTGGCGTATTACATTCGAATTTGATGAAGGCAATGTCTACATTGTAAATTATGAGGATTATCACTAATGAATATGCATAATCCACCACATCCAGGTGAATTTATTAGAGAAACCTATATTTTACCTTTTGAAATCAGCTCAAGAAAGGTAGCAGAAAATATACGTGTTTCACCGTCAACATTTAACCGTTTACTAAACGGAGAGAGTAATATTTCTCCTGAAATGGCCTTACGTCTATCTAAAGCATTAGGTCGCAGCCCAGAAAGTTGGCTTGCTATGCAGGATCAATATGATCTATGGCATGCAAAAAAGAAAGTAAATCTCAAAGAGATTAAAAAAATAAAAATATCGGCTGCATAACAAGTACTTCAAGTTGACCCACTGGGACGTAGCACCTTTTAAATTTATGATTACAGAAACAACAATTAATAATCAGCTCTCCCTCCAACTGGCCGTGGGCGCTTAAGTAAACGTTAGCCATACAAAAAAGCCATCCTGAGCACAAAAGGCACACATCCATGCTATACTTCATGTATGGAAAAGATATATAACTGGAATAGTGAAAAAAATCAGCAGCTTATAAATGAAAGGGATATTTCTTTCGAAGATATAGTGCTCAATATCCATCTCGGTAACGAACTGGATATCTACGACCATCCAAATCAAGAGCGCTATCCTGGTCAGAAAATCTCAGTAGTTATAGTAGAAAGCTATGCTTATTTAGTACCCTTCGTTGAAAACAATGAAGAAATATTTTTAAAAACCATTATACCGAGTCGCAAAGCAACTAAGCATTATATAGGTGAGTCTAATGAGTAAACTAGACACAGAAGAAAAAGAGATTCTCGAAGCTTTTGAAAAAGGTAAGCTAAAAAAATCTAAAAATGGCAAAAGACAAATTGAACAACACAGAGCAATTGCTGAAGCTACCTTCAAAAAAGATGCACGTATAAACATACGTCTATCATCAAGAGATCTTCGTTCATTGCAAGCAAGAGCATTAAAAGAAGGCATTCCTTACCAAACCTTGGTTTCAAGTGTTCTGCATAAATTTGTAGATGGTCAGCTAATTGAAAAAATGGCTAACAAGTAAATCAACCGGACAATTATTTCAGAGGGCAAAAACCCGCCCACTGAAATAATCGCCGGTTATTAAAACGTTAGCATAGGGAAATTTTAAACTATATACACATTTCAATTATTTTGTATTAATATAACAACTTAGTTTAAAGTAATATATGAAAGGGATGTTAAAATGAAAGTAGATGGACACGCAAAGCTAACCAATAGCGCCCTTAGGGCATTCAGAGCCAGATGCACAAAATCATTAGATATTTTTATAAAAAAAAATATCTGTCATTTCCCGCAATTCAATACATGGAATCTCCATTGGAATAATTCAGATTCAAATGATACAGATAATAAATATCTTGCTAAGTACATAATACTTCAAGAATTTTCATTTTTAGGTGAACATAGACATAAAATAGGGCTAGGATATCTAACAAGGGAAGTCGTTTCTGTTGATCTAGAGTCACCTACAGTTTTTGGGCATAAGGCTGATTGGGGCCAAAAATATCATTTTATGCGTCGCGCTGCTAATTCAACGGTTCGAGATGCACATAAAGAAGCTGTCGACCTAATAAAGAGTGAAACTATCAATTGGATAAAATTAATGGTGAGTGTACTACATAGCCATAGCAACAAAAGACATCGTACTAATTCACATGTTATTTTAAAGAAACGTGCTATATCACACTTGGCAATTGCCTTACATTCACTACAGGACTCTTTCTCACCGGGTCATACGAGAAGATCTGCCTTTAATAACCCACAGCTTCCAGGTTCTATTGAAGACATCTATATATATGAACAGCAAAACGCACATATCCATAGCCAGCATGACTTTGAGGCAGCTTCTGTACATTCACTACACGCAAATGCAGCAGTCTATGCTTCAGCTGATTTATTAAGAATGTGTGCTCTCTCACTTTCATTGAATTCATTAAGCCCTATAGGATGGAAAAATTTTGAAAATAAATGGCTAAAATTATCACCAAGGATCCTTTAAATGAATAAAGCTCTAAGAGTAATCGTGTGGGTTATTATATGGGTGATATTCAGTTTTTTATTCGTAGATTATCTACCTCAAGATCCGCATATGCCATATTCTGTTTTAATATCACCTATAACGTTCATATTTGAAATATATGATGAACTTTCATACCCATCAAAAATGGCAACAGGTATTTTTTCTAGTGAGTTTACATTCGGGGTCTTTTTTTGGTTGATTATTTTTCTATTATTATATTTTCCTCGTAAAAAAAGTTAAAATTAATTTGCTAACAAAAAGTTTAACCTGACCCACATCTCGTCGCGCCATTTGTGGTGCGCTTCGCGCACTTTACCACAAATGCCACGCCAAGCTGCGGTCAGGTTAACTAAGCGTTTTGCGTAATGAAGAACCATATGACAATACGACTACAAGATGTTGACGATTCAAATTGGCGAGATTGCTCTGATCTTCAATTAGCTGAAGATGAAAGAAGATTTATTTCTTCAAATGTATATGTCATAGCAGAATGGAAATTTGAAACTGAAAGCGCACTTAAGGCAATCTACTCTGATACCGAATTAGTTGGTATGCTCGCTTATTATCTCCATGATGGTGAGCATGGGCACTTTTATTGGTTGTTTCACCTTATGATTCAAAAAAAATATCAAGGCAAAGGCTATGGAGAAGCAGCTGTTAGGTTGGCTGTGAAAGAAATGCATCAACTAGGCGCTACCGAAATTAGAACCATGTATATGCCTGGTAATATACGTTCAAAAAATTTATTTAGAAAAGTAGGTTTCGACGAAATTGGAACCCTAGATGGCGGTGACATATTTCTTCGTTTGTCATCAATATAAAATCCCCGCGCATAACATGCGCATGCAGTCGGGCAAAGTGCCCGCTACGCGCGCACTTTGCCGCTGATGCGGGGCGTTAGGCCACTAAAACAATCAGAGCACACAAATGGAAGTGAAAATAGTTAAATTCCCTGAAACAAAGGTTGCCGTTTTAGAGCATCATGGTTCACCCGCCTTAGAACATGAGTCTGTAAAAACACTCATATCATGGCGCATTGAAAACATGCTACCTCTCGATAAACATAAAAGTTATGGGGTGCATTACAACGATCCAAGAACAACACCACCAGAGGAATACCGTGTCGACTTATGTATTTCAGTGGAAAGAGAAATCCCACCAAATCCACAAGGTGTGGTAAATAAAGTTATTCCCCCTGGTCGTTGTGCTGTAGTGCGCCATATAGGTTCACGAGAAAATGTGGTCGCAGCAAAATACCTATATGAATCCTGGCTGCCTGAAAGTGGTGAGTCATTGCGTGGATTTCCGATATTTTTTCACTATGTGAATATTGGCCCCAATATTAAAGAGCAAGAAATGATTACTGATGTCTATTTACCTTTGGAGTAAAACATGGCCTAACAATGCGCTCGTTCGTACGCAAACTACGCTGCGCTTCGTTTGCGCCGCACAGCTTCAACTTTAGCTGAATAAATAAACGTCTTGACGCTATAACGTTATGACGCTATACTTCAAATAAGAGGTACAGTGATATGAGCGAATTATCAAAAAGATCAACGGTTTATTTTGAGAAAGAAATCCATCAGGCTCTGAGAATCAAGGCTGCTACAACTCATCAATCAGTTTCTGAAGTAGTGAATGATGCAGTACGTATTGCTTTGCGGGAAGATCAAGAAGATCTAAATGCCTTCACACAGAGGGCCGATGAGCCTACGTTAAGCTATGAGGAATTACTAGAAGATTTAAAGTCACATGGAAAATTATAGTCTTTCCTTTAAAAAGTCAGTTGCGAAAGATCTTCGAAATATTCCAAATAAGTATGTTAAACGCATACTCAAATGTATTGAATCACTTCGTGAAAACCCAAGAGCTGATGGTTGCATTAAGCTTTCAAGCCAGGAACGGTATCGGATAAGGCAAGGCGTATATCGAATTATTTATGAAATTCAAGATTCAGAATTGATTATTCTGGTTGTCAAAGTAGCACACCGTAGTGAAGCATACAAAAAAAGCTAACAAATATTTCAAGCTGACCCACTGGGTCATAGCACCTTTGATAATGAATAGTGCATTAACAACAAGCCACAATTCTGCTCCCCGCCAGTTTGCCGTGGGCATCTTAAGTACACGTTAGAGATACAAAAAATCATCAACAAGGAATTGGAGTCAATTTATGTTTGTAATTCTTCTTAAATTTTCTGAAAACAAAAGCAAAGCAGGTGAATTGATGGATGGTCATAACCAGTGGATTAAACAAGGATTTGAAGATGGTGTGTTCTTATTGGTTGGTGGCCTTCAACCAAACTTAGGGGGCTCAGTAATTGCACACAATACATCTTTACCAGAGTTAGAAGAGAGGGTAAATAATGACCCATTCGTATCAGAGAATATTGTAAATGCTGAAATACTAGAAATAGACCCTAAAAAAGCCGATGAACGCTTAAGTTTCCTGGTTATATAAGTTAAATCAATGCAAAAAAGCTCTAACAACTGCTTAAACATCGCGTGGCAAGTCACGCTTGGACCTCCACTACTACGCAGCTCCGGCGAGTTAAGCTGAACGTTATGTGTAAAAGAAAAGGCATACCAATTTGAACACAATTCAATCACCAATCGTCAAAGCTTCTTTATGGATGCTAGTTGCACTTGCTTCTTTTTCTTTGATGGCGGTTGCCGGTAAAGAGCTGGCTAAAAATATTGGTACAGCGGAAATACTGTTTTTCCGTAGCCTAATAGGTTTTCTTATTCTATCAATTGTTGTCTCTGTCGTTGGTATTGAAAACATCAAATCAACGAGTATTAAGAAGCATATAGCAAGAAATGCCTCACATTTTATTGGCCAGTATGGCTGGTTTTATGGCATTGCATTTATCCCCTTGGCCGAAGTGTTCGCACTAGAATTTACAGTACCAATATGGACGGCAATAGCAGCAACAATATTGTTAAATGAAACAATAACAAAAATAAGGATAATTTCTATTGCTCTTGGTCTTTTGGGTGTTTTAATAATTCTCAGACCAACAGTCGAAATCATACATCCGGCAGCAATCGTGGTTATTGTAGGCGCAATGGCGTATGGGTTAGCTCACACACTAACCCGTTCAATTGTTAAGCATGATTCACCACTATCCGTTCTATTCTATATGTGTCTCATTCAACTCCCTGTCGGGCTATTGCTTACCTTCAGTGACTGGGTGATGCCAATTGGTATTATGTGGTTCTGGTTATTGATAGTTGGAGGTACAGCACTGTCAGCTCATTACGGCATGTCAAAGGCACTTTCATATGCAGATGCGATGGTGGTGGTACCCATGGATTTTCTCCGCCTTCCACTCATAATGTTAGTAGGCTTGTATTTTTATAATGAATCGATAGAGGGATTATTGCTGCTTGGAGCATCAATTATGCTGTTGGGTAATTTTTTAAACATAAAGCATGAACGCATTAAAGCAAACACATAACAATCGCATTCACTCGGACAAAATAAATACGCGTCGCTATGCACCTTTGTTTTTCCGGTGATGCGGGGCGTTAGGTATTAAAATGAATATACGCAGCATCTCAGTTTATGTTTTTCTATTTGCTTTCTTTAACCCTGTCGCTTATTCAGGGGACTTTAATATATCGATAGCAACTAAAAATAAAATTTCCGATGTATTTGGAATGAATAAAATTAATTATTCTAAGAACATGCGAATAAGGCTGAATTATTTATATTACACCCAGAAGCATTTGGCTAAATCAAAATCTGGAAAAACAATGATTGAAGGTGATAATGTCGAAATAAAAATTGCTTACCGTGGTCAAATCAAGGACATCAAAAAGATAGGGGTATTTATTGACGGGAATAAAAGCCCATTGGTCAGTACTTTTACATTAGGTGATTCAGTGGATAAAAAACTCATTAATTTTTCTGTAAAAGGTAAAGCGGACACGCATTGCAATGGTCATTATAAAGCGCTGGTAGTGATTGAAATTAATAATGAGTTAGTGGCAAGGCACGTACCATTTTTTACTTTTGTATCGGATTGTGCAGGACAATGATTACAAAATACATAACAAGTTGCTCAAAAACACTCGTTACCACTCGCTGGGGCTTTTAGAAAGCGGCGCTTCACTTTGCTTTTTAACAGCCCCGTACTTAAGTCGTTATGCGAATATATCGAAAATTTACTAATGGCAACTGACTATTCAAAATTAAAGCGCGCTCGTCATTCAATGCCTGACTTTGTTAAAAAGGCTTTGAAAGGTGAGAACCTAACGGATGATTTCCTTGCTCGTCCAGCTTATCAACAAAATGATTACATCGGCTGGATCAATCAAGCAAAATTAGAACCAACAAAACAAAAGCGGTTAAACCAAATGCTCATTGAACTTAAACAAGGTGGTGTTTACATGAAAATGCCACATCAGGCTTCTGATAGGAAATAATGGCTACAGTCAACACTCAGAAATCGTACAATAAGCGGGTCAAGTTTGCTCCCTGCGGTCGCAGGCTCCGCCATAAAGCGGCGGCCCCTTACCCTAATCGTTATGTTTAAACAAATACACATCAATAACCAACAAAAGGAAAGTCATAATGAAAGTCGCTTATATATTTTCTACACAAGGTCACTCAGTCTCTTATAAACTTGGAAAAATGATTCTTCCACAACTAGAAGAAGGTACGCACGGTGTTGAAGTGGTTGGCATGTTTTTCTTTGAAGACAATGCATATGTTTTACAAAAAAATAACCCGCTAGGTGAACGTCTAGCTAGTGTTGCAGCTGATACAGGCATGTTGTTAATGGCCTGTGATCAATGCGCATATGAACGTGAGATTGATGGTATGCTGGTAGAGGGAGCGACTATAGGTTGTTTCCCGAACTTGTATGGTGCACTTTCGGGTAATATGCCAGATCAGGTTATAACATTATAAAAAATATAACATATCGTTAAACCAGATCGGCGCAAAAAATGCACATCCACTGGTTAAGGAAACGTTATGTGTATATCAAAGAATGAAACGTAGTGCCCCTTGCATATTTAATAGGAGAATCTCATGAAATACAATGAAGAAAAATCAAGCGTTAAAGAAGCTACCCAAATCAGCCGCCGAGATGTTTTGCTTGGTCTAGGTGCTGTGGCCACAACTTTTGCTGTAAGTGGTAACGTAATGGCAGCAATGCCAGGCCATGATCATAGCAAGCACTCGGCACAACAACCTGCTGTGCTCGATGCAGTTAATATTTGCACAGATAAAGGGACGCGCTGTATATCGCATTGCCTTGTGGCATGGAATGAAGGCGATCTTGAACTAGCAGCCTGCGCGAGAAAAGTAAATGAAATGAACGTTATCTGTGACGGATTTTCTAAACTCCTGGCTGCCAATTCAAGCCATGTAAAAGATTATGCAAAAATTTGTAAATCTGTATGTAAAGAATGCGCTAAGGAATGTCGTAAACATGACAAACATCATGAATGCAGAGAATGCGCGGAAGCATGTGAAGCATTAATTAAAGCTATTGATAAAAGTTTTGCTTAATGTGTTGCATTAATACCTAACAAATCAACCCAGCCGTGCCGCTTAGCGGCGCGGCTGGTTTCAAACGTTAGGGTTAATAGTTAATTAACTAACTTGTCTTGTTAATCCCCACGCCATGTGTGTAAACAAGATTAGCCCCGTACCATCCAGTTATAATTAAACTTATAAACCCAACAACTGATGTAACGATTGCCCAAATATTTGGCGCACTATAAAAACCATGATCCCATCGTAAGTACAAGCTTAACGAATAAAAACTCCATGTAGCCACTGCTGCATACATATGATGATCCACTATATTTGAGATGCTAATAAAATCTTTAACTTTGCATATCTCATATATACCTGCCGCCATAGCGCCAATAGCACTAATACATCCAATAAGCATTAAAAGACCTATCGTCTGTGTATGGCTATTGCTAAACATAATGCCTGTTAGGTCGCCTAATGTACTAAGCGACCAACAGGCAATAGGAAAATGAACAACGAAAGGATGAACCGGGTGCTTCATATTTGAAAATACACCGTTAACAACAATAAAAATCCTGTAACAGCAACACCCGCATGGATCAAAACAATCCCTTTTGGAGATACACTGCCGCGTAAATGATGCGAAGCCAGGTAGAACCCTCCAAGTGCAGCAACGACGAGCAAAGCCAGTGAAGCACTTAATTGTCCTGGCCAGTCAGAATTATTAGCGGTTATTGCTAGTAAGATCAGGCCAGTTGCGCCAAGTAATGCATGGACTATTGATAAAAACCACGGCGCTTGTTTTCCGTTGAGGACTTTCGCTGCCAGTAGTAATCCACCAACCGCTGTTATCGTTAAAACAATTATTGCTGATGAAATCATAATTTTTCTCCTTATGATGAAATGGAGTAGTAATTATAAGCAAATATACAACTTATACAAGTTATATATGTCATATCTTTTTTTAGTTTTAGTTTAGTGTTATTCTTCTCTATATATATGGAAACACTTGCCTCACTAAGTAATCGACAACAAGCGTTGCTGCGCCACCTGCTTTACAGTGAGCAGGGGCTAACGCTCGACCAGCTTGCAGATTTACTGGGTATTTCACGTAATGCTGTTACACAGCATATTTCTGTTCTTGAAAAACTTGATTGCATTGAAAATAGGACGCTACCGAGTGGGGGCGGCAGACCAAGCCGGGCATATACACTTACAGATGCTGGGATGGCAATTTTTCCTAAGCAATACGCTTTATTCTCAACAATGCTACTTAAAGCAATCAGTGAAAATATTAAAGGCGCTGAGTTAGAAAGTTTATTTGCCAATATTGGTCGTGATTTAGCTTTACCCTTTAAAGATCGGATAAAAAATAGTGAAAATAAGATTGTAGAGGTTACAAAAATTATGGAGGAACTTGGTTATGAAACCAGACAATCTTCTTCTACAAACAAAGCCTCAGAAATCATAGCAAAGAATTGTGTATTTCATGATTTAGCAGTAGAAAATTCTGCTGTTTGTGAACTAGATCGATCACTCATTTCATCATTATTGGAAACCAAGATTGAACAGAAAGAGTGCATGATTAAGGGTGGAGACAGTTGTAAATTCTGTATCAGTGAAACATAACAAGGATTTTAAGCTGACCCACTGGGACGTTGCGCCTTTGATAATAATAGGTACGTTAACAATAATCAATATGCTAAAGAAGCTATTTAAAGATCGTAAAGAATGGAGGGCTTGGTTAGAGAAGAACTATGCTAATGAAAAGGAAATATGGCTTGTTTTCTATAAAGTAAAAACAAAAAAAGAATCAATAAAATATGCTGAAGCAGTTGAAGAAGCATTATGCTTTGGCTGGATAGATTCTACCGTAAAAAGAATTGACGATGAAAAACATATGCAAAAATATACACCAAGGAATGCTAAAAGTAATTGGTCAGCTACTAACAAAGCAAGAGTCAAGAAACTTAAGAAAGAAGGTTTAATGACAGAGTATGGGTTAGCCGCTGTAGAAATTGCAAAACAAAATGGCTCCTGGAATAGGCTCGACAGCATCGACATCCATATGGAAACTCCTAAAATACTTACAGATGCTTTAGAAATTAATGATATAGCCAGAAAAAAATATGAAATTCTAGCCCCATCTCGAAAAAAACAATTTCTTTGGTGGATTGAAAGTGCAAAACGTGAAGAAACTAAAGAGAAAAGAATCAAAGAAACAATAAGGCTGCTCATTGAAAACAAGAGGCCTGGTGAGTAAGAAGTATGGCATACAATGCGCTTCACTCGGTGTAGAAAGAGCAAAAGTATTTGCTAGAGAACTTCAATGTCATCCAGCGGTCCTGGTTTTCCAGGCTCGAATATCGAGCATGAACCAGCCGCATAACAAGAAAATCACCTGACAAATATTTTAGAGGGTAAAACCTGTCCAGTAAAATATTCACAGATTATTTAGCCAATGTGCACTAAAATTAAATCAACTGGAGACAAATGACATCATGAAAGCTCAATCCTTTGTTGTAACACCCAATGATTATACTCCTGCCCTGAATGTGCTCGGCACAAAGGTGACGGTGCTGGCATCAAATAAAGCAACGCATTCCCATGAAATCACCCTGCAACAGGGTGATGAGGGGACGGGGCCACCACCGCATAGCCACGACTGGGATGAGTCCTTCTTTATTATCAAAGGAAAAGTCGAATTTACCTGCGACGGCAAGACAATAATGTGCAAACCCGGTACGCTAGTCCATGTTCCGGCTGGTATAGTACATGGCTTTAGCTATGGTGCAGGTGGCGGTGAAATGCTTGAATTTACTGGTCAAGGCGGTCTTGCTACACAGATGTTCACTGCCATCAATAATGAGATTCCTCCTGGCCCAGCTGACATCCCGAAGGTATTGGGTGTGCTCAAGCAAAACGGGGTTAAGGTCAATGCTTGAGGTTACATCGTCTTTTTAAAGCATAATCAGTACTATAAGGCTCTCAAAATGTGGATAATAAGGTATAAAGGCGCTGGTTCGGACACATACTTCGCTGCACTTCGTATGCGCCGCACAGCTTGAACGTTATGTGTCTTAAATAGAGAAAAAATCATGGAACCATTTTCATTAATCGTGGGAAGCTGCTCACTCATAATCGCAACTCTTCAATACAAACATCAAATTAGCGATGTAAACACATATGAACGTTTAGCTAAAGAATTAGCTGACTTCCAAGGTGCGGTATACGAGCCGAACAAGGAGGAACGAGACATTACAGAGTTGCTATCACTTGGAACAATGATGATTACACAGCTTCGTTCTAAAAGTCAGCGCAGACTATACGAAGTTATAACGATTATAATTGCCCTATTTATCGGATTTTCTGCTGATATAACTGACCTTACTACGGATACTATCGAATTAGTGTCTAACTGGGTATTTGGTGTTCTTTCTGTATCAGCTGCATTTTTTACCAGAATAGAAATATTTAACGAAGATGAAAAGAAATTTATCAAAAACATGAATTCAATAAATGACTCTTATTATAGAAAATTCGTCATGCCAGCTATTAGGTCATTTAATAAAACATGTGATGAAAATAACTTTATTAAAATAGAAGAGCATCGGTACTCATTGATGGTAAAAAAGATAGAAAAAGAAATTACCAATCGAATTGGAGAGGCTAACAAAAAAATGCAGCTGACCGCTAAAAACGACAACTGATAAAATCGTTATGCGGCTAAAAAATCGTTCAAGCCTCTTAACGCTATACTCACCCGTTAATATTCATTGGAGTACATAGAAATGAAAGACTGCTGCATGTCTAGAACATCTGATCGTATGACCCCCAAAAGGTTACACTGCCCGGTAAACGGCAAGGAATATAGTTCTGTGGGCTACAAGACTATACTCCACCACCTGTCTGAGCCCTGGAATAATACATTAATAGATCAAGGTTACTATTTTTGCTCGGACGCGGATTGTGAAGTTGTTTATTTCGGACAGGACAATAGCATTATTACAATATCAGGTCTTCGCACTATTGTTGGGGTTAAAACCAGGACTCCTGAACGGATGGTTTGTTACTGTTTTGGTATTTCGTATTCAGCAGCCGTAAATAATTCTGTAGTTGTGGATTTCGTCAAAGAAAAAACAAAGCAATCACTCTGCACCTGCGAAACCAGTAACCCCTCTGGTCGTTGTTGCCTTAATGATTTCCCGAGGAATTAGGATCTGACAACATATCAACCTGTTCGCCCCATTTTAATTCAATGCCACTACACTTTACCATGCACTTCAGATGATCAGTAAATTTATGCTGCACTGCCAGACATATAATATTGAGCTAATCTCCCGCAATGAGTTGCGTCATCAACCATTGACCTTTTTTATTCCTCACAAAACATGCACGATAATCAACAGGTGAACGAATCTCGTCTGATTTCACGTAGCCCCGCACACCTTGTTTTAATTTTATTTCTTGCCAGCTATTCTTTTTCCATACCCAGTTTTCCACACCAACAACAGCATGCGACAATTTTGCGATCACAATTGATTTTACATCTGGACTGGCATATACACGCACCTCCTTGCCGTTAATGACGCCATGCGAAAATGCATTAAGGTCCGATGGAAAGTCTGTGAACATACGCGGTAGACAATAAAATTCTGTTCCATTCTTGTCTCTGGTTAATCTACCGCCTCCTTTTCTTATCTGTGTTAGCGTATCAAACAATCCTCTCTGATCATTTTTCCAGGTAAGAACAAACTCATTCAACCCTCCTTCGCCACCAAAACTGTTCATAATATTCTTTGAGATGAATTTTATTATCGCATCAAAGTCCTTATTTTTAACTACAGCATCAAATTGAACCAGAAACCTGCTTAAAGAAGGAGACTGCGAGCTATCATCGATTGGCGGTATAGTTTTGGGTAGTTCTCCTGACGCACAACCACGCCTAATCCCCTTATATATATCAATATAGTCAGGACTATGCCAATTGTGAGTTTCCAATACAGGAATACCCTGTGCATCGGTATCCCGAGATACTGTAATAGCAACGCTTGTATTGCACACATACACACTTAGTGGCCATGCAGATGTAATTTGATACAGTATTTTTTTATTAAGCGGGTCTAATAATATAAATTCTTCACCATGGGCTCCTCTACGCCATACACTGGCTATTAGTGGTGGATAGCCTTTCCAATCAATAATTTTATGAGATACAAAGCCGTCCAGTGGGCCTTCATGAGAATATTGATAAACAAGCTTATTATTATCCTGGTCAAATACAGACAAATCATGCCCACCTTTATTTCGATGAACAAGCATTTTCCAGTCATATTTGTCACTAACAGTGCGTACTTCTGAGAAATACTCTACTCCTTGCTGCTGTAGTTTTGTGTATAGCAAATCTACCCCGACAGATCCAGCTAATGCACTCTCAAACTGCATAATAGATAACAGCACCAGATAGAAACATATATTTCTTATATTCACTTTATCACCTATATTGTCAAGTTTAGCAAGATCATTATCCTAAACGAAAGTCATATTGATATCATCTGCGGTGAACAAACAAACAGCTTCAGAAAGAAAACAGATACTACGGTATAGATTAAAAGAATTGCAACATATAAGTTAACTTATTCCCTATTACTTTATATTTCTTTGCGCCTGAATCCTGTAACCTCAAGTAAATCACGCGTACTTGTTTTATTTATACAAGTAGATACATCACAAGCCATACAGATATTAAACCAGGAAAAAGTTTTATATACTCGCCACCCATGTATCCGCACGATATACATAGTGGATATTGATAATATCGAAGATAAAGAGCATGATTAAAATCAATAGTTATCCATTCGGCATATAGCGTTACTACCATCATCTTTATGGCCTGAATCATCTTATATCCCCTTGTATTTTTTAGCATTTAAAATTATTCTATTTATATGAAAGAATGTAATCTATGTGGTAAATGTTGTATTAATTACAGCAATGGAGGTCTGTCTGCCTCTGCAGCAGAAATTGATCTATGGCGTCTATTTCGACCCGATATATACGAATACGTTAATAATGGTGAAATATGGATGAGCCCGGACACTGGTAAGCAACTTGCATTATGCCCATGGTTAATAAAAAGCGACACTGATGAAACGTATACTTGTGACATCTATAATGATCGACCTGACGACTGTAAATACTATCCGGTTACCATCGAACAAATGATTAAGGATGATTGTGAAATGTTATTACAATCAGACCTGGATAATCCAGGAAATGCACAGGTACAACTCGACAAGCTCATGTCAGACAGTCGCCCGGCTTATAAATAATGATACATACTTTCTTTCCTTTCTTACGCTGGATAAATGAACTTAAGGATCCAGGTGTCCTGCGCGCAGATTTGATCGCAGGTTTAACCGTTGCTTTGGTTTTAATACCTCAGTCGATGGCATATGCATCTCTTGCAGGCTTACCTGAAGTTTATGGATTGTATATATCTTTTGTTCCTGTTTTTTTCGCTGCGTTATGGGGTTCTTCCCGTCATCTGTGTACAGGCCCGGTCGCTGTGGTTTCAACCATGACTGCAACTGTTCTTGCTCCTGTAGTTATACCTATGCTTTCTGCGAACCATACACCAGAAGAGTATATGGCACTTTATATACCCACAGCCATGTTTCTGGCTTTGATCGTTGGTATATTTCAGTTTTTGCTCGGCGCATTTCGTCTTGGCGCTATTGTTAATTTTTTATCTCATCCGGTTATTGTTGGTTTTACCAATGCTGCAGCCCTGTTTATTGGTTTAACCCAGGTATCCAAAATATTTGGCGTTGATATGCCCGGTGAGGCTCATGATCATTTTTTAATGGTGCGTATATGGGGTGTCATTCAAAACCTTGATGAGACACATTTAATAACCCTGATAATGGGCCTTGCTTCTTTTGCCATTATGTTTGGAATGAAATATTTACGCCCTGCTTTCCCAGCTGTTCTGATTGCTGTTGTTATGACAACACTGGCCAGCTATTTTATAGGATTCGAAAAAATGGGGGGGCATGTTGTTGGTTCTATACCCGAAGGTTTACCCGGATTTGCTATGCCAGCGTTTAGTTATGAAGCATTTTCTGATTTATTTATAGGCGCCATCATTATTGCACTAGTCGGCTTTATGGAGGCCATTTCTATTGCAAAAGCGATGGCAGCCAAAACAAAACATCATGTAGATCCAAGCCAGGAATTAATTGGCCAGGGCATGGGTAATATAATTGGAAGCTTCTTTCAGGCTTATCCTTCATCAGGTTCTTTCTCACGCTCAGCTGTTAATCTGAATGCTGGTGCCAGGACAGGTTTTTCGTCAGTTGTTACTGCAATTATCGTTGTTATTACATTACTTTTTCTAACACCATTACTCTATCACTTGCCTAAGGCCACACTTGCTGCCGTCGTTATCATGGCTGTTTTTAGTCTGATTAATTTCAAAACCATCAAGCACATCTATCATATCAATAAACATGATGGCATCGCAGCTACAGTCACTTTTATTGCAACCATTGGTGCCGCACCCAAGCTTGACCATGGCATTATAATCGGTGCTACACTTGCCATAGTGCTCTATCTTTACCGCACCATGCATCCTCGTGTTTCAGTATTAGGTCGATCCAGAAATGGAACATTACACGATATAAAATCACAGGACGGCCTGGTGACTGATATACATATTATTGCTATCCGTTTTGATGGCTCTTTATACTTTGCGAATGTATCTTATTTTGAAGATGCCATGCTAAAAGCCACCTCTGAATACCCTGAGGCCACCTATCTTTTAATTGTTGGCGAAGGTATTAATCAGATTGACGCATCTGGAGAGGAGGTTTTACATCACCTGGTTGACCGGTTACATCAAAATCAAATATCGATAGTTTTTAGTGGCCTCAAAAGACAAATAATTGATGTTCTACATGCATCTGATCTCTATGAAAAAATAGGTGAGAACAATATATTCTTTTCTGAAGATGAAGCACTTGATGCGATTTATGAACGATTAGGTATGAATGCTTCCGGTGATGTATGCCCCCTGAAAAAGGGCCAATACACTACCTGAAGCATTTGTGCAGTCAGTCTTTTTTGACTCGTTTTTTACTTTTATCCGATTTTGTATACGTTTTTTTCTTTTTTACGGGCTTTTTTGATTTTTCTCTAACTGACTCTGATCGCTTACCTGACTCTGATCGCCGGCCTGGTTTATTATCTTTCATCTGACGTGAAATCCGTAGCTGCTGACCTGAGACCCATACTTTTTTTAAATCATTAAAAACTTCTTTTGGCATACCTTCCGGTAAATCTACCAGACTGTGATCATCATTGATCTTGATATGGCCTATGTTTTTGCTATCCATACCGGCTTCGTTGGCAATCGCACCGACGATATTTGCTGGCTTCACATCATGGTTGCGCCCAACTTCTATTCTGAAACGTGTCATACCTTTTTCAAGTGATGAATCTTTTCTGGGGCGACTATCACGTTCACTTCTCCGCTGTCTTTTACGTGGTTCTCTTTCTTCTTTTTTCCAACCTGAATCTGATTGACGCGCTGGTTTGTTTTGTAATAACAATGGAACATCGCCTTGCAATAAATGCGCAAGTGCAGCAGCAATTTCTATCGCAGGGATATTATGTTCCTGTTGATACTGTTCGACCAGTTGTGAAAACTGGCCAAAATTTTCATTTGCCAGTGTATCGGTTATTTTCTGCTTGAATTTTGCTACACGCTTATCATTAATAACTTCAGTAGAAGGCAATTCCATCAAGTCGATTTTTTTACGCGTGGCTTTTTCAATCGAGCTCAACATACGCTTTTCACGTGGTGCTACAAATAAAATAGCATCACCTTCCTTGCCTGCTCTGCCTGTACGCCCAATACGATGAATATATGATTCAGTGTCATGCGGTATATCATAATTAACAACATGACTGATACGCGGAACATCCAGACCACGTGCGGCAACATCGGTTGCCACCAGAATATCAAGCTTGCCTTTTTTTAATTCATCAATCGTTCGCTCACGTTGTTTTTGCTGAATATCGCCATTAATAGCGGCGACTGAGTAACCACGTGCTTCGAGTTTTTCAGCAAGCTCTGTCGTTGCTGTTTTTGTGCGCACAAAAATAATCATGGCATCAAAAGGTTCGGCTTCCAGAATTCGTGTCAGGGCATCGAGTTTATGAAAACCACTCACGGGCCAGAAGCGTTGACGAATTGTATCTGCTGTAGCAGTTTTAACCTTTATAGTAACCTGCTCCGGCTTGTTCAGATACTTGGCCGCAATACGACGAATCTGTTGTGGCATAGTGGCTGAAAACAATGCGATTTGTCGTTCTGATGGCGTCTGATCAAGTATCCACTCTACGTCATCAATAAAACCCATGCGCAACATTTCATCTGCTTCATCCAGTACCAATGTTGTCAATTTATCCAGTTTCAAGGTACCACGACGCATGTGGTCCATTACACGACCTGGCGTGCCGACTACGACATGTACGCCACGTTGAAGAGCACGTATCTGACCCCGGTAATCTTGTCCACCATAAACTGGTAGCACATGAAAACCTTTTATATGTGATGCATATTTCTGACATGCTTCAGCAACCTGAATTGCAAGTTCACGCGTGGGGGCTAATATTAATGCTTGCGGATCTTTCTGCTTTAAATTGATATTCGATAATATTGGCAATGCAAATGCTGCTGTTTTACCTGTACCCGTTTGAGCCTGACCCAGGACGTCTTTACCTTCCAGTAATAACGGAATTGTTTTCGCCTGAATCGGTGATGGTGACTCATAACCGACTTCGTCCAGTATTTTCTGGATTGGTGTACTTAAATTCAATTGATCGAATGTTGTGGGTTGTTCTGTCGTCATGTGCAGTGCCTGAATATGGGAAAATATACGAATAAATCAGATTTGCCCTGTTTGGCAAGAATATCTATCAACCTTGAAGGGTCGCGTAGTATAACAGTTTGTTCTATATTTTGCATGTTTGTTGCATTTTCCCCAATAATCGGGGCTATATAAATGAATATAGTACATTAATCTATCAGATGGCTTAAACAGGACCCTTGCCCTGGCGAACACGTCCAGGGGGAATACCAAATATCCGCTTGAATGCCCTGCAAAATGCAGCTTCTGATTGATAACCCACACGGTCAGCAACAACTGACAAGGTATCTGAAGTTTCCTGTAATAGCTCTCGTGCAAGTTGCATACGCCAGTGTGTGAGATAACGCATTACCGACTCCCCGACCAGGTTTGTAAAGCGCGCCGAGAAACCAGAACGCGACATACCAACCTCTTTCGCCAATAATTCTACTGTCCAGTCTTTTTCAGGCTCTCTATGAATTGCAGCCAATGCTCTTCCTGTCTGATCATCACGCAAGGCTGCGAACCACCCCTTGTTTGCCTCAGGTGCCGAGTCTATCCAGGAACGTATGGCCTGAATAACAAGAATATCAGCCAGATGAGTGATGACTGTCTCACCCCCCGGTCGCAACTCTCTGGCTTCACGAGCAATGAAACGAAGCGTGCTTTGTAGCCAGCTGCCCTCTTCTTCCGCCCAGGTATCGATCTGTAAAACACCAGGTAATTGTGCAATAAGTTGCTGCCCTGCCACATGATCGAATCGAACAACACCACAGGTTAAATGAGTTAATTCACCGGTGCCACCATAGCGCATTATTTCATAACGATCACTGACACGTTCGACAGGAATGTCGAACAGTGGCACAGCAGCTTCTTTCAGACTACTGCGGACACGGTGACCAGTACCATGTGGAACCAGCGCCATACTCCCTTGTTGCAACAGACGTGGTTCATCTCCTTCAATTTCCAGCCAGCATTGGCCAGCTGTGACTACATGAAACATCATACATCCGTCAAATGCTGGCATATCGACACCCCACGGTGCCGTCAACTCGGATCTGCAATAGAAAGTACCCGTCAACCTCAGCAAGTGCAGCGTTTCACCGAGCGGATCTGTAAACACAGGTATTTTTGAGCGGGCTTCAGACATAACTTAATCTGGCACATAACTGATCACTTGTCTAACAATCCTGGATGATCTGCACATAATAATAGATAAAATGTGATGGTTACTCTTCTTTTTACCGCCTATATTCGATCTTAATGACATAACGATGTCATTCAACACCAACATTTCATAACAAAAGGAATCACTATAATGCAAAAATCACCCATTCTCATCATCGGTAAAAATGGCAAAACTGGCGCAAGGGTTAATCAACGACTTCAGGCCCTTGGTTATGCTACCAGGCCGGTTTCACGATCAAGCACACCTGCTTTTGACTGGGATAACCCCGCTACCTGGGAATCTGTCGTCAAAGGTGTGGACAGTGCTTATATTACCTATCAACCCGATCTGGCCGTTCCCAAAGCTGAAAAGACGATACAAAAGTTTGTGCAACTGGCCATTGAGCACGGCGTAAACCATATCGTACTGCTTTCAGGGCGCGGCGAAGAAGGTGCGCAACGCGCTGAGGACATTCTTAAACATAGCGATATTTCATGGAATATTGTACGTTGTAGCTGGTTTTTTCAAAATTTCAGTGAAAGCTTTATGCTCGATGGGATACTGGACGGAAATCTTGTATTACCCGCGTCCGATACAGTAGAGCCTTTTGTCGATGCTGATGACATTGCGGACGTAGTCGTCGCAACCTTGACCGAGCCTGGTCATACCAACAAATTATATGAACTGACAGGTCCCCAGGCGTTGAGTTTTGCTCAATGTATCCAAACGATATCCAGGGCACTTGGTCGCCCAGTCAACTATTGCCCGGTTCCTGTAGATACCTACATTGATGCCTTACGTGAACAAGGTGTACCTGAAGACATGCAATGGTTATTGCGTGAATTATTCACCGAGGTGCTCGATGGTCGCAATAGTCATACCATGAATGGTATCGAAGAAGCACTGGGCCGGCCTCCTGTCGATTTCGAAACCTATATAAGCAAGACCATCGCTTCCGGTATCTGGGCAATGCCAATACAACAGGAAACAGCCTGATGTCATCCATGTTGATCACGATTATTTTATGGGCCGCTGCCATTGGCAGCGGTTTAATGGCGGGTATCTATTTTACCTTTTCAGTATTTGTGATGCGGGCATTTAACAAGATTGATGCGCCACATGCTGTCACTGCCATGAATGCAATTAATCAAACCATACTTAATTCGTTATTTATGCCCCTGTTTTTTGTAACTTCGATCATTTCATTATTTTTAATTATATTTTCATTTTCTCATTGGAATGAATCAGGAAGCCATTTTATTTTTTACGCAGGAACAATCTACCTTATCGGTATGTTTTTCTGCACTATTATATTCAATGTACCTCTTAATAATTCACTCGCCGAACTCAACCTTGACAAGGCTAATGTGAACATGGCCTGGTCACATTATTATAAACACTGGACAAACTGGAACCATTTGCGAACTATGAGTTCACTCATCACATCATTATTATGTATATGGGTTTTGTCGCATGAAGCTTCATAACTCTTGTTGAGACTATGTTACAGCATGGAATAAATCCTGATATTTACTTGTTTACGAATTCTTTAAATTATAAAGCCATATCATGAAACGGATATCAGATTGATTAAACGCTGCCTTCAGCGGAGCAAGCGCATTAACGACTACTTCCGCTGGAAGAATTTGTTTGCTCTCTTTTTGAAGATTGCCAGACAGACTCAAAAGACCTGCCCTCTTTAATGCTATTAAGAAGATCGTAGAGTACGCCTGTGCCTACCTTCGATATCCATAGTGCTACTTCTGATTTTGCTGAAGCATAATGGTTTGTTAACAAATTATGATCAGACACAGAAAAATCACTGATTGAATTTAACTTCTTGACATAGGATGTTTCCGTACCTTTCGGTAAATTGTACCGCTTTCTATGATCTACCTGCATAGCAAGTCCTTCATTGAACCATATAGGCAACTCAATCCATCTTCTCCAATAGCCGACTCTATGTTCAATTTCCGCATGCATAAGTTCATGCGCAGTTACATCGATATTTTGACCTTTCGGCCCAATCATTACACATGTTTTGTAACCTAGAAAGCTGGTACTTCCATACTCATTAAGTGTTAATGGCCAGAAAGAATCACGCTCATTAAAAAAGACAACTGTAGGCTTTGATTTCAATGGGCCAAATTTATTTTCAATTCTATCTCTTGCTTCTTGAAGCAGTTGCTTTTGAGTAATTGAAAATCGACCTTTTTCACTGGCGACGATACAAGCTGTGACACCAGGATAAGAACTCGCTGTCAATCCTGCGATTAGCGTAAAAATTAATATGACTAAAAGTTGTCTGTAGTACATTATTATTTCAGCTAACGCCTGCAATGAGGTGATGATTTACCTGACGCGAAGCGGCAGATAAATCATTCATGCTCGATTGAATTGTTATGTGTTGATTCAGTTAGTAGCATCCATCCCTTTAGCGCTGTACGAGTACAACTCTTCTGTTTTTCGCGCGACCACTTTCCTTACTATTGCTGGCAACTGGCGCCAGAGGACCTATACCGCGACCTTCCAGGCGTTCAGCACTGATTCCATATTCATTTACTAATCTCGTCACAACTGCTTTGGCACGCCCTTCCGACAGTTTCATATTATGGTAAAGACTACCTTGCATATCGGTATGCCCTACCACGTATAGCTTAAGGTTTGGGCGTTCTCTAAGTAATTTCGCCACCTCATCAATCGCAAGCTTCGATTCAGGTTTAATATTAGTCTTATCCGTGTCGAAATAAATACCTTCTATAACCACAAAACCTTGCTTGCCTAAATCTTCAGTCAGCGCATTCAGGTTCAATGCAACTTTCCCGGTTTCCATCTTCTTCATTTCAACGACATGGACATCTGTACTTTGTTCTCCCACAGCCAGTACGAGATAAGCAATTTGTTTTTCCTGATCTAGTTTTGCAAACATGTACCGTCCTGATTTGTTACCAATAGCATGAACGCCGAATTTTTGGCGGAGATGTGCCCCAACATAACCATCAACACATTCCTTATTCGCCTGATTGCATTCATAAAGAATGGATACACCTTGTTTTTCAAGCGCGCTTTTATAATTTCGGTAAAGTTCTAAAACCGAGCGCTCAGGAGGGTTTTTATATAGTATTTTAGTGATTTTACCTTCAAAAGTTTGTGTGTTGTACTTCTTTTCTTTCTTATTCCAGCCCTTGAATACCCTGTATTCGTCATACTGTTTAACGCCTTTACTGTAGATGCTTGATCCAGCATAAGGCGTTACCAGGGGATGATCGGTTTTTTTAATTTTTGCGGAAAAGGCGGGTTGTAGTAATAGTATGGTGATGGTCAGTATTGCAGCTATCGAATATTTTTTTCTCATGATTCAACTCCTTCGTTTAAAACACTTTCTCGTATCTTTGACAACGGTAAATCTATGTATGTATCTGGAATGTGACAGTTCTGAAATATTGACGTGAATCGAAACAAGGATTTCATTATACACATTGCAGTTTGATAACCGCGACCCACAGGTCTCGTTATCCTGTTTTAGCTGGATTAAATGTAATATTCAATTTTTATAATTATCAGATGGTTATAAGATTGGTGGGCTCGTTATTTTTAAAATTAAAACAAAACCCAGACAATACTTTCGATTTTGGCGTTTTCTTAGTGTTTGGTCAAGACAAAATGCCTTATAGAATGTCCGCTATCAGGAAATTTTCACGAACTTCTGCTCATGGCTTGCTCCAACCCCGACGCCCCGAATCCATACAGGTCTCCTAAGGCTCGACTTGAGATACTAACCGGATACTTTCCACACAACTGATCAATAAATATATAGGAGACAAATTATTCCATTCTTGCTGACCTGACAGCCGGGGAACCAGTGAGTGCAGCTGAACCTGATCGTGTTTAGTATCCGGTACCGCTTTGCCAAACACTGGCCTGCTGATAATTTCCGACAGACTTTGTTGTCTAGGATCAAAGTGTTTGATGAACAATCATACTTACTCAACTGTTACCGATTTCGCGAGGTTACGTGGCTGGTCTACGTCGGTACCTTTCAGTACGGCTACATGATACGACAACAGTTGTAGCGGTATGGTAAATATCATGGGAGCAATCGTATCATCTGTGTCTGCAACCCGGATGATTTCTATATTCTCATCACTCTCCAGTGACACATTTTTATCTGCAAATACGTATAGTTTGCCGCCGCGCGCGCTGACTTCCTGCAGGTTAGACTTGAGTTTTTCAAGCAGTTCGTTATTCGGTGCTACGGCAACAACAGGCATGTCTTCGTCGACCAGAGCTAACGGGCCGTGTTTGAGTTCACCTGCGGGATAGGCTTCTGCATGGATATAGGAAATTTCTTTCAGCTTTAATGCCCCTTCCATTGCGACTGGATATTGCGCCCCACGCCCTAGAAATAGTGCATTATGCTTGTCACTGAATCGTTCGGCCATTTGCTGTATCTCATTGTCCAGCTCAAGTGCCTGCTCTACTTTACGTGGCAAGCTGGTCAGCTCTTTTACAATTTTTGTTTCCAGCGCTTCGGGCATACCATGACGTCGCCCCAATGCGAGTACGACCAACATCAGACATACCAACTGTGTGGTAAATGCCTTGGTGGATGCAACGCCAATTTCCGGGCCGGCGCGTGTCATCAGAACCAGATCTGACTCCCTGACAATTGAGCTTTCAGGTGAATTACAAATAGCAAGTGAATGGCCATAACCAAGTTGTTTCGCTTCCTGCAGTGCGGCAAGTGTATCTGCTGTTTCACCGGATTGTGACAATGTGATAATTAATGAGTTTTTACGAACAACGGGGTTACGGTATCTGAACTCACTTGCAACTTCGACACTACAGGGAATGCCCGCAAGTGATTCGAACCAGTATTTTCCGACCATGCCTGCATGATAACTGGTACCACAGGCAATGATATGGATACCCTGAACCTGATCAAAAATCTCAGATGCGTTATGCCCAAAGGCTTCTTCAAGTACTTTTGTTGCAGTGATACGTCCTTCAAGACAATCACTGATAGCGACCGGTTGCTCATGAATTTCTTTCAGCATGTAGTGACGGTATTCACCCCGTTCAACTGAGTCTGCACGCAGTTCAGATACGTGTACCTCACGCTCTACGACTTTGCCATCTATGTCGATAATTTCAATGCTGTCGCGTGTAATTTTTGCAACGTCACCTTCATGCAGCGTAATAAATTGTTGTGTTACCGGGATCAATGCAGCTGCATCCGATGCAATAAAATGTTCGCCTACGCCAATGCCTATCAGTAACGGGCTGCCTTTTCTGGCAACGACCAGAGCATCCGGTTCCATGGGTGAAATAACGCCCAGTGCATATGCACCATCGAGATCTTTTATTGTTTTTTGTACCGCTGAAAAAAGATCATTGTGCTGATCCAGGTAGTGCGTTACCTGATGAACAATAACTTCGGTATCTGTTTCAGAGGTAAAACGATAACCAAGTTTCGTCTGTGCTGCACGCAACTCTTCATGGTTTTCAATAATACCATTATGAACCAGTGCGACTTTATCATTGCATACATGTGGATGAGCATTGGTTTCAGTTGGCTTACCATGTGTTGCCCAGCGTGTATGTGCTATCCCAAGCTGACCCGATGAATGTTCGCTTAGTTCAGATTCCAGTTCCTTGACCTTGCCTATGCGACGAATGCGTGAAATTTTATTTTCGCTGTTTAGTAACGCAACGCCAGCTGAATCATAACCTCTGTATTCGAGACGTTTCAGCCCTTCGACCAAAATCTGACTGACATCACGTTGTCCAATTGCTCCTACTATTCCACACATAATTTTCTCTTGTTTCTTTAGCTGGTATTATTTTTTCTGTGGCCGTTGCCAGCCTTCGATACTTAGTTGCTTGCTTCGACTTAAGGTTAGTTTATTTTCTTCGGTATCTTTTGTAATTGTAGAGCCTGCACCAATCGTTGCCCCCGCTCCAATCACCACAGGGGCTACCAGTTGTGAATCTGAGCCGATAAAGGCGTTGTCGCCGATAATAGTTTTATATTTATTTGCGCCATCATAGTTGCAGGTAATTGTCCCTGCACCAATATTTACACACTTGCCAATTTCTGAATCACCAATATAACTCAGATGATTCACCTTGCTGCCTCTGCCGACACTTGATTTTTTAATTTCTACAAAATTACCGATATGTGTTTCTTCTGCCAGAACTGTATCAGGACGCAGTCTTGCGAATGGACCGACCGTTGATCCACTGCCCACTTCAGCCTGATCGATAACGCTGTTTGCGAGTATCGTGACATGATCTCCAATAACGGCATCTTTTAATATAACATTTGCGCCAATGCTTACATGGCTACCCAACGTCACCTTACCTTCCAAAATTATGTTTACATCAAATAATACGTCTTTACCTATTGTGCAACTACCGCGCAAATCAAAACGTGCAGCATCCATCATGGTTGCACCTTCTCGCATCAGGTTTTCTGCCTGACGTCGCTGATATGCCCGCTCCATTATTTGTAATTGCACTTTGTCATTAATTCCGGTTACTTCAATTTCATCAGTCGCACAGGTGCCAATCACATGAATTCCATCTGCGACAGCCATTTCGATAATATCCGTCAGGTAGTATTCACCTTGTACATTTTTATTATCAAGGCGGTCCAGCCATTTATGTAATTCAGATGACCTGACAGCCATGATGCCGGTGTTCACTTCATCAATCGCATGTTCTGCTTCTGATGCGTCCTTGTGCTCGACAATCTTTTCTATTTGTGCGGATTCATTCCTGACTATTCTGCCGTATCCAGTCGGGTTTCCAAGCTTTACGGTTAGTAATCCCATTTGCTTGTCATTAACTGTCCCGATAAGTTGCTGGAGGGTTTCTTTTCTGATTAATGGAACATCGCCATAAAGAATCAACACAATGCTGTTATTGTCTATTGCTGGCATAGCCTGTTGAACTGCATGCCCGGTACCGAGCTGTTGTGCCTGTTCTGCCCATATTAATGTGTGATCAATCAGATGAGTTTTTACCTGTTCACCACCATGGCCATAAACAATGTGAATGTTTGCAGCATCCAGCTTCTGGGCAGTATCAATAACATGTTCCAACATGGGCTTGCCTGCAAGGCCATGCAGGACTTTCGGGATATTCGACTTCATGCGCGTGCCCTGACCGGCAGCAAGTATGATAACTTCAAGATTCATAGTATATATATCGGTATTGTGGCTATTTTCTTGATAAGTAGCATACTGGAAATAGTGCGGCTACTGCAATGATTATTATCGGGTTTTACTGTTCGAGGATGTTCGCGAGTTAATTCGTTGCCGCATGGGAGTTTTTGTATTTATGGATTATAAATAAATTACAGGTATTCTTAGTGTATATGTTGCGGTGAGCTGTCTTCGGGGCGGCCGGCCTGACGTTCTTCCGGAGTTGCATCTCTGATTTCAGTAAGGGTGATATTAAAGGTAATTGTTTTGCCGGCATAGGGGTGGTTGCCATCGACGGTTAACTTACCATTTTCAATTTTTGTTACAATGAATTTTCGGATGTCTCCATCTTCATTCTGCATCTCTACTTCTGCACCTATTTCATGATACTGAGGCGGGACATTTTCCAGGTCTTCTTCAAATATCAGTGTCTGATCTGCTTCACCAAAACCTTCTTGAGGGCATAATATAACTTCAAATTTATCCCCTACTTTATGCCCGTGTATGTCTTGCTCAAGTTTTTCAAGAATGTCGCCATCAACGCCGTGAACATAACCGATGGGCAAATCGCTGTGCTCTCTTATTTTTCCATTTTCATCCTTCACTGAATAAGTGAAAAAAACAGCTTTATTCATACCTGCGATCTGATCTGACATAATTTAGCCCGTTAAAAAACATACTTCTAAAATAGAAAAAGCGCCAAGTGTGTACTTGACGCTTTACACAGGTTACTTGAAACCTGAAATTATTTTTTCATTTTACGTAATTTATCTATTGCGCGTAATTGTGCCGCTGCTTCAGCCAGTTCGGCCTGAGCTTTAGCATATTCAAGATCTGAGGTTTTGTCTTTCAATGCCTGTTCTGCAAGTTCTTTTGCCCTGATCGCCTGCGCCTCATCAAGATCCTTCGCACGAATTGCTGTATCTGCAAGCACGGTAACTACATGAGGTTGAACCTCAAGGATCCCGCCGGATACATAAAAAGACTGTATCTTATTACCTGTTTGTAAACGTACTTCACCTGGTTTCAGGCGTGTGATCATTTGTGTATGACGTGGTGCAATACCTACTTCACCCATCTGTGCTGGTGCATAGACCATTTCCGCTGTTCCGGAAAAGATCTCTTCTTCAGCACTTACGATGTCAACATGTGTTGTCATGGCCATTTTATTCACCTGTATTTAAAGCGTTTTAGCCTTTTCTACGGCTTCTTCGATACCACCGACCATGTAGAACGCCTGCTCTGGTAGTTCGTCATATTCACCATCGACTATGCCTTTAAATGCACGAATGGTGTCTTTCAGTGAAACGTACTTACCGGGTGAACCCGTGAACGTCTCTGCAACGAAGAATGGTTGTGACAGGAAGCGCTGTACTTTACGTGCACGTGCTACCACCTGCTTGTCTTCGTCTGACAATTCATCCATACCCAGGATTGCAATAATATCTTTCAATTCTTTATAACGCTGTAATGTACCCTGTACTGCACGTGCAGTATCATAATGATCATTACCGATAACCAGCGGGTCCAACAGACGTGATGTAGAGTCCAGCGGATCAACCGCAGGGTAAATACCCAGCTCTGCTATCTGACGAGACAGTACAAGTGTCGCATCCAGATGCGCGAATGTAGTTGCAGGCGAAGGGTCAGTCAGGTCATCCGCAGGTACATATACGGCCTGGAATGAGGTGATTGATCCTGTTTTGGTTGATGTAATTCGTTCCTGCAGGGCACCCATTTCTTCAGCCAGCGTAGGCTGATAACCTACCGCCGAAGGCATACGTCCCAGCAGCGCTGATACTTCAGTACCTGCCAGTGTATAACGATAAATATTATCAACGAACAATAGTACGTCACGGCCTTCATCACGGAAATACTCCGCCATGGTCAAGCCCGTTAAAGCAACACGTAATCTGCTGCCTGGAGGCTCATTCATCTGACCATAAACCAGTGATACCTTGTCGAGTACACCGCCTTCATCCATTTCGTGGTAGAAGTCATTACCTTCACGAGTACGTTCACCTACACCCGCAAATACGGAGAAACCACTATGTTCTACCGCGATGTTACGAATCAGCTCCATCAGCGTTACGGTTTTACCAACACCCGCACCACCGAACAGTCCAATTTTACCACCCTTTGCGATCGGCATGATCAGATCGATAACCTTGATACCTGTTTCGAGAATTTCTACTGTTGCAGACTGTTCGTCATAAGCTGGGGGTTTACGATGAATAGGCTGTCTGATTTCTTCTCCGATAGGACCCGCATCATCAACCGGGTTACCCAGTACGTCCATGATACGGCCGAGAGTTTTCTGACCAACAGGTACCGAAATAGGTGCTCCTGTACCATCAACTAAAGATGCACGTTTAAGTCCATCGGTTGATCCCATTGCAATTGTACGTACAACACCGTCACCCAGCTGCTGCTGAACTTCCAGTGTCAGTCCGGTTTCACCTACAATCAGTGCATCAAACACCTTAGGCATACTATCCCGGTCGAACTCGACGTCTACAACCGCACCAATGATTTGAACAATCTTTCCAGAACTCATTATTCGTTCCTCTTGAAGAGACTTAAATTATAAAAACATTTACTAAACCGCCGCGGCACCGCTGACGATTTCTGATATTTCCTGTGTAATCGATGCCTGACGTGCCTTGTTATAAACAAGCTCCAGTCCATCGATGAGATCACCAGCATTATCGGTAGCAGATTTCATCGCGACCATTCGCGCTGCCATTTCACACGCAATATTTTCTACCATACCCTGATAGACCTGTGACTCGATAAAACGCATCAGCAAACCTTCCAGAACTGTTTTGGAATCCGGCTCGTAGATGTAATCCCAGTGATGTTTAATTTCTTTATCTATCTCAACTGCGGATATGGGTAATAACTGTTCGATCTGTGGTGCCTGAGTCATGGTATTCACAAACTCGTTATACACAACGTACAGCTGATCAATTTCGCCATTTTCAAAGGCGTCCAGCATTACTTTTACAACGCCGATAATATCTTCAAGTTGCGGACGATCGCCGAGGTTTTCCGTTTTTGCGCGCAAATTACCTTTCAGGCGTTTGAAAAACTGTGTCGCTTTCTTGCCGATAGTACCAACATCAATATCAACGCCCTGTTCGTCCAGCTCTTTCATCTTTCCGACAGTTGCGCGAAATTCGTTAGAGTTAAGACCACCACACAATCCACGGTCAGACGAAATAATAATAAAACCTGCACGTTTCACATCACGCTCAATCATGAAGGTATGTTTATATTCAGGATGTGCGAGCGCCAGATGACCAATTACATTACGAATTTTACTTGCGTACGGGCGTGTGGCTTTCATGTTTTCCTGCGCTCTGCGCATTTTACTGGCGGCCACCATTTCCATTGCACTGGTAATCTTTTGAGTATTTGTAATACTCTTGATCTGGGTACGTATTTCTTTTCCGCTTGCCATAACTCAGCCCCTTACCAGGTACCTGTTTCCTTGAATTTATCCAGTGCAGCTTTCATTGCACCTTCAATTTCATCGTTAAAGTCACCTGATTCATTGATCTTGTCCATCAGATCTGCATTGTTAGATGCCAGTGCTGATTGCATTGCTGCTTCAAAATCAACGATCTTGTTTACATCTACATCATCCAGATAACCTTCATTTGCTGCGTATAATGAAATCCCCAGTTGAGCGACAGATAATGGAGCATATTGTTTCTGTTTCATAAGCTCGGTTACACGCTGACCACGTTCCAGCTGTGCACGGGTTGCATCATCCAGATCAGATGCGAACTGTGAGAATGCTGCAAGCTCACGATACTGTGCCAGTGCCAGTCGCACACTACCACCCAGTTTCTTGATGATCTTGGTTTGGGCAGCACCACCTACACGTGATACTGACAGACCCGCATTAATCGCCGGGCGAATACCCGCATTAAACAAATCCGATTCAAGAAAGATCTGACCATCTGTAATAGAGATTACATTGGTTGGTACGAATGCAGATACGTCACCAGCCTGTGTTTCAATGATGGGCAATGCTGTTAGTGAACCGGTTTTACCTTTCACTTCACCATTGGTTGCTTTCTCAACGAAGTCTGCATTAACTCGTGCAGAACGTTCCAGCAAACGTGAATGCAGATAGAATACATCACCCGGGTAGGCTTCACGACCTGGTGGTCGACGTAATAACAGCGATACCTGACGATATGCCCATGCCTGCTTGGTCAGGTCATCATATACGATCAGTGCATCTTCACCACGGTCACGGAAATATTCACCCATTGCACAACCTGCATAAGGTGCAATAAATTGCAGTGCAGCCGCTTCAGCAGCGGTTGCTGCAACAACGATGGTGTGATCCATTGCGCCATGCTCTTCAAGCTTGCGTACAACGCCGCCTACAGAGGAAGCTTTCTGACCAATTGCAACGTAGATACATTTAACGCCTGTACCTTTCTGATTAATGATTGCATCAATTGCAACCGCAGTTTTACCCGTCTGGCGGTCACCGATAATCAACTCACGTTGTCCACGACCAATTGGCACCATGGTGTCAATTGCTTTAAGGCCGGTCTGGACTGGCTCATCAACTGATTTACGCGTGATTACACCTGGTGCGACCTGTTCGATGGGTGCGGTCTTATCTGTGTCGATTGGACCTTTACCGTCGATAGGGTTGCCCAGTGCATCAACAACCCGGCCCAGCAATGCAGGCCCAACGGGTACTTCCAGAATTCGGCCGGTACATTTAACCGCATCGCCTTCTGTCAGATGTTCATATGCTCCAAGTACAACTGCACCTACCGAGTCACGCTCAAGGTTAAGTGCCATGCCATATACGTCGCCAGGGAACTCCAGCATCTCTCCGGACATAACGTCGTTCAGGCCATGAATACGCACGATACCGTCTGTAATACTAACGATTGTACCTTCGTTTCTTGCTTCTGCGGAAGAATCGAAGTTCTCGATTCGCTTCTTGATAATTTCACTGATTTCAGATGGATTCAGTTGCATATCCATTTATCCCCTATTGATTCACGGTGCTGGCAAGCTTTTCTAACTTACCGCTTACAGAACCGTCAATGACCATATCGCCTGCACGGATAATTGCTCCGCCCACCAGCGACTCATCGATGGTTACACTTAGATTAATTTCTCGACCCAAACGCGCCTTGAGTGATTCGGCTACCTTGCTTTGCTGTGTATCAGAAACAGCAAACGCTGAGATGATTTCAGCATCAATGCAACCTTCGCCTTCTGCGCGCAGCGCTTCGTACTGCAATGCAATTTCAGGCAATAATGACAGTCGACCATTTTCAGACAGCAGCCTGACCAGGTTCTTACTTTCCTGATCCAGCTTGTCACCGGCTACCTCGTTAAAGAGATCGGCAACCTGAGTTTTGGATAACTGCGCACCGGCAATCACGTCAGCCATTGTTTCATCAGATGCGATCGCAGCCATGAGCTGTAATGCATCAGACCACGCCGGGAAACTGTTTGTTTCACCTGCACGTTTGAAAACGGCTTCAGCGTAAGGGCGTGCAATTGTGATTAATTCAGCCATTGACGCCTCGTTTAAATTTCAGCCACTAGCTTGTCAAGAATGTCGCCATGAGCGCTTTCGTCTATCTCACGCTCCAGCACTTTTGACGCACCCGCAACCGCTATGCTTGCTACCTGCTTACGTAGTGTTTCTTTCGCGCGATTCACTTCCTGTTCAATCTCGGACTGAGCAGCAGCGACGAGTCGCTCACCCTCGGTACGTGCATCGGTTTTTGCTTCATCAACAATTTCGCTGGCACGCTTCTGAGCATTGGCAATAATTTCACCTGCCTGCTCTTTGGCTTCATGCAATCTTTCTGCTGCACGTTTTTCTGCCAGTTCCTGTTCATGCTCACCACGTTCTGCAGCTGCCAGGCCATCAGCGATTTTCTTCTGACGTTCCTGCAATGCATTCATGATTGGCGGCCACACATACTTCATGCAAAAAAGCACGAAGACGGCGAACGTAATCATTTGGCCAAATAATGTATAATTGATATTCATGCTTGAACCTTACTCATTCAATGTCAAACAGGTAATGATGTCGTTTCGGGTTTTAAGCAACCGCGAAAAGAACATACATCGCGATACCAACAGCGATCATTGGAACCGCGTCGACCAGACCCATAACGATGAAGAACTGTGTACGTAACATTGGAATCAGTTCAGGCTGACGTGCTGCTCCTTCGAGGAAACGTCCACCCAGTACGCCGATACCAACCGCAGCACCCAGAGCGCCAAGACCCATCATCAGTGCACCTGCGATATATAACAATGCATTTGCGAGTTCCATATTTATCTCCTAATTAGATAGATATAATAGTTAAAGTTAAAAAATTAATGATCGTGATGCGCCATTTCCATGTACACGATGGTCAGCGTCATAAA
>Ga0316206_1000704_pt1 | contig 38739 bp, 32 predicted proteins | sample 6monthpyrite_MG_FD_204942 | JGI IMG/M metagenome (GOLD analysis project Ga0316206, IMG submission 204942) | Microbial mat bacterial communities from mineral coupon in-situ incubated in ocean water Damariscotta River, Maine, United States -... | ecosystem: Environmental > Aquatic > Marine >...
TGATAATTTTTTAAAGGGACATTAAAAAATGGTAAAAAAGACTTTGTAAGTGCGCTAGCGCTGAACTCAGTGACCAAAAATAAAAGTAAAAAAAACCTTACTTTTTCAAATAGCGAAATATTATCCATCATTCACAGGCGATCAACAATCAAGCATCATCTTGTAATATTTATGGGCCGAGCAAGAAAACTTCTCACCCCCAGTGCGCGCTCGCTCTATTGTCCGCGCCAGCGCTGACAATTTTCTTCTCCATGATTTCACGGCAGAGAGTCCTGCACTACCGTGCAAAAATAGCAGGGGCGATCTGGGAATATTCAGATCGCCAAACAAAAAGAAGTTAGGGCAGTACGGGTTAACATATTCTTAAATCCGAGCGTAGCGAGTTTTTGTTCTTAAATAAAGCATAAGTATTTACTCGCGCCAATTTAATGCAAAAACTCTGCATGCCACGCCCCAGCTCGCGCTTATTTTCACTCTCAATCAAGAGATGGATATGCGTGCTCTGAATGGAAAAGTGGATGATGCGCAAACCGCGCACTTGCGCTTTTAAAATCGCTCGCTTAATCAATATAAATTTATTTTTAGCGCGCAGGGTGGGCAGCCCCTTGATCAGTTTGACGTTGATATGCAGGGGCTGACTGGGTTTAAATTCCGGGCGCGTCTGATGCCATTGCAGGGAATCTTTGCTGCGCGGTCTACCCGCACCCGTGCGCCTACCGCCCCTGCCGCAGCGAAAGTTAACGGCAATTTAATACAATTAATGAAGTATGACAATTGAACCTGGCAGAAATGAAAAAATAAATAATAAGAAAAAATCAATAATAGTAACAAATAAAGAAAGGCTATCTTGACCAACTTGCGCAAGAAAGTCGCAAGAATACCCTTGGCAAAATGGACATTTTCTTAAAAACGATTTTGCTTGGGAGTCTCCAACCTAAATATTAATGGCATCAATTGTGCATTTTCAATTTAATATTGGTTTTTAGGAGTTATTTGGATGAAATATTGTCTAATCTTTTTACAGTGCTTTTTTATTTGTTCATTCAGTTTGTGCGCCAATGAGAATTTTAATATTGATGATAGGTCTCATGACTTTATTGACAGAGATTTCGAAGTTTCAAGACTATGGGACACCGTCATTGCTAAGAGATGTGGAGATATACTTTTTTTAGGACAAATTAAATGGGGAGAACTATTATTTACTGGTGGCATATTTGTTAATGAAGAAACAATATATAGAATCCTCCTCATTGACTTGAAAAGTAAAAATGAAAAAAATTTTTCAGTGAAAGAACTACCTAGAACAACAGCATCCATTTCCATGAACTGTCAAAGATTTTCTTTAGATAATGGTCTCTATGAATTGCAAGATGATAAAATGAAAAAGATTAAAGAGGTTAAAGATTCTTTGCAAAATCTGACTGTTGATTACTCCGGGATTAAATTTTTAGACAATGGGCGAATATCTTATTTAAGGAATGATTCGCTAAATGGCTTAGAGCTTGTTGTTTGTGACATTAAAAATAATAAAAAAATAGACATATACCGGCCAAGTGGAACTCTCGAAAATTACAATATAAGTGGTAATTTACTTTCTTATGTTTCAACTATCAACAACAAAAGGGAAGCATTTATTATTGATTTAAAAACTAAAGAAAAAAGTAATATTAGTATAATAAGGCATTCCTCTAGCAAAAAACTATTAATTAATAATATAGATACTTATTTAAATGAAAGGGGAGAACTATTTACAATCAATAGAATGAACCAAGACTCAGGTTCTTCTTATAAAGGATGGTTCTATATAATATTAGACTCTAAAGGAAAAGAGGTGACAGATTTTCATGCCTTAAAAATACAAAAATCAAAAGAGGGAATTTATGCCATTAATAATTCTATTGGAGGAGGATCTGTATCAATAACACTTCACTCAATTAATGACAAAAAAATGACTCCCATAAAAGTTGAAGGTGTTAAAAAGTTAGACCGTAGAGTAAAGGCCGAAAACGTCTTAATACTATCCTCTAGTATTATGAAAGAGGAAGTCGTATCTCTAAAGAATCAGAACTTAAACAGCTTATATAAAAATGGAAATTATCAAGACCTGGCAAATCATGAAATTCTAGATTTAGAAGGTCAAAATAGAAAATTACCGGCGACAATTCTTATCCCTAAAATCAACAAACCTAAATCAATCGTCATTTTTCTCCACGGTGGGGGTTTTAACGGCCATGGATATGGAGCAGGAGATTTAAATGCTTATGATTTAAACCTTTTAGATGCTGATAATATCATTTACAAAATAAATACATATGGAGATTATTTCCCCGATGCAAGCTATGACTCCCCATCTGAAACAAGATCAATTATGCAATGGGGTGGTGATGAAATTGAAGATATTGCTGCTGCCTATGATCAGATGAGGGAGCGTTACCCCGATCTTCCGATCATCCTGATGGGTTTTTCTCACGGTGCCTATCTTACATCTTTAATGGGTACGAGATATGCCGAGAAAAGAAACTTCTCTGCATATATTCCCTTGTTTGGTGTTTGGGATTTATCTATAGAGGATAGAAATGGAAACATGGCCACTAAAGGACGGCTTGCCTTATCTGATAGACATTTTCATGACCCGGGAAATTTAAGAGCAGTTTTCACTTATGATGAAAAAATAATTAATGAAAATGGATTGACTAGCATTCGAATTGATAAAAAAATAACGATCGAAGCAGCGAAAATAGAACTTCAAAAAATAAGAGCTGCTGGTAATGATGTGGATTATCTCTATTTTGATCTTCCCGCTAGTTATTATGAGAGAAGAAACCCATTAGTATCTCTCGATAAGGTTATCAAACCATTTCTTGTTATTCATGGAGGTCAAGATCTAAATGTGTCTAGCAACCATCAAACTTTATTGTTAAAAAACCTTAGTGAAGATAAAAAAAGTTTATTTGAAGCAGTTATTTATGCTGATGAAGGGCATGGAGTCTTTCTAAGGGATAATGCCATTGATTTTCAAGAGAGGCTTTTAAATTTTGTTAAGAAAATTCAGCTTCCAAAAGAGCATGGACGATCCTAGCATCTCTTATATATATTTTTGGCGATTTAACCATACGTTTTTTTATATTTTCAAAATAAGGGTTTAAGCTTCTGACCATAAACGTTTCTTCTAGAATAGAGAGATAATGTTTTATGGTATTTGCAGTGACCCCCAACGACGATGCGAGTTTGCTTTGATTTATCAATTGACCTTGTGAATGTGCGAGCATGGTCCAAAATCTATTGAGCACTTGTGCTGGAATCCTAAATCCGAGTGAAGGTAAGTCACGTTCTAAAAATGTTTTAATATAGTTCTGTCTCCAATCAACACTTGATTCTTCATCAAGTGCTAAGAAACTGCGCGGGAAAGATCCTCGGGTATAGGAGTCGTGCCGATTTTTTTCAGAGAGCAATTCACTGTACCTAAATGGCGTCATTTCAATATATGAAATTCTTCCGGCCAAGGTTTCTGAGCTTTGTTTAATGAGATCTCTAGAGGCAGACCCCAATATCAGAAATTTACCATTTATATTTTCTTGATCGACATAAGACCGAATTTGCGAAAATATTTCAGGAACTCGTTGAATTTCATCTAAGCAAATAAGTTTGCTTAGATGGAGATCAAAAAAGGCCCAAACATCATTTAATTTGGCGAGATCTTTGTTATTTTCTAGATCCAAAAAAACGGAGTTAGGAATAGTTTTTAGGTATTCTTTGGCAATGGTAGATTTTCCACATTGTCGTGGACCGAGTAACGCAACAACAGGGTTTGCCTGTAATCTCGTTTTTATTAATGTCATTTGATTTCGTTTTACTTGGTGCATATCTATAGCCTGTCTGAGAATATGCACTAAAGTCAAGTTTTCATGTATTATCAATGAGTTAAATTCTGATTATACCTTTTAATACTATCAGTGGTTTAGGTGCGGGAGTGCAATGCCTTCAACAAGCGTATGAACGGCACTGAAATCCATATGCAACCCAAACTCAAAGGGAAAGGCAAAGAATAAACCTGTGCCAATACCCGTATTCACCCCATGGATTTTTACAATAATATTAAAATCGCCGTTAGCTAAACCAGGGAAGACGCGAAAATCCCCCGCCCACAATTCGCCAGACGTACCCACCAGAATATCATCCACCGTGACTCCCTCAACAGTCATGATTTCATTGCCGTCGGCCATGCCATTAGTGAAGTCACCAAGAGTTGTATCCATGTTTACATCTGCGTAAATATTGACAGTGAAGTGATTGAAGCTGCCATCAAGGCCGCCGAAACCATTGGTGGCAGAAGTACCCGTACCAGAAAAAAGAGCGTATAATTTATAGGTATTATTGAGTCCGGTGGTTGTTGCATTTAGTGGAGAGCCAAGTGATGGGTGCTGGAAGGCACTAAAAAAACCAACCCCCGTTTCAGCAAAATGATGGACTTTATCGACCCATTGATCAATTTCGGCCCTATAGCTAAAATCCATGTAAGTCGCGGTAAAAGTCGTTTCGCTTTTGCCAATGGCGGTTGGGTCAATGATAAATGGCCTAGGCGCCGCCAAGGTAAAAGTGCTTGCCAATATTAAACCATAGACGAGAATGGCAGAAACTAGTCTTCTTGTCGTCTGTATCATTGAATTGCTTGCCTCGCTGAAAGGAAGAGTCTTACAGGGTTATACCTATACTCTCTTTCATAACATATCTCATCATGACAATCAATGGTACTCCACACCACTCCATTCGAAAGGGTTTTGCGAAAGAAGTTGGCAGTATTTTCTTTTAAAAATGGTGGGCAATTTTGATAGGTTATCTTTTCAGGAAATATCCAAAATGCTTAAGAGGGTCTTGCATGGCAGACCGTTGCTTAGGAACGTCCATCAAAAAGTAAGGAACGCAAACTTATTCTTAAATTTGAGCGCAGCGAGACTTGGTTCACTATTAACCTATGCATCGTCTATTTTGATCAAAGATGCTCAGCTAAAGGTGATGCAAATCATCTTCCTGGTGGGCCTTACTTTGTCAGAAGTTTTTTTTTGCATTTTAGTGTGTCTCTGTGGGTTTGGTGATCGGTCATTTGCTCTTTTTCTGCATGTTAGAAGAATAATAGTGATTTTTGGTTATGCTAGTGGCATTTTATTTGGAGGCGCTATATATGGAGATTTGAAGATATGAAATGCCCAAGCTGTTTGCAAAATAATGATCGAGTGTTGGAGACAAGAGTTTTACACGAGGCTGAAATTACTCGTCGTCGTAGAGAATGTTTAGATTGTGGTAAACGCTTTACCTCCCATGAACGGATCGAAGAACAGGCGATTATGACATTGAAAAGGGATGGTACGCAAGAGCTTTTTAATGGCCAAAAAATTATTGAAGGGTTGGTGCGTGCATTTGGTAAGAGATCATTTGCTCGAGAGCAGATAGAAAGTATTGTCGAGATCATTGAGAAAAACTTGAGAGAACAGAAAATATTGCAGATTGCCAGCAGTGAAATTGGAGAACTTGTATTAGATCAATTGAAGTTGGTCGATGAAGTCGCCTATATTCGATTTGCTTCAGTCTATAGAAAATTTTCTTCGGCATTCGAGTTTACACAGGTGGTGCAGTCAGTATTTATTATACACGGAGGAGTTCATGAGAAAGAGGCAGCAAGAAATATTTAGCTCTCACCATGCTGAGGCAGATGTTTTAGAAAAAAAAGATTGTGCAAAAAATAATGACGGGAATTTTATCCATAATACGGTAAGTACCTACTTGGATAAGTCGGATTGGCGTGTTCAGGAAAACAGTAGTGTCAATTTTTCCATCGGTGGGTTGATTTTACACAACTCGGGTACGGTGACTGCGAATTATTGGCTAGATTTTATTTATGCTAAGGAAATCTCACAAGCACATCGAGATGGTGATTTGCATATTCACGATCTGTCTATGTTGGCGGGTTATTGTGCTGGTTGGAGCTTAAGACAATTATTGCAAGAGGGGATTGGTGGCGTCAAAGATAGAATCAGTGCAAAACCGGCCAAGCATTTTTCCACCGCGATTTGGCAAATTATTAATTTTTTAGGGACCATGCAAAATGAGTGGGCCGGAGCTCAGGCGTTTTCTAGTTTCGACACCTACCTCGCGCCCTATGTAAAAAAAGATCGCCTGAGCTTTACCCAAGTGAAACAGAATATTCAAAGTTTTATTTTTAGTGTGAACACGCCTTCGCGCTGGGGCTGTCAATCACCTTTTTCTAATTTAACTTTCGATTGGGTGGTGCCTGCAGATTTGCAGGAACAGAAAGCAATGATCGCCGGGGTTGAATGTTCTTTTACCTATGGAGAGTGCCAAAGAGAAGCCGACTTAATCAATAGAGCGTTTATTGAAATCATGATGGAGGGGGATGCCGACGGTAGGGGCTTTGCTTATCCCATACCAACGTATAATTTAACCAAACAATTTAATTGGGACAGCGAGAATGCCGAACTGCTTTTTGCCATGACCGCCAAATACGGGACACCCTATTTTCAAAACTTTATTAATAGTGATCTCAACCCGGTGGACGTTAGAAGTATGTGTTGTCGGTTACAACTCGATAAACGCGAGCTACGCAAACGTGGAGGAGGACTTTTTGGTGCCGATGAAATGACCGGTTCTATTGGGGTGGTGACGATTAACCTACCTCGTATAGGGTATCTGAGCACAACTGATGATGATTTTTTTGACAGGTTAGACAAATTGATGGAACTCGCCAAAAATTCTTTGGAAATCAAAAGGCAAACTATTGATGACTTAATGGAAAAAGGTCTTTTTCCCTATAGCAAAAGATATTTAGGTCATTTGAAAAATCATTTTTCAACGATTGGTCTGGTGGGGATGAATGAATGTTGTATGAATTATTTACAAGTTCCATTAAGTCATGAAAAGGGCAAATCTTTTGCCATTAAAGTCTTAAAACATATGAATAATAAACTCGCGGATTTTCAAGAACAGACCGATTGTCTGTATAATTTAGAAGCGACCCCCGCAGAGAGCACCGCCTATCGTTTGGCAAAAATGGATAAGCAGAGATGGCCACAAATTTACACGGCAGGTTTAAGCGATCCCTATTATACCAATTCAAGTGCGCTGCCAGTGGGTTTCACGAATGATATTTTTAGTGCTTTTGATCATCAGGATGAGTTACAATGCCTGTATACTGGAGGAACTGTTTTACATGGTTACCTTGGTGAGGTGATAGAGGATGTGGCGACCTGTAAAAATCTGGTCAAAAAAATAGCGCATAATTATCATTTACCCTATTTTTCTATTACTCCAACGTTCTCTATTTGTCTCGATCATGGGAAGTTTTCTGGCGAGCATGAATATTGCCCGTATTGCCAGCAAGAGATGGAAGTTTACAGTCGGATTACCGGCTATTACCGGCCCTTAAAAAATTGGAATTTAGGCAAGAAGGCAGAGTTTTTCGATCGCCAGGAATATGCTATTGAGGGTAACAATTTATATGACGAAAAGATTACCGCCAGCAAATGAGCGCAGTGCGATCGCCGGTTATCAGCGCATCTCTCTGGTGGACTATCCAGGGCAAATTGCCAGCACCCTTTTTTTTTCAGGTTGCAATTTTCGCTGTGATTATTGTCACAATCCGGAGCTGGTAAATGGCCGCAGTCCACCTCTCTCGCTGGCAAAAATTTACGCTGAAATTGCTGCCAATAAAAATATCGATGGCGTTTGTCTGTCAGGGGGGGAGCCAACCATACATGTGATAGAACTAAAGAAGGTTATTTTAAAAATAAAAAGCTTTGGTTTGTTGGTAAAGCTCGATACCAACGGTGCCCGGCCAGACATTTTAAAAGAGCTCGCTCCCTATCTCGATTATGTGGCGATGGATATTAAAACAACTCAGAAAAAGTATCATCACCTGACGAAAATAAAAGGTATTCAAAACTTAATTGATCAGTCGATGGCCTTTATTATGCGACAAAATAACTTCGCCTATGAATTTAGAACAACTTTAGTTCCAGGGTATGTCGAGCGAGATAATATTAGGGATATTGGGAAAAATATTGGTCATTGTCAAAAATGGTTTTTACAAATTTTTCGCAATCAAAAAACACTAGGTACTATAAACAAGAAATTTTCCCAAGAGCAAGTTTCGGAAATATTCTCTTTGGCAAAAACCATCGTTCCGGCCTGTCAATTGCGTGGTCTTTCTCACCAATAAGTTTGCGTTCCTTAGGTATTCCAAGCCTCTAGCTTGGATTCTAGCTTTACCATGGCACTGGCAATATCCACAGAGAAATTTTGCTTTTTTAAGGCCATCCCCATGGCGTAAAGAGTTTTAAAAAGGTGTTCTGGGCGGCATTGCTCTCCCATTTGTCCAATACGCACGATAGGTAAACCGAAGGCACCAGATATTTCAACATGGTAGTTTTCAATCATAAATTTTCTTAACCGATGGGAGTCAATTCCCTCGGGTAATTTTATCGCCACCACCGAATTAAGCCTATTTTGTGGGGGCACAAAGAGTTCTAGGCCCATGCCTTCAATGCCCTCTTGTAAAGCTTCAGAACTGATCTTATGCCTGGCAAAGCGCTTTTCTAATGTTTCCACACAAATCATTCGCAAGGCTTCATGAATCGCAAGAATGCCCGGCACCGGTGCCGTGTAATGGTATTCTTGATGGTGCCAAAAGCGAGCGGCACGGCGTGGATCGAGAACCCAATGGGCCATAGGGTGAGTGCGTTTTTCCACCACCTCCCAAGCGCGATTGGAAAAGGCTATGAGGGATACTCCGGGAATGGATGACAAACCTTTTTGACCTCCTGTGACCACGATATCAAGTTCCCATTCATCCATATAAAGGGGCATGGTGGTTAAAGTGCAGACGGCATCGACGATCACCAGACAATTATTTTTCTTGGCAATAGCGGCTATTTCCTTAACATGGCGGTTAAAAACACCACAGGAAGTTTCACCTTGCACGATGGTCAAGACATCAAAAGATTGGCCTGAGAACGCCTGTTCTACCTGTGTTGGCAGACAGGGAGCAATGCCCTCTGTTTCCAATTCCGTCACCGTGGCACCCACCCCATGGGCCAATTCGGCAAAGCGTCCACTAAAAATGCCATTTTTTAAAACCAGAACGGAGCGGCTTGGCCATAAAACGCTGGTGATCGCCATTTCCATCGCCGCCGATGCTGGCCCTGAAATGCCTAGGATATGTTGACTTTGCGTTTGAAATGAGTAGCTCGCCATCAGTTTGACACGTCCAATAACCCGATCCATGGTTTCCCCTAGATGGTTAATGACAACACTATTCGCCTTGGCGACGCTATAGGGGATGGGCACAGGCCCTGCTCCCATCAACAGCAAGGGATTATCTGGCAGAATATGATAAAGGGGGAGATCGTCTGGTGGAGGGATAATTTGCGTCACGTGAATTCCTTGATAGCTCTTACTAAAACGGTCTCATAGATAAGGATTAATCTCAATCGGCAGTTTTTTTTCCTCTTGAAAAGTCTTTATTTTATGGAATGAACAAAGGGTGTTGAAATTGCAAAGATGATGTCGATCATAATTTGCGCCATTTTTCAGCTCATCTAGGTATTAAAGATTAATTTTAGCAGATAAACTAAAACACCCGTGATGGAGACATAGAGCCATATTGGGAAGGTTATTTTCGCAATCCTTTTATGGACCAAGTAATTTTCCTTATAGGCATTATAAAGTGTCGCGAGGATAAAAGGTAGCACAATCGCGGATAATAAAATATGCGAGATGAGAATGAAAAAATAAAAGGGTCTTATCGCGCCTGTTGCAAGAAATTTAGTGTCGCCGTGAAAGGTATAATAGACAATATAGAGTATCAGGAAGCCTGCCGATGAAGCGGTGGCAGATAACATGGCGCGGATATGTTGCTCTTTTTGGCCAGATTTTATATAACGATACCCAGAAATTAAAAAGGCTGCCGCCATGGCATTACAGAGAGTAAAGAATGTTGGGAGGTAACCTAGATATTTCGCTGGTTGAGTGTTATGAGGTTTAAAATAAACCAGCCAGGCAATAAAACAGACGATGGCCGCACTTATCAGGAGGATCATGCCAATTTCTAGGAACTTTTTCTTTTGCATCTTCATCATCAGGAGTTATAGAGGAAAGGTCATGATTTTTCCATCTTAAAAATCGTTAAAGTCTAAAATAACCAAAGTTTTCTCTCACAATTAGCTGATTTCGGTCATGATATGCTTAATGACTTTATAATAAAATATATCAATGCAATATTTAATCGCGAAATACAATTACCCTGCCCCAAGATACACGAGCTATCCCGCTGTGCCTTTTTGGAATGGCGACGTTAGTGAAAATACTTGGCTGCAATCTATAGAAAAAAATCCAGAGTATAAAAAAGGGGTGGATGTGTACATCCATATACCCTATTGCGAAAGTTTATGTTTCTACTGTGGTTGTCATCGCTTCATCACTAAGAATAAATCCACTGGCAACGACTATGTCCTAGCGTTACTTAAAGAGTGGAATCTTTATAGTCATAAATTAAGTGGTGTGAAAATTAACTCCCTTCATCTAGGAGGTGGCACGCCAACATTTTTAAGCCCTGTTGCCATGAAACTATTAATTGGTGGGCTTTTTCCTTTTTTTAATGATGATTTTATTGGCTCTGTTGAAATTGACCCGCGTACTTGTTTGGATGAACACTTAGAAATTTTTCAGCAATATGGCCTTAATAGAGTGTCCTTAGGAATACAAGATTTTAATTATGACGTGCAAAATGCGGTGAATAGAATTCAACCGTTTTCATTAGTCAAAGATTTGGTCAAAAAGTTGCGTAGGAAAAAAATTAAATCACTTAATTTTGATCTTATTTATGGTCTACCGCTACAAACTAAACAAACGATTGAAGATACGATAAAAAAGGTGACATTTTTAAAACCTGACTTGGTGGCATTTTATAGCTATGCACATTTGCCAGATAAAATTAAAAATCAAAAGTTAATTTCCCAAGCGAGTTTGCCCACCGGTGCTGAGAAAAGAGAATTATATGAACATGGGAAAAAGCTCTTGCAGCAGAATGAATATTTTGAAATAGGCCTCGACCATTTCGCTCGCAGGGATTCTTATTTGTATAAAGTTTATCAAAAAAAACAAATTGTACGAAACTTTATGGGCTATACCGACAAGGTCTCCGCAAATTTAATTGGTCTGGGAATCAGTTCTATTTCGAATAATGAGGGTTTTTATGCGCAAAACACCAAAGACATTTCTATCTACAACGAATATCTACTAAAGGGACAATTGCCAATTGTCCACGGTCATCAATTGACGCAAGAAGATTCCTTGATAGGAAGGATTATTCAAGAGATTATGTGCAATGGTCGCGTTCCATTAAGCCTTCTAAAAAAATGTAAAAATTGGGACATTGTCTACCAAAAACTATCTGAGATGGAGCGGGATGGACTGGTTACCCTTGAGAGTAGTGGTACAAAACAACTTGTTGTGAATGATATTGGTAAGCCTTTTCTTAGACCTATTGTGATGGCCATCGATCCGTATATGCAGGTGAATAAAACATTATTTAGTCAAACTCTGTAAATCTACTTTGATACAATTTATTTTATCGCCGAGTTTTTATGAGACTCAGTGATTATTAATAACAAAAAAATGGAGACCAGTATGTCAGGTATTAATGATGAGAAATTGGAAAAATTATTAACCGTAGTGGGGCATTATACTTTGGAAACGTTGGAAGAAGTGGTGCCCTTTAATGACCTTGCGGATGAAACTCGAGAGGTGGTTATGAAGGCCAGTTTAAAATCTATGGAAGTTGCCAGTATTATTGCACTCAAATTGTGCAAAACAAATGAACTCAACTTCGATAAACTCGAGCAAATTTGTGTGGCCTTGGAAGAAAAAGATTTTGCGCTAGCGAATAATCTCTTAAATAAATAATGAAGTTCTTTTTTTTGCAAGGGACTCTATCTGTTTAGCCTATCAATTCATAAAAAAAGCGGAAATAAGTTGATAATTCTCATGAAGGTACGCTATCTAGATAAGTTTTTATTCTTTAAAACTTCCCTACATTGATCAATAACTAAAAGATTATTTATTAAAGTGGGTCTGTATGAGGGTACTTTTATTTTTTTGTTTGCTGTCAGTCTTTTTCTTGACGAATTTGGTTTACTCTTTTGAACCAGCTGAATTTTTTCAAAAAAATTGTTTAAGTTGCCATAGTGTTGGGCTTGGTGACGATGTTGGCCCGGATTTAAAAGGTATTACCCAAAGAAGGAGCAAGGCTTGGTTGATTCCTTTTATCCAAGATTCACAAACGATGATCGAAAATGGCGACCCCATTGCCAATGAACTTTTCATAAAGTTTAAGAAAAAGAAAATGCCCGAGCAAGACCTATCTGATGAAGAAGTTGAGCTACTGCTCGCCTATATTGAGAGTGGAAAAGTGGCGATCGATGTGAAAAAGATACGATCGGCATTAAATGCCAATCCTTTTGAATTGAAAAATGGCCATGCTCTTTTTACTGGTGAAAAAAACTTGAAAAATGGTGGGCCCTCTTGTCTCAGTTGTCATAGTGCGGGGGCCGCAGGTTATCTCGGAGGTGGCACACTCGGCCCCGACCTGACTAATGTGTATTCGAATTATTCGGACAAAGGCTTAGAAAAGGTTATGAAGAACATCACCTTTCCCACCATGGTGAATGTCTATAAAAAACATAAGCTCACTGAGGATGAAATATTTCAAATAAAATCATTCCTATGGCAAACTGACCGGCAAGAAAAAGTGGATCACGGATACCAGAAAAAATTTCTCTTTTTAGGCCTGGTGGGATTTCTACTGGTTTTGGGATTTTTTGACCTGTTGTTTAAAAGTCGAAATAAAATGCAATACAGAAGAGATTGAAGCTAAGTGGTAAGAGGAGCATGTAGATGAGTTGGATTGACGATATTATTTCACCAAAAACCAGATTGTGGGAAGAATTCTACCGCAATCGCTTTCAGCACGACAAGATCGTACGCTCCACCCACGGGGTGAATTGCACGGGAAGTTGTTCTTGGAACGTTTGTGTTAAAGATGGCATTGTTACCTGGGAACTCCAGGCAGTAGATTATCCCATTATCAACAAAGAAATTCCGCCCTACGAACCCCGTGGGTGTCAACGTGGGATTTCTTTTAGTTGGTATTTATATAGTCCCATTAGAATAAAATATCCCTATGTCCGTGGTGCGCTGATGGATATATGGCGCGCGGCCAGGAAAAAATTTGACGACCCAGTAGCTGCCTGGCAATACATTCAGGCAAATAAAAATTTGCGAACAAGGTATCAAAAAGCACGAGGAAAAGGTGGTTTTAGGCGCGCTAGTTGGGATGAAATGTTACAGCTTATTGCCGCCTCCAATATCTCCACCATTAAAAAATATGGCCCCGATCGTATCACCGGCTTTTCTCCCATCCCTGCCATGTCGCAAATTAGTTATGCAGCGGGGTCGCGCTTCTTGCAACTTTTGGGAGGGGTTAATTTATCTTTTTATGATTGGTATTGCGATTTACCTCCAGCATCTCCGGAAACCTGGGGCGAGCAGACGGATGTGGCGGAATCGGCCGATTGGTATAATTCAAAAATGATTGCCGTGATGGGTGCCAACTTGAATATGACCCGTACTCCAGATTGTCATTTTATTCCAGAGGCGAGGACCAATGGCTCAAAACTGGTGGTGTTTTCCCCCGATTTTTCACAAGTGGCCAAATTTGGCGATGAATGGGTGCCAATACACGCCGGCCAAGATGGTGCATTTTGGATGGCGGTCAATCACGTTCTTTTAAAAGAATACCATTATGAAGACCAAACAGAATACTTTTTAGACTATCAAAAAAAATATTCCGATAACCCTTTCCTCGTGGAAATTGCCGACGTGGGAGAGGGACATCGGCCAGGAAAATTTTTTAGAGCGAGTAAGGTGAAGGAATTCTCAGGTCAGGAACATGGGGATTGGAAGTTTTTAGTTTTCGATGAGGATTCTCACAAATTAAAAATGCCCAAGGGCACTATGGGGCATCGCTGGCAAGAAAAACCTGGGCAATGGAATCTCGAGTTGAAGGATACTAGGGATGATAGTCCTATCAACCCACAACTAACTTTACTGGAGCATCACGACGAAATATTGCAAGTAGAGTTTCGTGAATTTGGGATCAATAAAACGTATCTTCGCGGGGTTCCGGTTCGTTATATCAAAACCACTGATGGCGCCAAGGTTGCCGTGACGACAGTTTATGATTTGCTGATGGCACAGTATGGTGTCAGCAGAAAATTAGCAGGAGAATTCGCCGCCAATTATGACGATGAAACACAGTCTTATACGCCCGCTTGGCAAGAGCGTTTTACCGGTATTGGCCGGGAGACTGTCATACGTTTTGCTCGAGACTGGGGCAATACTGCTCGTGCCACCAATGGCAAATGTTCTGTTATTATTGGTGCCGGGATCGATCATTGGTACCATAATAATTTAATTTATCGTGCCCCGATCAATGCACTGATCTTATGCGGCTGTATTGGAGTTAATGGGGGTGGCCTTAATCATTATGTGGGGCAGGAAAAATTAGCACCGGCGGAACCGTGGGGAGCGATTGCTTTTGCCAAGGATTGGCAAGGTCCTGCTCGCTTACAAAATTCTCCCTCGTGGCATTATATGCATACGGATCAATGGAGATATGATGGTGAATACAATGAAATCAATGCATCCCCAGAAGAACATCCCATAGCAACCGGTCATACCGCCGATCTCAACGCCAAGGCAGTGAGAAATGGCTGGCTACCTTTTTACCCACAGTACAAAGAAAATACCTTAGATTTATGCAAGGAGGCACAGAAGAGTGGTGCCCTGACAGATGAAGATATAAAAGACTATGTCTTTAAAAAAGTGATCAATAAAGAAATTACCCCGGCGATAGAAGATATCGATGCAGAGGAGAGTTTTCCGCGGGTTTGGTATATTTGGCGTGGTAATGCCATTGGCACTTCATCTAAAGGTCATGAATATTTCTTAAATCATTATTTAGGAACTCATACCAATAAGATCGCAGAGGATTGTGCAGAAGATTCTGTCAAAGAAATCAAATGGCATGAGCAGGCACCGACGGGCAAAATGGACCTGGTCATCGATATCAATTTTAGAATGGACACCAGTGCCCTGTATTCTGATATCATTTTGCCAGCAGCCTCTTGGTACGAAAAATTTGATTTGAATACAACGGATATGCATTCCTTTATTCATCCTCTCGCGGCGGCCATTCCACCGGTGTGGGAATCTAAATCTGATTGGCAGACTTTTAGAGAGATTGCCAAGTATACTTCTAAGCTCGCTGAAAAACATTTTATAGCTCCCGTTAAAGATATTGTCTCTGTACCATTACAACACGACACTATCGACGAATTAGCACAGCCCGAAATAAAAGATTGGGGGGCCGGAGAATGCGCACCAGTATTGGGAAAATCCATGTATAAATTGGTGGTCTGTGAACGCGACTATACCAAAATTTATGATAAGTTTTGCAGCTTTGGCCCCTTAGTTAAGAAAAATGGCATTGGTGCTCATGGTGTTAGCTATAGGGTTGATGATTTTTACGATAAAATGCTGGAGACCCATCCCTCTAATCAATTTGCGGGAGAAGTTTACCCTTCACTTTATGAGGATCTTGAGGTGTGTAATATTATTTTACATTTGGCCTCCGTCACCAACGGTGAGCTGGCCTATCGGGCCTATCAAAATATGGAAAAGAAAACGGGCCTTAAGTTAGCAGATCTCGCCGAAAAAAATCGTTCCATCCGCATGAATTTTAAAGATATTCAGGCGCAACCACGACGCCTGCACTCTAGTCCGGTGTGGTCTGGTATTATGGAAGGAGAGCGCACGTATTCGGCGTTTACTTATAATATAGAGCGCATGGTACCCTGGCGCACCCTAACCGGTAGACAAAGTTTATATCTCGATCACGAAGGGTATATCGCCTTTGGTGAAAATTTGCCCACCTATAAACCTTCTCCAAGTCCAGAGGCCTATGGTGATTTAAGAAAAACCAAACCCGTTGGCAATTGTTTGCGCTTAAACTATCTTACTCCCCACGGCAAGTGGCATATTCACTCAACTTATGGTGACACCTTGAGAATGCTGACCTTATCTCGCGGGACAGAGCCCTTTTGGATCGGCCCTGAGGATGCGGATAAATTAGAAATTAAAGATAACGATTACGTCGAAATTTTTAATGACCATGGGGTTGTGGTCACCAGGGCCAATGTCAGTGCGCGTATTCCTCCCGGTATGTGTATTGTTTATCACGCTACCGAGAGAACCTATGCTGTGCCTAAATCTCCTCTCAGGGGGAATAGGCGTGCGGGGATGAACAATTCTCTCACTCGCGTACATTTAAAACCAAATTTGATGCTCGGTGGTTACGCTCAATTTACTTACCACTTTAACTATTGGGGTCCTACGGGAGTCAACCGAGACACCCATATACTGGTCCGCAAACTAGATAAACCCACGTGGTAGAAGGAAGAATAGCATGAATATTAGAGCACAAATATCAATGGTTTTTCATCTCGATAAATGCATCGGCTGCCACACCTGTTCCATCGCCTGTAAAAATATATGGACGGATAGAAAAGGGGCAGAATACATGTGGTGGAATAATGTTGAAACGAAACCGGGTACAGGATATCCCCATAAATGGGAAAATCAAGAGGATTACAAAGGCGGTTGGGTTAAAAAAGGAAAAAAGGTCAACCTTAGAGGTGCCGGCAAAATTCGTTCTCTAAAAAATGTTTTTCACAATCCCAATCAACCCATACTTAACGACTACTATGAACCTTGGAGCTATCGCTACGATGATCTGATTAGTTCTCCCGAAGGGAATGATCAGCCGACAGCGCGACCAGTTTCTTTAATTACCGGCAAAAATATGGAAGTTAAGGCGGGTCCCAATTGGGATGATGATTTAGGAGGATCAGAAATCTACGCGAAAAATGATCCAAATTTCAAAAATCTCAATCCAAAAGAACAAGAAGATTTATTTAAGTTAGAAAAATTGGTGATGATGTACCTGCCACGTATCTGCAATCATTGTTTAAACCCCGCCTGTTTGGCGAGTTGTCCCTCCGGTGCCATCTATAAAAGGGGTGAAGATGGAGTGGTGTTGATCAATCAAGAAAAGTGCCGCGCCTGGAGAATGTGTGTCACTGGCTGTCCCTATAAAAAATCCTATTATAATTGGAGCAGTGGCAAGTCTGAAAAATGTATTTTATGTTATCCCAGAATCGAGGTCGGGGAAGTACCCGCTTGTATGCATTCCTGTGTTGGGCGCATCCGTTATCTTGGCGTGCTCTTATACGACGCTGATAAATTAGAAAAAGTCGTGCATATGGATGAAGATAAACTCATTGATGGACAGCTCGATGCCATTGTGAATCCCTTTGATGAAAAGGTCATGGCTGAAGCTCGTGCCAATGGAGTCAGCGATGCCATGATTGAGGCGGCACAAAAATCTCCTGTTTATAAATGGGTGAAAGAGTGGGGCCTAGCGCTTCCTCTGCATGCAGAATACCGAACTCTTCCCATGCTTTTTTATGTTCCTCCCTTATTACCGGTGATGGGAAACGTCAGTGAAAATATCTACAATCATGAGAGTAAAACTTATTTTACCAGTATCGATGATTGTCGTCTGCCGGTGAAATATTTGGCGAATCTCTTTTCCGCAGGGGATGAGGGGAGGATTAGGGAAACTCTTAAGAAACTCATGGCGGTGCGAATCCATCGTCGTGGCGTGACGGTTAACGATATGCCCGCGGAAGATGTTGTGGGCGCTTTAAAAGAAGCGGGGCTTTCAGCTGAATTGGCCGATGCCATCTATAAGCTCTCTTCCTTATGTACCTTTGAGGAGCGATTTGTGGTGCCCGCCAGTCATCGAGAAGAGGCGATTGAGATGACAAAAATGGTCATCGAACAAAAGGGTGAAACGGGCTTTGGCTTTACCGATAAGCCGAAACGAATTTTATAATGAGGAATTTAGTAAATGAATAAATATACTCAATTGGCGAAATTGATAAATTATCCCCAAAGTGATTTTAAGGAATTGACCAATTTTATTATCGATACATTGTCCATAGGCCATCCCGAGGTCGGCGAATATTTGCAATCCTATAAAGATGCCATTGAACAACTTGATCTCGATCAAATACGCGAAGCCTATACGACGACCTTCGATTTACAACAGGTATGTTCTTTAGATGTGGGTTATGTCATTTTTGGAGAAGATTATAAGCGGGGTGAATTTTTAGTCCAAGTTCAACGACTCTGTCGCGAACATCAGCTCGATGTCGGCAGTGAACTACCGGACCATATGCCAAATATGCTCAGGTTGCTGCCTTTATTAGAGCAGGGCCTGCAGGCCGAGTTAGTTGAAAAAATACTCTATCCAGCAGTGGAAAAAATGCTGGATATATTGAATCAAGGGAATAGCGAAAAAAATTATTTTTCCCTCCCCCTCAAAGTGATAGCAGAAGTATTCATAAAAGATTTTAAAATTGTTAAAAGCAAGTCGCTCTATGGAGGTGACCCATGTTCATAAAAACCCTCAATCATTTTTTATTTGTGATCTTTCCTTATGTCTCTATTGCCTTAATGTTAGTGGTGTCAACTTATCGCTATTTTAATAATAGTTATAAGTTTTCCTCTCTCTCTTCGGAGTTCTTAGAAAGTGATCAACTTTTCTGGGGGTCGGTACCTTGGCATTACGGTATTATTATTTTGGCGTTCGGCCACCTTATTGGCTTTTGCTTTCCTCGAGAAGTCCTTGCTTTTGGCGCTGTTCCCTGGCGACTTTTGATTTTAGAAGTGACCGCCTTGATCTTTGGGCTCTTGGCACTTTTTGGACTTTTGATGTTAATCAAAAGACGCCTAACGGATCAAAGAGTTAAAGTTGTCACAACACATATGGATTTATTTATTTTATTTTTACTCTTAGTACAAACTGTCTCCGGGGTGGGAACTGCTGTCACCTACCGCTGGGGAAGTATTTGGTATGCCACATCGATGGTGCCCTATTTAAAGTCAATCTTTATGTTTAAGCCAGATATGTTGTATCTGGCAGCGCTGCCTTGGATGGTAAAACTGCATGTGGTTAATGCCTTTTTAATTCTTGCTTTATTACCCTTTACTCGGCTGGTGCATTTCCTGGTGCTGCCGGTTCAGTATATATGGCGTTCCTGGCAAGTTGTTATTTGGAACTACGATAGAAGAAAAATTAGGAAGAGTGAATAAAATATGAATATTAAATTAATATGGCCATTAAGTGTTCTTATCGTTGTTGGCGTCGCCTATGCGATTACTAAAGAGCTGCGCTTAGCAAACTTTAATGTCAATTATGCTCCTCAACAACCAATCAATTTTTCTCATAAGATACATGCTGGTGAAAACAAGATTCAATGTTTGTATTGCCATTATGCTGCGGAGAAGGGACGGCATGCGGGGATACCTCCCGTTGAATTATGTATGAATTGTCATAATAAAGTTAAAATGGATGCACCGGAAATACAAAAACTTAAGACTAGTTTAAAAACTGGTAAAACCATAGAGTGGAAAAAAGTTCATCATTTTCCCGATTTTGCTTATTTCAACCATAGTCAACATGTCTTGGTTGGCAAAGTCAGTTGCCAGGAATGTCATGGCCCAGTTGAAACTATGACCAGGCTAAGACAGGAGAAGGTTTTAAATATGGGGTGGTGTCTGGATTGTCATCGAAAAAAACAAATTGCCGCTCCAGAAGATCATAAAAGTAAGGCCGGTGGAGACTGTGCTCGTTGTCATTATTAGGATTAAGGAATATGAAAAATAAAAATGAATATTGGCAAGATATTGAAAAGAAAGAAAGTGATCCAGCGGATCTGCAGTCTGAATTTTCCGCCGAGGAGATCTCTTTTGATATTGGCAGTATAAAAAAAAGCCGCCGTAATTTTTTGCAAGTCATGGGGTTTTCTTTTGGTGCTTTGCCTTTAGTATCAAGTTGCATGCGCATCCCCGTGAAAAAGGCCTTACCCTATTTATGGAAAAGTGAGCAAATCATACCGGGAGTGGCGAATTGGTATGCCACCAGTATGGATCCCCTTCATGGATCATCCCTCCTCGTTAAAACTCGTGAGGGGCGCCCGATAAAAATTGAGGGCAACCCACTTTCCCAAGCAACTCTCGGTGGCACAATGGCCACAGATCAAGCGTCGATCTTATCTCTTTACGATTCTTATCGTTATAAGCAACCACAAAAAAATTCACAGCAGGTCAATTGGCTCCTGGTAGACCTTGAAATTAAACTAAAATTACAAGAGCTTTCTCAGCAGGGATTACCCATTACCTTAATAACGGAACCCTTGTCGGGCCCGTCTAGTCTAAGAGTCATTAAAAAACTGCAAGAAAAATTTCCTAGTTTAGAACATATCGTCTATCAACCAAACGATATGCAAAGTATAGTTCGCGCCAACGAAGAATGTTTTGATATTTCCGCACACGCAAAATATTCTATAGATAAGGCGAAGCTCATTCTTAGTTTCTCGGCCGATTTCTTGGGCACATGGATTTCGCCAGTAGAGTTTACCAAGCAATATGCAAAAGGGCGGGACCTAATAAATAATAAAACCATGTCGCAACATATTCAATTTGAATCTCTGATGACATTGACGGGTTCAAATGCCGATCATAGACATACTGTCAGTCCGCAAGAAGAGGCGGCGTTCATGGTCAATTTGTTGGTTTATTTGCAGGAAAAAAAGGGTGCTAATTATTTTCCCGTTGGTGAAAAATTGCCAAAGACGAATTTTTCCTTGGTCTCCAAAATAGGCGATCAATTACTCGGCAACCAAGGTCAATCTCTGGTGCTTTGTGGTTCTCACCGCAAAGAAGATCAGATCTTGGTTAATGCTATCAATCATCTGTTGGGAAATTACGGAAAAACGATAGAGGTTTATAAAAGGCCATATTCTGTTGCCGCCGATAACTTGGCATTGCAACGATTGATCGAGCAAAAGTCCAAAGGTGCCGCCTTGTTTTGGAATGTCAACCCTGCCTATGATTATGCCGATGCCGCGAGCTTTGAAAGTTTTTTTAAGGCCTTATCTTTGAGCGTCTCTTTTAACTCTGCTCCCGATGAGACTTCGCTTCTCTGCCAGTATGTTTTACCACAAAATCATTACCTTGAATCGTGGAATGATTATATTAATTCTGCCGATCAATTACTGCTTGCTCAGCCGGTTATGCAACCTCTTTTTGCCACCCGTATGGCACAAGAATCTTTGCTACGTCTGATGGGCGATAAAACTGATTATTATGATTTTATTAAAGAGACAGTACGCACAGAGTTTTTTAAATACCAGCAGCAACATGCTTTATTTTTAAATTTTTGGCAGCAAACGGTGCACGATGGGGTGGCGAATATTCGCCTAAAAAGGTCTCCCGGTAGTCAGTTTAAAAAGTCTGCTGCCCGTAGCGCTTATCAATATTACACGAAAAAAAAATACACTACCAGTGGTCTGCAACTTGTAACCTATAAAAAAATTGCCATAGGCCTGGGAAAAATGGCGAATAATCCTTGGCTACAAGAGCTGCCAGATCCAATTACCAAGGCGACCTGGGATAATTACTTCTTAATCAGTAAGAAACTAGCAGATGCGAAAGGTCTCAAAACTGGGCATATCATTAAAGTCGTGAATAAAGATTATTCTTTAGAACTTCCGGCCTTAGTTCAGCCGGGGATGAGTGAAAATATTCTGGCGGTTGCCTTGGGTTATGGCCATCGTATTGGCGGAAAAGTGGCAAAAAATCTAGGAGGGAATGCCTTTCCCTTTGGCGAGCAAACCAACGTCGAAATTAAGGTGACAAATAAATTTAAAGAATTGGCCTTGACCCAAACTCACCACTCCATGGAGGGGCGGGATATTGTGCGAGAAACCACCTTAAAAGATTGGCAAAACGATCCACAGGCGGGGAATAAGGCGCCTATTAAACTTATTTCCCTCTGGCCAGAGCATGATAAAAGCGGTGAACAATGGGGCATGGCGATTGATCTCAATAAATGCACGGGCTGCTCTGGCTGCATTATTTCTTGTAATGCGGAAAATAATGTTCCCGTGGTAGGGCGTAGTGAAGTTAAATTGCGTAGAGAAATGCATTGGTTGCGCATCGACCGTTATTATAAAGGAGACGATGAGAATCCCGCAGTGGTCCATCAACCCTTAATGTGTCAGCATTGTGACAATGCCCCCTGTGAAACGGTTTGCCCCGTACTGGCCACGGTACAAAGCTCTGATGGTCTCAATCAACAAGTTTATAATCGCTGTGTGGGTACCCGTTATTGTGCCAATAATTGTCCTTATAAAGTCAGGCGTTTTAATTGGTTTGATTATCCCCATAATGACAAATATGAAAATATGGTACTCAACCCCGATGTGGTGGTGCGTTCACGTGGCGTAATGGAAAAATGTTCTTTATGCATACAAAGAATTCAAGAGGGAAGACTGAAGGCCAAAAAGGCCGGTCGCCCATTTAAAGACGGTGATACAAAACTTGCTTGTCAACAAAGTTGTCCTGGTGATGCCATTGTTTTTGGCAATCTCAACGATGCTAAGAGTGATATTCGAAAAATCCTTTTCAATGCGCGAAATTATAAATTGCTTGCTGAACTGAATGTCCAACCACGTATCAGCTATCTCACAAAAGTAAGGAATAAAGGTTAGCTTATGTCACTTCACCATACATCTAGATTACGGGTGCCCTTGATTGCAAAGCTTAAAACTTATCGGGATATTACTAACGACGTTTTAGGCCCCATCGAAGGAAAACCTAATGGCAGTTGGTATATCATCTTTGCCATCGCCGTGAGTGCCTTAATTATGGGCGTGATGGCGGTGGCCTATCAAATTGCTGTGGGTATCGGAACCTGGGGTTTAAATAAAACCATAGGGTGGGCATGGGATATTACTAATTTTGTTTTTTGGGTTGGCATCGGCCATGCCGGGACACTTATTTCGGCGATACTTTTATTATTTAGACAAAAATGGCGAACCTCGGTTAATCGCTCCGCCGAAGCGATGACCATTTTTGCCGTTATGTGTGCGGGTATCTTTCCCATTATCCATATGGGCAGACCTTGGCTGGCGCATTGGGTTTTTCCCTACCCGAATATGCGCGGAGATCTTTGGGTTAATTTTAGGTCGCCCCTATTATGGGACGTCTTTGCTATTAGTACTTATTTTATTGTTTCTGCAGTCTTTTGGTATATCGGACTGATACCGGATCTGGCGGCGTTAAGAGATCGTGCCAAAGAGGGCGTAAGAAAAAAACTTTATGGTTTTTTTAGCTGGGGATGGAATGGTTCTAATCGTAATTGGCATCATTATGAAGTTTTATGTTTAGTACTCGCTGGGTTGGCGGCACCCTTAGTGGTATCCGTGCATACTATCGTTTCTTTTGACTTTGCTACTTCTGTTATTCCAGGTTGGCATACCACCATTTTTCCACCTTATTTTGTGACGGGTGCGGTTTTTTCCGGTTTTGCCATGGTCCTTACTCTACTGATCATAACCAGAAAAGTTATGAACTTTGAAAGCTATATAACGGTGGGGCATATAGAGGCGATGTGTAAAGTGCTGATCTTAACCGGCATGATCGTCGGTCTGGCCTATAGTACAGAATTTTTTATGGCCTGGTATAGTGGTAACCCTTATGAAAAGTATGTTTTTATGAACAGAGCGATAGGCCCTTATGCCTGGGCCTATTGGACCATGGTCACTTGTAATGTGATCTCCCCGCATTTACTTTGGTTTAAAAAAATAAGAACAAATATGGTGGCGGTATTCATCCTATCAATCGTCATTAATATTGGTATGTGGTTTGAGCGGTTTGTGATTATTGTGACCTCTTTACATCGAGACTACCTGCCCTCTAGCTGGGCGATGTATTCACCAACAAAAATAGAGGTGATGACTTTTATTGGAAGTTTTGGACTTTTTTTTACATGCTTTTTACTCTTCGTGCGCTTTCTGCCGGCGATTAACGTCAGCGAGGTGAAAACCGTTCTTAAGTTCGCCAGACCTCATGACGTTTTGGAGGCACCCAATGAAGAACTCTGATAAACTTTTTCTTTTAGGGATCTTTAGTGATGATGCTCATTTAATGGCCGCTACTAAAGCTTTGAAAAATTATAGTATCCCTATTTATGATATCTATACACCCTTTCCCGTTCATGGACTGGACGATTTAATGGACATTAAGCGCTCCCATTTGCCGATCGTTTGTTTTGTTGGCTGTGTGATAGGTTTGCTTGTCGCCTGCTACTTTCAAATCTGGACCTCTGCCGTAAGTTGGCCACTTAATGTAGGTGGGAAGCCTTTTAATTCCTTCGTTGCCTTTATTCCCGTCGCCTTTGAAATTACCGTTTTATTGGGCGCTATTTTAACGGTGGTGGCCTTCTTCTATACTTGCGGGTTTTACCCGGGTAAAAAATCTGATCAACCGCATATCGGTATCACTGATCATTCCTTTGTTATCGCTATTGAATGTACCAACGCTGCCATTAATACAAAATTAGTGAAAAATATTTTCGATGAGTTTGGAGCTGTCGAAATTATTGCCCCGGGAGCTTTAGAATGAATTTAAAATTAACTATAATCTTTTTTTTATTCTTTGCATGCTCAAAAAATCCCAATGAAACGGGTTTCGAAATTTTACCCGATATGGTTCACTCAGTTGCCTACGAAGCTTATTCTGAAAATCCTATCACCAAAGATGGTAAAACGATGATATTACCGGCGAAAGGTAGCATTGCTAGAGGTAAAATGCCTTTTAATTATGGCGTTGGAGTGCAGGAAGCGATAAGAGCAGGGCGAGAATTAAACAATCCCTTTGTGCCAAATGAGGTGACTCTAGCGCGTGGGAAAAAGATCTATGATAATTATTGTCTAGTTTGTCATGGTGTTAAAGGTAAGGGAGATGGGCCTTTAATACCTAAATTTCCCAACCCTCCTGCATTGACCAGTAAACGTTTACTAAAATATCCAGCAGGTCGCATCTTTCATATCGTGACAAAAGGTTCAGGTGATATGCCTGCTCATGGTGCCCAGATTAGTGTCACCGATCGCTGGTATTTAGTTCACTACGTCTTGCTGATGCAAAAACTATACAAAAAAAAGTAGAGGGAATTGTGGAAATCACAAAAAAGCATGAAGGTAAAATATTCGAGAAAATTAAAAATCAACATTATGATTTTAAGATAGATGTCAGGCGGATGCTGGTTATCGGTATACTTTTAGGCATCGCTTGCTTCGTCTGGGGTTTACTGGTTTCACCCGAAAGGGCATGGGTTAATTATCTCATTAATATGGTGTATTTCATTTCCTTGGCGCTAGGTGGAGGGGTTCTCGTTGCCATCTCCGCCATCACCAAGGCGAGTTGGATGACGCCCTTTAAAAGAATCCCAGAAGTTTTGACGAGTTTTTTGCCGGTGGGGATATTGCTTATATTGGGATTATTTTTTGGCATCCATTCTCTCTATGAATGGTCCCATCCCAATATTGTGCAAAATGATCCGCTTCTTTTGGGCAAGTCAAACTATTTAAATATCCCCTTCTTCATGTTGCGTGGATTAGGCTTTGTGGTCTTATGGATATTTTTAAGTAGAAAAATATGTGGTCTTTCTCGTTTACAAGACCACCAAAAAAATGATGCTCTCACTCAGCGTATGACATTTTGGAGTGTGCTCTTTTTAATTGTTTTTGGTATGACCTATTCGTTTGCCAGCTTTGATTGGTTGATGTCTCTAAAACCTCATTGGTTTAGTACCATCTTCGGTGTTTATAATTTCTCTGGGCTCTTTGTGAATGTGCTAAGTGTGGTTACTTTGCTGTTGATTTGGTTGAAAAAAAGAGGGTATTATGCCGACGTCAATGAAAATCATTATCACGATTTGGGCAAACTCATTTTTGGATTTACCACCTTTTGGGCGTATATTTGGCTCTCTCAATATTTGCTTATCTGGTATGCCAATATTCCCGAAGAGACCGTCTATTTTAACGATCGTCTCCAGCATACTTGGGATTGGCCTTTTTATTTTAATCTGGTCATTAATTGGGCGCTACCATTTTTTGCATTAATGACAAGAAACTCAAAAAGAAGCCCCTTCACCTTGTCTAGGGTGTGTACGCTTTTAATTTTTGGGCGTTGGTTAGACCTCTATTTAATGTCAGCTCCGGATGTCTACCACCATGCCAATATTTTAAACCCGCATATCGGGGTAATGGAAATTGGTATCGCCATGGGCTTCGCAAGTTTATTTCTTTTCGTCATCGGCAGGGCCTTTGGTAAAGTAAATCTGCAGCCCCTTAACGATCCTTACCTAGCGGAAGGTAAAGAATTACAGCAATAACAGCAATTAACTTTATGATTCTATAGGGGTCAACAGGGGTCAATGATGAGTAGAGATATGAATATTACAAAGTGGGATGTAGAAGATGAAAAGTTCTGGAATAGCACGGGGAAGAAAATTGCCACGTGGAATCTCTGGGTGTCTATTCCAAATTTACTCTGTGGCTTCGCCGTGTGGTTGTACTGGAGTATTATTACCGTACAGATGCTTAATGTGGGTTTTCCTTTTGAGCAGGCGCAATTATTTACACTGATGGCGATTGCCGGTTTAACCGGGGCCACATTGCGTATACCGAGTACTTTTTTTGTGCGACCTTGTGGCGGTCGCAATGTCATCTTTTTTACTTCGGCGTTATTAATTTTACCCGCGCTAGGGGTTGGCTTCGCCCTGCAAAGTAAAGAGACCCCTCTTTGGGTCTTTCAAATTCTCGCCCTGTTGTCTGGTTTTGGTGGCGGGAACTTTTCTTCCTCTATGAGTAATATATCCTTTTTCTTTCCCAAAAAAATACAAGGGTATGCATTGGGAATGAACGCTGGTTTGGGTAATTTTGGGGTTACCACCATGCAAATATTGGTGCCGCTAGCGATGACTTTTGGCCTCTTTGGGGGAACTCCCATGACCTTGATAAGGCCCAGTGGTTCTTTGATTGGCAAAATTGCGGCGGGCGCACCCTCATATATTCATAATGCGGGTTTTATTTGGGTGCCACTCTTATTTCTGACTGTGCTTTTCGCCTTTTTTAAAATGAATAATATTAAAACCGCAACCGTTTCTCCCGACTTCAACTCGACCATTGGCGCCATCGCAAAAATGACTTGGCTTTTACTACTGGGTTTTGTGGCGGCGATTATTGGCCTGGTGATGTTGATTAAATTTGGCATCTCTAAATGGTTGGTTTTGCCAGTGGTGATCATTCTTACCGTTTTTTTAATGAAGCAACTTTCTCCGGCGCCACTTAAAGAATCTCTCAATAGACAGTATAAGATATTTGGGGAAAAACATAATTGGATCATGACGATTATTTATACCATGACCTTTGGCTCCTTTATAGGGTTCTCTGCCGCCTTTCCTTTAGCGATAAAAGTGATCTTTGGTTTTAAGCATATTGAAATGGCGGCAGGAGGGTTCGAACATAGTTTAATCAACCCCAATGGCCCATCTGCTTTAGCCTATGCTTGGCTGGGGCCGTTTATTGGCGCCTTAATACGTCCGGTTGGAGGCAAAATTGCCGATAAAGTTGGGGGCGCTTTAGTCACCCAAGTTTGCTCAATCGTGATGGTGGCGGCCTCTCTCGGCGTCGCCTTTTATATGAAGGCGGCCTACTCTTCTGCCACTCCCGAAGATTTTTTTATGCCATTTTTTGTGCTTTTTATCATTCTTTTTACCGCCACTGGTATTGGCAATGGTTCAACTTTTAGAACGATCGCCATGATCTTTGGGCAAGAGCAACGAGGGCCAGTGCTTGGTTGGACTGCTGCGGTTGCCGCTTATGGCGCCTTTATTATTCCAAAAGTTTTTGGCGAACAAATAAAAGCGACAACACCTGAAGTCGCGCTCTATGGTTTCGCTTGTTTTTACGCCCTCTGTGCAGTGCTGAATTGGTGGTATTATTTAGGGCCAAAAGCTGATTATAAAAACCCTTAAGCTAAATTAAGAAGGAGAGATTTAATGGAAATTAAAAATAAAGCAACAAAGATTGATTTGTTTAATTTTTCCACCAGGCCGATGCGTGCATTCCATATGACTTGGTTTTCCTTTTTTCTATGCTTTTTTGCATGGTTTGGTATTGCGCCTTTGATGGTGATCGTGCGAGATGAATTGGGGCTCACAAAAACGCAAATTGGGAATACCATCATTGCCTCGGTGGCGATTACCATCCTGGCACGACTCTTTATCGGCTGGCTCTGCGATCGCATTGGCCCACGATTAAGTTATACATGGCTTTTAGTGTTAGGTTCATTACCTGTGATGGGTATTGGTTTTGCCCAGAGCTATGAATCCTTTTTAATCTTTCGTTTATTGATAGGGGGCATTGGGGCCTCTTTTGTTATCACCCAATACCATACCTCGGTGATGTTTGCTCCCAATTGCGTGGGGACGGCCAACGCCACATCGGCGGGCTGGGGAAACCTCGGTGGTGGGGTCACTCAAATGATTATGCCCTTAGTTTTTTCAAGTTTTATCTTTTTTGGTTTTACTAATTTTTGGTCTTGGCGCCTTTCCATGTTTATTGCTGGCCTGGTGTGTATGCTAACCGGTATTGCCTATTATTATTTAACCACCGACTTACCCGATGGGAATTTTAAGGAGCTGGGAATTAAGGAGAAGAGAAAACATACCAATGCAAACGGGGGATCATTTCTTGATGCCTGTAAGGATTATCGTGTCTGGATGTTATTTTTTGTCTACGCCGCTTGTTTTGGCATCGAATTGACCATCAATAATATTGCCGCCCTTTATTTTAAAGACTATTTCGGTTTAGGGGTGAAAACCGCGGGGCTGGTGGCGGGACTTTTTGGCCTGATGAATATTTTTGCGCGCACCATGGGTGGTATCGTAGGAGATAAATTTGGTGAGCGATGGGGACTTAATGGTCGAGTCAAATGGCTTTTTTTGGCGATCTTAATCGAGGGAGTCGCCTTACTTTGCTTTTCTCAAATGAAGCTTTTGCCCATTGCTATAGGCACCATGGTGATCTTCTCACTTTTTACCCAAATGTCAGAGGGGGCAACTTATTCTGTAGTGCCCTTTATCAATAAAAAGGCCTTGGGCTCTGTTTCGGGGATAGTAGGCGCCGGTGGAAATTTGGGGGCAGTAGGGGCAGGGTTTCTTTTTCGTTCTCCGGATATTTCTTATCCGCAGGCACTCTTTATCCTCGGTCTTTGTGTTATCGCCTTTTCAATATTTCCTCTTTTTATTAAATTTTCCGCCACCGCTGAGGCAGAGGCGAAAAGTGATTATGCAGTGGCCTTACAAGAAAGACAGTTATTAGAACAGCAAAGGAGTCAGCAGGATCGCAAGCGACCTCAATTGGTGCCAGCTTTTCTTAAGAAATTTGCTCCCTTTGATTTATTAAGAATTTTTCTGGGAGGTGCTTTAGCGATAAAAGGTATTTATTTTATTATGAATATGCAAGAGATTGAAAAATTCGCAGGTCAAATAGGGCATTTCCAAACAGCAATATGTTGGTATGTTATTTTTGCCCATATTGTGGGGGGGCTATTGTTGGCGATTGGCTTCGCTACCAGGGCCGTTTCTGCACTCAATGTTACAGTGTTGTTAGGGGCGGTACTCTTTGTGCACAGTGGATCTGGGCTTTTTGCAGCTGGCGCAGATCTCCAATTCTCACTTTTAGTTTTAGTTTGTCTCCTGGCCTTCACTTGGGCGGGAAGTGGCAAAATGTCCATTGATAATATGTTGGCACCAAAAAAAGAGAGCTAAGGAATTGGGAACTGATTTCTAAGAATCTGTCATCACTTGAAAATGAGGGTCGTGTGTTTCCAATTGAATAACCCTTTGAATATAGCTCATGGTGGTGGTGAGTGAATATTGGCAAGTAGCACAGGCACCTAAATAATTGATTGCCACGAGGGCATCATCCACAAAAACGATTTCCGCATCGCCAGCATCTCTGGCCAAGGCAGGAGAAATATATTGTGCAAAAATTTTATGCATAATTTTAAATTTATCCATTTGGTTGAGATTTCTAAAGGACTTCGTGGCGGAGGGAGAGAAAATTGCCGGCATTGAAGGTTTATAATCATGACTCAGTGAGGGACTACTTTTTACGGCACTCTCTTGCGGGCGTAAATCGAGCTGAGATTTAAGAGCATTTTTAACTTCTGCAAAAATAGGGATAAAAAAATTGCCCGCGCCGGAAAAAGCGGGAGAGGCATTATTGTCTCGTAAATAATTTTCCATTTCTCGCAAACTTAAAGAGTCAAATCTGGTGAACTGTGCAGATTGCAATAATTCTACCATAGCGTCTAAAAATCCAAGCCTTGCATCGGAGAGAGTGCTGGTGTATTGAATCGCCAAAAACTGTGGGGGAAGTTGCGTTTTATCAATCAGGCCAAAGAGGACAATATCCTGGCCGTCGGTGAGCTTGACCCCACAGGAAAAACTTTGCCCTCTTTTTTCACTGAGAAAGAGATCCCTTTCTTGTTTGCTGACGCGAAAAAGAGGAGCGTTAATTTTTGCAGATAATTTTTTAGAATTTCCCTCTGCCATAAATAGTCAATCCCTGTTACATGGTCATTTCATAATCGGCGACAATATGTTCGGGATAGCTGAGCCCCACTTTGGCCAATCTTTCCTTAACAATACTTAAGTATTCTTCTTTTAACTCCTCAGGGTATTTAGGTTTTAATCCAAATAGGTGATAAATTTTAAAATGCTCACTTTCTTTGGCGTCTCGCCCATAAAAACCAAGGCCCAGTGGGAGAAATTTTTCTACTGATTTTTGCAGTTTGATTTGGCCTTGCTCACCACCAAATTCAATCACTCTTTTTGCCGCCCATTCTCCAAAGTTGAGGTGACCTAATTCTTCATCAAATATGCGTTCGCTGACCTTCGCCCATGGTGCGTAGCTGGAATGTTTGTATTGACCTAGAAACGCCACCGCGCCAGGGGTGACCACTAAAGAAAAAACCGCCACATCTTCCCAGCAATCAAATATTTTTGACCAATTCTTATATTTGAAGGCATTGATAATTTTGGTGCCACCAGGTGAGTCTTCTCGTGGGTTTTGCACAATCGCTTGTAGTCTTCGATTGACATCGACACCGAGATCTTCCAATATTTTCCACAAGTAGACACCGTGGCCAAATTCTTCTTTCACTTTTTTGCTTAAGCGTAAAGCCTCTTGTGGGCGTGGAGCAAAACGTAAATTTTCAGAGACACGCATGCCACCCATAAACTCTGAATCCGCTTGAAAAGTGAGGAGTTCTATTAATGCTTGTTTGTAATCCTCTGGTAAATTATCCGGTCCAGAAAAAGTATTCTCTTTATACTTAGGTCGATGCAAAGCCCCCTCCTCTTAAAATGATAGATATATTATTTATAACATTCAACGAAATAGAGTAATCTGATCCAGATCAGGAAGTCACTAAACTTTCTATTCCCTGTGAGAAGTGACTTAGATCATACTAGCAATGATAGAGGCAGGAGTAGAATGACGTCATTGATCTTTAGCAAAATATGGAGTTTTATCGTGTCAAAAAATCCCGTTGGACTGAAAGGTATAGAATTTGTGGAATTTTGCTCCATGGAACCTACTGAACTTTATCAATTGTTTAGAGATTTTGGTTTTTCCAGAACCAGGTGTTCAAAAAATGCTGAAATTATCTACTTCAATCAAAATGATATTCATTTTTTAGTGAATAATAAATTGCATGGGCATAGTTATCATTTTAGGAAACTGCATGGGCCGGGAATTTCTGCCATGGGACTGAGGGTGGAAGACGCTCAATTGGCCTTGCAAGTCGCTGTAAAAAATGGTGCAAGAGAAGCGACGGGGGAATATTCTTACCGTGGAGATTTAGTGCCTGCTATCTTTGGGATAGGGGACTCATTAATCTATCTGATAGATCAATATGCAGACATAGATTTCTATGCCGATTTAGGTTTAGACCTTGATCCACAACAAGATATTATCCCAGATAAAGGGTTCCTCGCCATTGATCATTTGACGAATAATGTTTATCGCGGGGAACTTAAGAAATGGAGTGATTTTTATAAAGAGATTTTTGGCTTTACAGAAGTTCGCTATTTTGACATCAAAGGCGCCAAAACCGGACTTGTCTCCTTCGCCTTACAATCTCCCTGTAAAACTTTTTGTATCCCAATAAATGAAGGAAATGAAAAAAAATCTCAAATAAACGAGTATCTCGACGAATATAATGGCGCTGGGATTCAACATCTGGCATTTTTAACAAATGATATTGTCACCAGTTTAAAACAGCTGCAATCGACGAATATTAAGACTTTGGATATGGATGAGCAATATTATAACGAAGTCTTTGATCGTGTCCCAAATGTTACCGAGGATCATGAAATTTTAAAAAGATATAATATATTAGTCGATGGCGACGAGAAAGGTTATCTTTTACAAATTTTTACTAAAAATATTATCGGCCCCATATTCATAGAAATTATTCAACGGAAAAATCATGACTCCTTTGGTGAGGGTAATTTTTCCGCTCTTTTTCGTTCTATCGAAAGGGATCAAATAAAACGCGGTTATATTTAAGTCAATTAATCCATTGGAGGGGACTATGCGAGTAACAGAAATTCTTATTGAAGAGCATCAACAAATTCTTACCCATCTGGGGCAAATAGAAAGTCTCATAAAAAAACCAATTAGGCAGAACCTAGAGCAGTATGAACATTTATTAAGTTTTATAACTGAATACGCCGATCAATATCACCATGCCAAAGAGGAAAAAGTCTACTTCGTATGGATGCGCAGTAAAAATCCTGGCCTAGATCAAGGGCCGCTCAGGCAAATGCTCAGTGAGCATGATATTGGTCGCGAGCATATCAGGAAAGTTAAAAATGCTCTTGCGAAATACTCTGCGGGCGACTTATCCCAAGAAGTTATTGTGAAAGAAGAGTTGATGCATTTTGAATACCTTTTGCGCGACCATATCAATAAAGAGAATACCGTACTCTATGAATTTGCCGAGCAAATGAACAGAGATTTTCTCGATGGAGATCAAATCATGTTGCCACAATTTGATCAGGTCAAACAAGATAACGCTGCCGTCGTCAACAAATTTGAGAATCATTATCCCTTTCTCGATGCCACTTTCCAAGAGTTGCGATAAGCAAATGAAGGCGGTGGGCATGTGAAAGCATAATTTTCTCAAATATTGAAAAAATTATATGCCAGCAAAATCATGCGTGAGGACTTGTAAGTATTTCAATTGTCTTGAGATTTTCTATGATGGTGCTAGTTTCCTTTAGACTCATTCATTGGAGACATTTTGCATCTTTTATTGGCAATTATTCTGGCCTGCTTGTTGAACTCATGTGACACGGTTGAGATGCCCTCCGCCCGCAATGTCTCTTGTTTAGGTCATCGTGGGCATGTTACTGAAGACAATTTTGAAAATAGCCTAGACGCCTTTCTCTCCGCTTATAATATTGGCGCCCAGGGGACTGAATTAGATGTTTTTCACACTAAGGACGGAATTCCCGTTGTTTTTCACGATAGTATCTTGCGTAATTTAACCACTTCCAAAGAGGGAGGGTTTTGCCCCCCCGATAAGTCTATTGGTGACTTCTCCCTCTCACAGCTGCATGAGAATTGTCGTTTAAAAAATGGCGACGATATTCCACTGCTGGAAGATGTTTTTATATTATTTGCACAAACAGATTTTCAAATCCATATAGAATTTAAGGGCGCTGCCAGTAAAAAAACTGTCGCATTACTTAACAAATATTATGCCGGGTCCTATAATAAAGTCCGCGCTACATTTTTCTATAAAGATATTGGGAAGTCATATCGTAAAACAGTCGCTCTTTTACCCGCTGGGATGGATGTTTTGGTAACTCATAAAAACTATATTTCGCAAATGGAAGCCTTTTTTTCTGGAGTGGATGTCGAGGCCATCTTTAACGTGGATATTAAACGACTTCTCTTTGCAGGTTATAAAGTTGGCGTCTACAATGTTGATACAGAAAATAATCTTACAGAAATGATTAAACTGGGCGTGCATTATATTACCACTAATGAGTTAGAGAAATGCCTCTCCATTAGAAATAGAGTTATTGAAAATGAAAAATAAAACTATAATCTTTTCCATAATTTTATGCTGTTTTATGCAGGTGAGTTCGGCACAAGTAGATAATCTCAATAATAACGAAGAATCTAATATAGATATTGATACTGATATTGATCATTACTCTCAAATCATTCAACGAGAATTCTATGAAAGTCTTTCCATAAAGGAGCAATCAATTATTGAAAAAGCAGGGGAGAATACAAAAAAAAAATCTGTTCTCTTGGCGCTTGGAGTCTCTCTCTCTAATGAGTTTGGTGCGGAGGCGATATTTTTAATAAAAGATAAATCGGGTCGACCCTTCTGGTATGTATCCGCAGCAGTAGATTATTTTAAAGGAAAAGAGGGTTTAGTTCTTGCTAACAAGAGATTTTCAGTCGGTCAGCATGTATTTCGAAAAAAATGGTTTTCAGTGGGCCTGCGTTTTGATCGTTATACATTTTTAGCTTCTACAGGCATAGGTATAGAAAATACTCTGGCAAAAAAATTGGATAAAAAGGGCCGCATGAATCTCTTTATTAATAATAGTCTGGTCTTTTTTCCCTATGAAAAAGGTGGCCTGGGAAAATTTGAAAACATAACACCTTATGTTTTTTTAACAAAATTTGGCGTGCAGTGGCTGCTTAAATAAAGCGCCTAGTATGATCGACATCATATTTATGGTCTTGTAAAAAGGCTAAATTCCTCGCATGATAAATAAAGAGACAAAAATAAAATGCATCAGAAAACTTTGGTTTTGCTGTGGCCATCGTATTGTGGGGCACGAAAATAAATGCGCAAATGCTCATGGGCATAATTACACTCTCTATGTCCACGCAGCAGCAGATCATTTAGATAATGTCGGTAGGGTAGTAGACTTTTCTCATATCAAAGAAAAAATTGGTGATTGGTTGGATAAGTATTGGGACCACACATTTATTATTTATGAAAAAGACCAAATCCTCATGCCAATAAAAGAATCTTTATCACATAATCGGGAAGCGTTTGTGGCGCCTTTTAACCCCACCGCCGAAAATATGGCAAACTATCTCATTCACGAAATCTGTCCTAAACTTATGAAAAACACCGGAATTACCATAACGGAATTAGAGCTTTGTGAAAGTGAAAATAATAAAGTCGTCGTCAGCTTAATATAAGTTCATTCCTAATCACAATCTCACATCGGGAAGTTCAAAGAGGTGTTTGCTGTCCTCAATAACTCTATTCTCATAAAAAAAGAAATTTGGGGAGGCATGACTTTCTTCAGGTCGCGGATGGTAAATGGTCATAGACAATGATATTGATATTATCGCCCTTTATCCGTAATTTCTTGATTTTCTGATCTACCGCTTTTCTTAAAATTTCTGTCGCCCTAGCAGCACTCTCGACATTAGTTAAAATAGCATTCACCTGGGCCGGATGCAAAATATCAAAGAGACCATCACTTGCCAAAATTACGCGGTCGTTTCGCTTAAGTTGAAGACTAGTAACAGAGGGAGTGTATTGCCCACTTACTAAAACGGCCTTGTTTATCACATTTCTGCGATGATCAGTCATTGCCTCCTGTTGGGTGATTTGTTTTTTGTCGACAAGATGGTTAACAAGGCTATGATCTCGAGTTTCAAAAGCTATAGTGTTTTTTCTTATAACAAGCCCCTTCACATCTCCCAAATGAGAAAATGTCACTATCCCACGGTTTGAAACTTCAAAACCTGCAACAGCTGCCCCAATCCCTTTAGTCTCTTTATTAAAATATTTTTTAAAAAATCCAGTAAGCGCCATTTGAGAGGTAAAAATGGCAGTTTGCAAAGATTTTCCTGCTTTAAGCTCTTTTCCAACATGATCGATGATAGTTGAGGTTGCCATTTGACCACCTCCTAAACCACCAATCCCATCCGATGAAAGGGCAACAAACCTAGTCTCATCGTTATAAACCAGAAATCCATCTTGATTAACCTTATATTTTGATTGGCTACCAATATCTGTCGTCGCGCTATATCTCCCATGATGACTCACACCCGTATATGTTCCGCTATGAGACCCGTCTATATTCGCTAATTTTTGAGATCCCGCAAGGGGAGTGAGTTTTTTTTCTGGGGGCAGAAGAATTTTCTTGGGAGCAGCAGCGTGGGCCTTTAACTGACCAATTTTGAGGCCGTCAGCTAGTTTTTTAAGTTTGTTTATTGCAAAGACAGAGGTCGCGGCCCCCAGGCCAATAGTGAGAGCATAAGAACTCTTTATATTGGCGAGGGTTTTTAGACATTGCTCAAATTGACTTCTCTCTCCCTTGGCCAATCTAAACATGGACTGTGCTCGTTGACGAATTTTTTCACACTTACTAATTTCTTTCTTTAAAAGAGAAGTATGCACTCCCATAATACCGACTTCCCCAAGTAAGAGACCTGCTTTTGTTTGCTTGGTGGTGGTTAATATTTTTGCCAAATTCTGCACCTTTTTAGCATCAGACATGAGTAGAATTCCTTTGGTGGCCATTGCTAATTTTCCAGCTGTTAACAGTGCTGCTCCTGGAATAAGCATGGTGCCAATATTTGCTCCCCAATACATTCCAGTATCTATGTGTTCATTACATTTCATAGTGGAGGAAATGCGACAAACAAAACCTTTAAAGGGTGCGCCCTCTTGTAAAGCATCAATACCCATCATAGAAAAATATTCATTGAGGTTTTCTTGGTTATCAACAATTGTTTCCCTCAATTGTCTATAGGAATTGATATCTTTTTTATCAAGTCCTGAGATTCTTCCAATGATACCTATATGCTTTAACTTAAGTTTTCTAAGCGCCGCTTTTTTATCAATAAAAGCTTCCTTGATGGCCTTAGAAAACTCATCGCCCGATAGATGATTCTTGTTTTTGGCGAAAATATTATTTTCAAATATTTCAATATCTTTTTGCAACTTGCTTAATATTTTCTTTTGTTTTGTCTTATTTTTCCGATATTTCAATCTTATTAATTTTTCGCTATCCCGAAATCCCTTAAATTTTTTCTGAATAGATTTTAACTTTTTTTGAATGATTTTATAAATTGATTCATGATGAAGGAGGTTTGCACTTTCCAATATTGCCAGCTTCGCTTGCATATGGGGGAAAACAAATGTTTCAATATATTTCTGTTTTCTTTTTTTACAGGCAATCAGGTCTTGATAAGTTTTGTAATGTCCATAGGCGCGGGTACACTTTGGTGCCTTATTTGCAAAATAATTAATATAATATTGATGCTGGAGAATTTTTTCTGCATTCTCTTTCATATTCTTAACAACTTTATGCCTCAGTGGGTTTTTTAAATCCCTATAATACCTTTCGTTTTTTTTCATTTTTTCCAATTCTAGATTTGATTCTCGTACGATTTTATGGCCCATGGAATTAAAGATGCTAAGGTCGACAGCATCTGTCATCGCATCGTGTTCCGATAATATTGATAGAGATTGAATATCCTCTTTTGTTATAGGAAGTCTTGCACCCATTGGTTGATCTAGGCAGTGGAGTGAATTCAATGCATTTTTCTGTGTACTTTTTTGTTTACATTTTTTTTGATACAGCGAGCAGATCAGGCCACCTTGTAGACGAGAGCTTGCACTGATAATAAGGAATATAAGGACTAATCTTCTCAACTATAACTCTTCTCTTAAGTAACTCATACTACGCTACTTAAATCGGATAAAATTATGAAAAAGTTGAGGCCTTCTTTTTTAAATTGTTTTAGCGCAGCGGTTGTTGGACCTTTTCTTTCGGTTGCGGTGAATTGGAATTTTTTTAAATTGAGTATAGTTAAAAGTTTTTCTTGTATCAACGGGAATTTCCTTTTACTGGCACCGTTTCAGGACACCACTAGTCAAGTATTCTCTGCGCCATCCGAGTACAGAGCGCTCGCACCAAAGCGCCAGCGCAGCACCAGAGCGCCAGCGCAGCAATAGAGCGCCAGCGCAGCAAAGAGCACCAGAGCAGCAAAAAGCGCCAGCGCAGCATAGAGCGCCAGGGCAGCAACAGAGCGCTAGCGCAGGAAAAAGCACCCGCGCAGCAAAAAGCGCCAGCGCAGCAAAGAGGGCCAGCGCAGCAAAGAGCGCCAGCGCAGCAAAGAGCGCCAACGCAGCAAAAAGCGCTAGCGCAGGAAAAAGCACCCGCGCAGCAAAAAGCGCAGCAAAAAGCGCAGCAAAAAGCACTAGCGCGCCCCCATCCCCGCCACGCCAAAAACTTTCACCCCTTCCCGAAAATTGCAATTTCTGCGTAGCAGCAATGTGTTCTCAGCAGTACCGCGCCCACCGAGCACCACTGGAATTCGATGCTCAAATTGCAAGGCAAAGGTCGAGGAACAATTTTCACATTTAAAATCCGCCCGCGCCAACGCCCCTCGCCTAACCTCAATAGGAAGTGTGCGGCGACTCTTAGAGGGATTATTTTGTGGGTCGCCAGTTAAGGGCGGTTGCGCCTGCGGGTTGTTCGGGTTGCTAGACTTGGTAGTTTGT
>Ga0316206_1000705_pt1 | contig 38701 bp, 39 predicted proteins | sample 6monthpyrite_MG_FD_204942 | JGI IMG/M metagenome (GOLD analysis project Ga0316206, IMG submission 204942) | Microbial mat bacterial communities from mineral coupon in-situ incubated in ocean water Damariscotta River, Maine, United States -... | ecosystem: Environmental > Aquatic > Marine >...
GGGATTTCAATCCGGATAGTATAATCTGGCTCAAGTTTCGGATTTTCAAAGGTTTCTAGTTCTTTACTGGCTTGGGTACTCATTAATTTTCATTTCCTGTGCAAATAGAGCTTAGAGTTGTGATGAAAATACTTTACACTAAACGCAATTCATTCGACACTATCGGGTCAAAATTCGCGCCTGGAAAGGTGAGCGGGCAGTGAGGTTTTCACTGCCATTTTGTTTAATAAGACTATAAAAGTGTATAAAATACATGCGTTTAGATAAAATAAAGGTTTCAGGTTTCAAGTCATTTGTTGATCCAACCACCGTACATATTACCAGTAACCTGACCGGCGTAGTTGGCCCCAACGGTTGTGGCAAGTCCAATATCATCGATGCGGTTCGCTGGGTTATGGGGGAAAGCTCGGCTAAACACCTGCGAGGGGAGTCCATGGCTGATGTTATTTTTAACGGATCGACCGGCCGCAAGCCCGTGGGTCAGGCCAATGTTGAACTGGTTTTTGATAATGCGGATGGATCACTGGGTGGTCAATATGCAACATTCAGTGAGATCTCAATAAAACGACAGGTTACACGTGATGGCTTATCGCAGTATTACCTTAATGGTGCAAAATGCCGCAGACGTGATGTAACAGATATCTTTCTGGGCACCGGATTAGGACCCAGAAGTTACTCGATAATAGAACAGGGCATGATTTCACGTCTGATCGAATCAAAACCAGAAGAGTTACGTGTATTTTTTGAAGAAGCGGCCGGTATTTCAAAGTACAAGGAACGTCGACGCGAAACCGAAAATCGTATCAAACATACCAAAGAAAATCTTGATCGCCTTAATGACCTGCGTGAAGAGCTTGATAAGCAATTGCAGCATCTTAACAGGCAGGCTAAAACAGCCGAAAAATATAAACTGTTCAAGGACGAAGAACGATTGCGTAAAGCCGAATTGCTCGGGCTCAGGCTTGCGGCTCTGGATAAAGAAGCAACAACACAGCAAAAAATAATACAGGAACGTGAAACAGCACTGGAAGCTGCAAAAGCAGAGCAGCAATCGATAGAAACCCGTTTGGAAAAAGAACGTGATGAACAGATCGGCGCAACTGATATTTTTAATCAGGTACAAAGTCGTTTCTATGCTGTTGGTAGTGATATTGCCCGTGATGAACAAGCGATACAGCATGCACGCGAGATGCGTGGTAAACAGCAAAGTGATCTTGAAATACTCGAAGGTAATCGAAAAGAAATACAAAGCCACATAGAGCTTGACGAAAAACAGATTGCAGAATTAAAAGGTTTGCTATCCGACCTGTTACCTGCACTTGAAAGGGCACGTAAAGATAATAATCAGGCTCAGGATGCATTGGGTAGTGCAGATGAACTGATGCATCAATGGCAACAGGAATGGGATGAGTTTAATCAAAAAGCCTCGGCGCCATCTGAAGAAGCTCAGGTAGAGCGTACCCGCATTGAACATCTTGAGCGCCAGATAGTTCAGGGCCAGCAACGCCTTGAACGTACTCAGTCACAACTTGCAGAAGTAGATCTGGATCAGTTTAATCAGCAGATTGCTGACCTGGAAAAACAGGAGCAGGAAAAATCAGCTGAGATGAATGCGGTACAGAAGCAGCTGGATAATACAAAAGAACAGATTGTACAGATGCGCGATCAAAATCAGGAACAGGCTCAATCTGTGAATGATGTACGCGGGAAACTGCAACATGCGCAGGGTCGATTAAGTTCTCTTGAAGCTTTACAGCAAGCTGCACTGGGTCAGTCAGATAAAAAAGTGATGCGTTGGCTGGAAGAGAATAACCTCAAGAATGCGCCGCGACTGGTGCAAAAGCTGGACGTGGAAAAAGGTTGGGAAGTCGCTGTTGAAACAGTGATGGGGCTTAATCTTGAGGCGGTGTGTGTAGACGACTTTACTTCCATTACAGAAATGCTGGGTCAGCTAAGTGAAGGTTCATTGGCCCTGTTTGATAAAAATGCGAGAGGAGACAATACGGCATCTTCATCTGCGACGCCGTTGCTTGATTATGTAAAAGCACCCTGGTCACTGAATAGCTTGTTGGGTGGAGTGTTTGCTGCAAATTCGTTGAATGAAGCAATGACATTGCGTAATCAATTAAAGCAAAATGAATCAGTAATAACACCAGAAGGAATCTGGTTAGGCCAATCCTGGGTGCGGGTAATTCGACAACAGGATGACAAATCGGGTGTTATTGAGCGTGAACAGGAAATCAAAACACTGGGACGTGAGATTGAAACTTTGCAACAGCAATTGTCAGATAAAGAGGCAGAACTGGAAATAAACCGTTCCAGCCAGCGTGAGTACGAAGAATCCAGAGAGCAATTACAACAGTCTGTAAACCAGGCGCATAGAGAGCATGCGCAAGTGCAGTCACAATCAAATTCCATGCGTTCTCGCCTGGAGCAGGTGACTCGACGCTATGAGAACCTGACAGTAGAAGTCGAAGAGATTCAAAAGCAGCTTGAGCAGGATGGAGATAAATTAAAAGAAGCACGAACCCGATTAAATGCTGCAGTTGAAAGCATAAATGTTTTTTCACTGGAAAGAGATAGCCTGTCTGCAAAGCGTGATACCCTCAAACAGGGGCTTGACTCGGCACGTCAGGAAGCACGTAAATATCAGGATGAAGTACATCGGTTGGATTTGCAGCAACAGTCCATGTCAAACCAACTGACCGCAACTGAAAGTAACCTGACGCGAATGCTGCAGCAGACCGATAGCCTGGATACACAGTATCAGGAACTGACTGATGGCCTTGCAAATGGTCTTGATCCAATCAAGGATATGGAAAAAAATCTTGAAGTAATGTTGGCCGACCGCATCAAGATAGAAGCGGAACTGGCTTCGGCGCGTAAAAAACTTGAAGAAATTGATGCTTCAATGCGTGCAGATGAAAAACGTCGTCATGAGGCTGAGCAGAAGTTGCAGGAAGTTCGCTCCGAACTGGAGCAGGACAGAATGGTGTGGCAGGAATTTAATATCCGGGCTAATACGCTGAAAGAGCAACTGGATGAGACAGGTTTTAAACTTCAGGCGTTACTTGAAACAATTGAAGAGTCGGCTAATGAAGCTGACTGGCAGGAAAAAGTTGAAAAACTGGAAAGAAAAATTCAACGTCTGGGTCCAATAAATCTTGCCGCTATTGATGAGTTTGCAGAACAGTCTGAACGTAAACAGTATCTGGATATGCAATTTAATGATGTTACCGAAGCACTCGAGACACTTGAAAATGCCATTCGTAAAATAGACAAGGAAACACGCACCCGATTCAGGGAAACGTTTGATAAGGTAAATACTGGATTACAACGTTTGTTCCCTAGAGTATTTGGAGGCGGGCATGCCTATCTTGAATTAACGGGTGAGGATTTACTGGATTCCGGTGTTAGTGTTATGGCGCGTCCACCGGGTAAGCGCAACAGTTCTATTCACTTGCTTTCCGGTGGTGAAAAAGCACTAACAGCGGTAGCGTTGGTCTTTGCCATATTTGAATTAAATCCTGCTCCTTTTTGTATGCTGGATGAGGTTGATGCGCCACTGGATGATGCAAACGTTGGCCGTTTTTGTGAATTGGTAAAAGAAATGTCTGACAGTGTTCAGTTTATCTTTATAACGCATAACAAGGTGACCATGGCAATGTCTAATCAGCTGTCAGGTGTTACCATGCACGAGCCAGGTGTATCCCGGCTTGTTTCGGTTGATGTTGATGAAGCCGTTAAACTTGCGGCTATGTGATTAGCGCTTAATATTTTAACAGGCAAATGCTATGGATTCGTTAAGGTGGATATTGCTGCTCATTGGTCTGGTTATTTTGTTTGTGATTTATCTGTCAGGTCGAAAAAAAAACAGGATGTCCAGACAGGTTGCAGATAGCGTCGTTTTTGATGAGGATGCACCTGAGAATCTGGATATTCAGGTTTTTAATAAAAAGGAATTTGATCAGATTGACTTTAATGCACTTGCCAGTGGCATGAGTTTAAAAAGTGAATCTGTAGATAATACAGAGGTGACTGATGATTCGTCAGTTAGTTCAACCAGCGAGTCTTCCCCCGCATCATCTGATCAGGAGAATGATGACCGTCTTATTGTTTTTTATCTGGTTAGTAAAGATCATTCCATGATGAAAGGTAAGCGGCTTGTTGAAGCGATGGAGATAGCCGGGCTTCGATACGGAGGAATGAAAATATTTCATTTTCATGATCCTGATTCAGAGAGCAAGCAGATTTTATTTAGTGCTGCAAATCTTACTGATCCAGGCTGGTTTGATCTTATTGCGATTGATTCACTTGAAACACCCGGATTGTCTTTATTTATGCAGCTACCAGAGTCGGGGTCTACAATTTCAAGGTTTGATCGTTTTGTGTCTGTGATAGAGCAATTAAAGTCATCCCTGTCTGCTGTACTCAAAGATAGAAAACATAATACTGTCTCACCACAAATATTGAGTCATATGCGTGAAAATATGATTGAGTATGAACGTAAACAGAAAATAAAAAGAAAGGCGGATTAATTTTTGCCTGGGTTCAGGCAGGAAGTCATGACAAGAATGAAAATACCTGAAGCGACATGTAAACGTGCTGCAGAGCTACGTGATCAGATTAACTATCATAATACACGTTATTATACGTTTGATTCTCCGGAAATTCCTGATATTGATTATGATCGTTTGTTACGCGAACTACAGGAACTTGAAGTAAAATATCCGGAGCTGTTAACTGTAGACTCACCAACGCAACGTGTTGGTGCTGAACCACTGGATATCTTTGAGCAAGTGAAGCATGAAATACCGATGTTATCACTTGGCAATGCACTGGATGCCGGTGAACTCAGGGATTTTGATCAGCGAGTCAGGGACAGGTTGGGGTTGGCTGAAGTTACGTATGCGGCAGAGCCCAAGCTTGATGGGTTGGCGGTAAGTTTACGTTATGAGAAAGGTATTCTTGTCAGAGCGGCAACACGAGGTGATGGTAGTAGTGGTGAGAATATTACCCGCAATGTCCGTACAATTAATACTATTCCGCTCAAATTAACGACAGATGAGCCACCTGATGTCCTTGAAGTGCGTGGTGAGGTGTTTATGCCACTGAAAGGATTTGCGAACCTGAATGAACGCGCTCTAAAAGCAGGTGTAAAACCTTTTGCTAATCCCAGAAATGCAGCAGCAGGCTCATTACGTCAGCTGGATCCAAAGGTAACGGCAACACGCCCGCTCGAAATGATTTGTTATGGCTCGGGTGTAGTTGAAGGGATTGATGTACCTGATACTTACAGTGATTGGCTTGATATCCTGCATGGACTGGGAGTCTGTATTTCACCTGAACGTGCTGTTCTTGAGGGTGTTGATGCCTGTGTCGAGTATTTTTCAGCAATGGAGAACAAGCGCATCAAGTTGCCTTATGAAATTGACGGAGTTGTGTATAAGGTAAATCGTTTCAGAGAGCAGGAGCGGCTTGGATTTATATCACGCGCGCCACGTTGGGCAATTGCATCCAAATTTCCGGCCCAGGAAGTGATGACAAAACTTCTGGGTGTGGATTTTCAGGTTGGAAGAACAGGTGCGGTTACTCCGGTTGCACGTCTTGAACCTGTAGAAGTTGCAGGTGTTGTTGTCAGTAATGCCACACTACATAATATGGATGAGATTGAACGACTTGATATTCGAGTAGGTGATTTTGTTATTATTCATCGAGCTGGTGACGTCATTCCGAAAATTGTCCGGGTTGTAAAAAGTCGCAGACCTGTAGATACAATAAAAATCGAGACACTGGTACGTTGTCCGGTTTGTGGTTCTGATCTTGTCAAACCTGATGGGCAAACGATTATACGTTGTACCGGTGGTTTGTACTGTGAAGCGCAGAGAAAAGAAGCACTGAAGCATTTTGCTTCTCGCAAAGCAATGGATATAGATGGACTCGGAGATAAAATCATCGAGCAACTGGTTGATAAAGGTTTGGTGCAGAATCCATCTGAGTTGTATACGTTGTCAGAAGAGCAATTGGCTTCACTTGAGCGTATGGGTGAAAAATCAGCAGCTAAGCTGGTAAAAGCGATAGAAAAAAGCAGGCAAACAACATTACCCCGTTTTTTGTATGCACTGGGTATTCGGGAAGTTGGTGAAGCTACGGCATTGGCACTGGCGATACATTATGGCTCACTTGACGCTATTATTCAGGCGACAGAACAGGACCTGGAGGAAGTAGAAGATATCGGGCCTGTTGTGGCTGAGAATATAACCTGTTTTTTCAAGCAGGCGCATAATCGTGAGGTAATTGAGTCTTTATTGTCAAGCGGGATTACCTGGCCAGGAATCAGTACAGATAAACAGGACAGAAGACTGAATGGCAAGACTTTTGTACTGACAGGTACGATGGAAAGATTGAATCGAACAGAAGCTAAAGAAGCCTTGCAAGCGCTGGGTGCAAAAGTTAGTGGTAGCGTGTCTGCAAAGACTGATTTTGTTGTCGCTGGAGAGAAAGCGGGTTCTAAACTGGAAAAAGCCAGATCTCTTGGCATAAAAATTCTTGATGAAAAGGAATTACTGGGTCTGTTGAATGCATAAAATTATTATTCTGCTGATATTGTGCTTTCATTCAGCTTCGGTTTTTGCGAAGAGTTGCATCTTTGTTTCATCCTATCATCAGGGATATGAGTGGAATGATGGTATACAAAAAGGTATTGAGGATGTTTTACTTGGAAAATGTGATCTGAAAATATACTACCTGGATACCAAGCGCAACCCGGGTGAAGTATGGGCCCGTTTTCAGGCAAAAAAAGTACGTGATCAGATTTTACAGGATAAGCCCGATGTTGTGATTGTCTCAGATGATAATGCATCACGTTACCTGGTTGTTCCTTATTTTAAAAACAGTCATATTCCTTTTGTATTCTGCGGTCTTAACTGGACGATGAAGGAATATAACTACCCTTATCGTAATGTCACAGGTATGATCGAAGTCGCTCCAATCAAGCCGATCATAAAACAATTGCGTAGTATTCAGCCAAAAGTAAAGACCGGGCTTTATTTGTCCAGTGATGTTTTAAGTGAGCATAAAGATTATAGACAATATAAAAAAATATTTAAGAGAAAAGGTATTCAGCTAAAAGCTGTATTCGTGAAGTCATTTCGTAACTGGATTAATGAGTACAAAAATGCGCAACAATATGATTTTATATTTCTGGGTAACAACGCGGGTATTAATGACTGGTTTCGACCAGAAGCAGAACGCGTTGTAAGAGAATCTGGCCGGAAGATCAGTTTAACGGTATATAAATGGATGTTGCCATATAGTGCGTTAGCCTTAACCAAGTTACCGGAAGAACAGGGACGATGGGCGGCCAAAGTTGCACTGTCCATTCTTAATGGACGTAGCCCGGACAGTATTCCGGTAGTTTATAACCGCTACTGGGATATGTGGATCAACACAGATATACTGAACAGGCTAAAGATCCGGATTTCATACCTGTTATATCAACGAGCAAAACATTTTTAGTATAGATGAGTAAAAAACGCTTATACATGCCGGTCAGAACATTACTGCTATTGCTATTGCTAATGGTGATGATGTTAACTGCTGTTGTTGGTTTTTTTGTCTGGAAGGATTATAAGTCTGTAGAAAATCGATTCTGGCAAGATGATTTATTGCTTAAGGATAATCTGCACAGAAATCTGGACCAGATAGATAGCGTCCTGAGTGGTTTTGTAGCATTGCATAATTCTATTGACCTGGTTGATGTCGAGCAGTTTTCATATTATGCACAGGAAATGCTTAAGAATAACTCGCAACTATATTCCATTCTGCAAGTCAGTCGTGTTGAGCATCGGTTCAAAAAACAATTTATCTATAAAATGAAAGATAACGGGTTTCCTACTTATCAAATATATGAATCGCGTGAAGGAACCAGTTTAAAAGACTGGAAGCAAACAATTAAAAAAACACTTTATTATCCTATTTCTGCCGTTGAGCCATTGACACCGGAAACTGTTTCAAAAATGGGACATGATGTTTATTCAGTGCCGGTTTTTAGAAAAGTCATAGATCTTGCAATCAGAACAGGCAAATCTGTTTCTACCGGTACAATAAAAAATACTGGTAGCAATGAAGAATTTTTGATGGTGTTCAAGCCGGTCTATGCCGGTCGAATGAAACCGACGACAGAAAAAGAACGCATGGATCAAACGCTGTATTTGATAGCAGTTACTATCAAGGCAAAAAAATTAGCTCTGCAATCAGTTAACAAACGGGGTTTGAATTATTCCATCTTTATGAAAAATAATGATGAAGTTGATTTCGAACATCTTGTTTATCGTCATGCTGATCAGAAGAATAAGCTTAAAGACATACGTCTAACTGAATTTAATAGCAGGTATATTCTTAACAGGAATGGTCAGTCCTGGTTGCTTGTTTCATCACAAGATGTAGGTGTCTATCTTGTGAATGGCAAAACTCTGGTTGCAGTGATACTGGTTTGGTCCGTATTTGTGTTTTTAATATTTTATATAATTAACACCCATTATGCTCGACTAAATGAACGTGAAATCTCACTCAATGCGTGGAAGTGGGAAAAGGAGCGCGCTGATGTCACCCTGATGTCGCTTGCTGATGCAGTGATTACCACGAATACCAAATGTGTTGTTGAATATATGAATCCAGTAGCTGAGCGTCTGACTGGCTGGAAAAGTGTTGATGCATGTGGCCGTGGTATTGAGGATGTGTTTGTGCTGGTGAGTGAGGTTACTGAAAAGCGAATTGCATCACCTGTCCGTGAGAGTATACAGCGCGGTGTTGTAAAAGAATCTGATGCGGATGTTTCTTTAATGAACCGTAATAATGATGTAACCGCGATTGATTATTCTGTTGCTCCTATGTATGGACAGAATAGCATGGTGCTGGGTGCAGTTGTTGTTTTTCAGGATGTTGGTTCATCTCGTATGATGTCAAAACTGTTAACATATCAGGCCACACATGATGATCTGACCGGTCTTTACAACAGACGCGAATTCGAACGGAGAATGTCCCGTATTATTGAACGAATTTTCAGTATCAGTGATCGTTATGTACTTTTGTATATGGATCTGGATCAATTTAAAGTGGTTAATGATACCTGTGGGCACGTTGCGGGAGACCTTGTGCTACGGCAGATTGCTGAGTTAATCAAGCCACTTATCAAAAACAAAGAAATATTCGCACGCTTGGGTGGTGATGAATTCGGGATTTTACTTGAGGGCTACACGCATAGTGAAGCTGTTAAGGTAGCAGAAACAATTCTCGAGGCTGTCAGAAAATATCGCTTTCAGTGGACAGGCAAGGTATTTGAAATTGGTGTGAGTATCGGCATAGTTGAAATAGATTCAGATATGCAATCTATCAGTAATATTATGGGTTATGCCGATGCCGCCTGTTATCTTGCGAAAGATATGGGCGGGAATCATATCCAGGTTTACAAAATTGATGATGAAGACTATAAACTCAGAAAAGATCAGATGCAATGGGTGCAGCGTATCACTCAGGCATTTGCTGATAGTCGTTTTGTTTTGTACGCACAAAAAATAGTTTCATTGCAGGGTGATAGTGAAGAAGAGCATTACGAAATACTGATGAGAATGCTGGATGACAATGGAAATATTATTGTGCCACAGGAATATATTGTTGCCGCGGAACGATACCGTAGTATGAAAGATATTGATCGATGGGTTGTGAGGAATGCATTTATCAATATTAATAATTATGTACAGAAAATGATGGCTGATCCTTCTATCCCTGTACGTCGATTTGCAATCAACCTCTCTGGCCAGTCCATTAGCAGTAATAGCGCCCTGAAGTATGTCAAGGAGCAACTGCTTGATTTTCCTTTGATACAGGAATATGTGATTTTTGAAATAACTGAAACTGCGGCAATATCCAATCTTGCCAGTGCGCAACGATTTATTGATGAATTTAAAGGTATGGGTGTTAAATTTTCACTAGATGATTTTGGTACGGGTGTAAGTTCATTTAATTATCTCAAGAATCTGTCTGTTGATTACTTGAAAATTGATGGTGGTTTTGTGCGTGAAATGATATCTGATGTGGTTGATTATGCGATGGTAAAATCGATTGCACATATCGGCCACGTGATGGGTATCAAGACGATTGCAGAACATGCTGAAACCAAAGAGATCTGTGAGAAGCTGAAAACGCTGGAAGTGGATTATGCGCAAGGGTTCATTTTGCATAAACCGGAAAAACTTGAGAACTTTACCTGACGTTAAATACTTATGCCAAAGGAAAGACTTTTTTATAAGGCTTGATCGTAACTGATTCAAATACACCAGTGAGTGTATAAGGATCATTGCCTGCCCATGACTGTGCGGCCTCAAGTGATTCAAATTCGGCAACAATCAGGCTGCCCGTAAATCCAGAGTCTCCCGGGTTTTCAGCATCAATAGCAGGAAAAGGTCCCGCAAGCAAAAGTCGACCTTCATTTTGCAGATCAGTAAGTCTTTGCAGGTGTTCAGGTCGAGCGGCGAGCCGTTTCTTAATACTATTATCTATATCCTGACCAATAATAGCGTAAAGCATTATTCCTGTTCTCCATCTTCTGGCTCTTCTATCATATGACGTGATAAATATATGCCCTGGATAACGACAAATAAAAATGTTAATCCAAGCATGCCATAGACCTTGAAATCAACCCAGGTTGATTCACTATAATTTACGAATACATACCAGTTCAGAAAGCCCATGCTAATAAAGAAAAGTGCCCAGCTGAGGTTAATTCGCAGCCAGATCGAATCGGCTACGTTGATTGCATTGGATAACATTCTTTCGATGATGGTTTTGTCACCTATAAACTGACTGCCAATTAGGATGATTCCAAATAGCCAGTTAACAACACTGACTTTCCATTTGATGAAAACCGGGTCGTGAAGTGCAATAGTCAGGCCGCCAAAGAACGTTACCAGCACGACTGTAATAACATGCATTTTTTCAATTTTACGGTGTTTGTACCAGTTGAATGCAATCTGGATAATGGTTGCTATAACGATAGCACCTGTCGCATAGAAAATATCATTATCGTAGATTTTGTATGTTGCGTAAAATGCGATCAGGGGAAAGAAGTCAAACAGGAATTTCATGGTTTTTTTAAATAATAATTATGTATATGAAGGTTTAGATATTCTAACATTAAATACAGACTGGATGATATAATGTTCTTTTTATAAGGTCGGTTTTGTTATGCAATTTGATTTACACAGCCATTCTACTGCATCAGATGGTACCTTGACCCCTGAGCAGCTTGTTAGCCGTGCGCACGAGCAGGGTGTTGATGTACTTGCTTTAACGGATCATGACACGACCTTTGGTCTGGATGAAGCCCGTAAACGTGCGGATGAGTTGGGCTTGAAATTGATTAATGGAGTTGAAATTTCGGTAAGCTGGGAGAAGACAACTGTTCATATTCTGGGTTTGAACCTTGACCCAGATAATGATGCACTCCAGGCTGGCCTGGCAAAATTGCGTGATTTTCGCGAATGGCGTGCTGTGGAAATAGCACGTAAACTCGAAAAATCAGGGATAAATAATGCCCTTGAAGGCGCAAAAAAATATGCAAAAGGCGTTTTGATAAGCCGCACGCATTTTGCGCGTTATTTGGTGGAATCTGGCAATGCGAAGAACATTAGTGAAGTCTTTCGTAAGTATCTGGTGCCAGGTAAACCCGGTCATGTGGCAGGACAATGGGCTTCTCTGGAAGAAGTGATTAACTGGATAGCAGTTGCAGGGGGTACGGCTGTTATTGCTCATCCAGCCAGGTATCGAATGAGTGCTACAAAATTACGTAAGTTGATTGGGCAGTTCAAGGGTCTGGGTGGTCAGGCGATTGAGGTGGTTTCTGGTAGCCATAGTCCAAATGACAGGCACAACATGGCTCAGTATGCCCGTCGTTATGAGCTTCTCGCCTCATGTGGCTCGGATTACCATGGTCCGGAAAACCCCTGGATAGAGATTGGCAAATTACAGCCTATGCCTGAAAAATGTACGCCTGTCTGGAGCTTATGGGATGAGGCCAGTTAAATGAGTCAGTATTTTCAAATTCACCCGGAGAATCCGCAGCTACGTCTGATTCGCAGAAGTGTCGAGATGCTGCGTGAAGGTGCAGTCATTGTTTATCCGACAGATTCCAGCTATGCACTGGGTTGCCTGATTGGTAACAAACAGGCAATGGACAGGATACGTGCTATCCGCGAGCTGGATAATCGCCATCACTTTACCCTTGTTTGTCCTGATCTTTCAGTAATATCGAACTATGCCAAGATTGATAATGTTGCTTATAGAATGGTTCGAAAACTTGCGCCAGGTCCATATACCTTTATTTTCAAGGCGACGCATGAAGTTCCACGCCGTCTACAACACCCGAAAAAGAAAGCTATCGGTATTCGCATACCTGATAATGCCATCGTGCGTGCGTTACTTGAAGAGTTGGGCGAGCCTATCATGAGTTCCACCCTGATATTACCAGGTCAGGTGCTGCCAATGAACGACCCTTATGAAATGCGTGAGCAACTGGAACACGCAGTTGATCTCGTGATTGATGGAGGCAACTGTGGGCTGGAAGCCACTTCCGTGGTTGATTTTCATGATGGGACGCCGCAAGTCATCAGGGAAGGGTGTGGTGATATTTCAATGTTTGTTTAATTAAAGTGACTTAATTTGCGTGAAAAGTTTTTTGTATTTTCTGTTATTTACTTCTGTTGCCGGCCTCACTTATACGGGGCTGGTATTGCGTATGTTATGCGAGTCTCAGCGTAAGAAAAACAGAGTAACAATATCTTCGATAGCTTGCTGGCTACAGTCATTTATTGTGTTGGGACGCCTGAAGCAGTCACGAATTCATGTGATTTTTTCAGTTATATCCTTACTTGTTTTTATCATTTCGATGGTGTCACTAATCATAATATAAACATATAGATATATTATATAGTTAATCTGGTTTATCACTCAATATAATAAGTTTTTTTTAACGGTTACCCGTCAAATAAGGGTATAATTTTATACATGAATGAATTCACAGCGATACAGAAGTTTTCCGTTTGGGTGCTACCGGTGCTTTTTGCGATTACGATCCATGAAACTGCACACGGCTGGGTTGCCAGTCGATTGGGTGACCTGACTGCAAAAATGCTTGGTCGTCTGACATTAAACCCTATAAAACATATAGACCCCGTAGGTACAATACTGATTCCGGCAATAACTATGCTTGCAGGTGGGTTTATTTTTGGTTACGCCAAACCCGTACCGGTTACCTATGCCAATCTGAAGCATCCTAAACGTGATATGGCACTGGTTGCATTGGCTGGGCCAATGGCGAATTTGTTTATGACATTTTTATGGGTAATCTGGATCAGGTTTGCATTGATGTTGATGGATAGTTCGGATTCCATTGCCCTGTTTATGATTGCCACCGGAGTGGCAGGTATCTATATCAACCTCATACTGATGCTGTTGAACCTGATCCCTTTACCACCCCTGGATGGAGGGCGCATAATGTCAGGATTGTTGCCTGCACGTTACTCGCTACAGTATGACAAGATTGAACCGTATGGGCTGATCATTCTCATTGTGTTGCTGGTCTCGGGTGTGCTGGGCAAGATTTTATTTCCATTTCTGAATACCTTTCTGCTATGGTTCTCGGATATGGCCGGGATACGCGAAATTCTTGGATTTATTGTACGATCTATTGGCCTGTAAACAACATATAAAGGGGATATTTTGAACTCGGTAGTTACTTCACAAAGAGTACTTTCAGGTATGCGACCAACAGGCGCATTACATCTGGGGCATTACCATGGCGTACTCAAAAACTGGATCAAATTACAGCATGAATATGAGTGCTTCTTTTTTGTTGCTGACTGGCACGCGTTGACCACACATTATGATGATACCAGTGGTATTGAGAGCCATGTGTCAGAGATGGTGATTGATTGGCTTGCGGCCGGAGTAAATCCGGGCTCAGCCAAGTTGTTTATACAGTCGCGCATACCTGAACATGCTGAATTGCATTTATTGCTATCAATGGTCACCCCGATTGGCTGGCTGGAGCGTGTGCCCACCTATAAAGACCAGCAAGAAAAGTTGAAAGAGAAAGACCTCGCAACTTATGGATTTCTGGGTTATCCCTTGTTACAGGGTGCCGATATTCTGATGTACAAAGCCGGATTGGTGCCTGTCGGTGAAGATCAGGTAGCCCATGTTGAGCTCACGCGTGAAGTCGCGCGTCGTTTTAACCATCTATATGGTAAGGAAGCTGGTTTTGAAGAAAAGGCTGAGGCCGCGATTAAAAAAATGGGTAAAAAGAATGCGAAATTGTACCGCAGCCTGCTAACTCGCTATCAACAACAGGGTGATCATGAAGCGCTGGAAACGGGGCGCGCCTTACTGGAGTCTCAGCAAAATCTGACAATCGGTGATCGCGAGCGGCTATTCGGTTTTCTTGAAGGTGGTGGACGAATGATCCTGTCTGAACCTGAGTCACTATTAACTCCCGCAGCACGTATGCCCGGTCTGGATGGACATAAGATGTCCAAGTCCTACGGTAATACGATAGCACTACGTGAAGACCCTGAGCAAATTGAGGTTAAATTAAGGACGATGCCGACCGATCCTGCGCGTGTTAGACGTACTGATCCTGGTAACCCGGCTATTTGCCCGGTTTGGCAGTTGCATGAAGTCTATAGTAATGATGAAGTACGTAAGTGGGTACAAGAAGGTTGTACGACAGCAGGTATAGGGTGTATTGATTGCAAGCAGCCTGTGATCGATGCTGTATTGACAGAATTGGCGCCAATACGTGAACGCGCTCAACATTTTATTGATGATCCTAATGCGGTGCGTGGTATCATAGCTGAAGGTTGTGAAGCAGCCAGAGATGTGGCCCGCACAACGATGGACGAGGTTAGAGAATCAATGTCTTTATCCTACAAAAACATATAGATATATAAACTAATTATAGTAAATTATAATAAATAGGTTCACACTGTATATGAACAATCACGAAAAACCCGAATTAACAATTGTGCCAAATCAGGTTGATGCAGATACGGGTGATTCATCTGGTAGTGATACTGAGCCGGGTAAACCCGGAACAGCTGAAAAACCGCTGCAGGCTGAAATGCCGTTTGCGATTGTGCAGGGAGAAGCAATTACAGCATTGCCTCAGGACTTGTATATTCCACCGGATGCACTGGAAGTTATTCTGGAAGCATTTGAAGGGCCACTGGATTTATTGCTTTATCTGATCAAGCGTCAGAATCTCGATATTCTCGATGTACCCATTGCAGAAATAACCAGGCAGTATATGGAATATATTGCTCTGATGGAGGTTTTACGTTTGGAGCTGGCGGCAGAATATCTGCTGATAGCAGCTATGCTGGCCGAGATAAAATCGCGTATGTTGTTACCGCGTCCGATAGAAGATGATGCAGATGAAAATGATCCTCGTGCAGAACTGGTCAGACGACTACAGGAATATGAGCGTTTCAAGCAAGCAGCCGAGAATATAGATCGTCTGCCGCGAATGGGGCGAGAGCTTGCATCGGTCAAGGTCGAGACCATTGAAACCAATGTGGTCAAGATGGAGCCGGATATCAATCTGAAGGAATTGCTGGTGGCATTCAAAGATGTGTTACATCGAGCTGAAATGTTTACCAGTCATCAGGTCGCAATGGAACCCTTATCAGTGCGGGAGCGTATGTCATCAGTATTGAGCAGCGTAAAAGCAGACAAGTTTACAGCTTTTACAGAGCTGTTTGATATTAAAGAAGGAAAAATGGGCGTTGTCGTTACTTTCCTGGCCATACTGGAATTAATTAAAGAATCATTACTAGAACTGGTTCAGGCTGAACCTTTTAGCGCTATCCACGTAAAAGCCGTTTCTTCCAGCGAGCAGCCGGGTGATAACGACCAGGCGAATGGATGAAGTCCGATTAACCAGGATTAAGAATCATGAGTGAAAAACCATTAAAAAATATTATCGAGGGCGCATTACTTGCAGCGGGGCATCCATTGTCAATCGATCAGATGTTATCCCTGTTTCTGGATAGTGAGCAACCCGGTCGTGATGAGATTCGACAGGCACTGGACGAATTATCGAATGATTTTACAGATCGATCTATCGAAATCAAACAGGTTGCGAGTGGATACCGTATTCAGGTAAAAGAAGATTACTCCGAATGGGTATCGCGATTATGGACTGAGCGACCCTCACGCTATTCACGGGCATTGCTGGAAACATTATCCCTGATGGCCTATCGTCAACCCATTACCCGTGGTGAAATTGAAGATATTCGTGGCGTCAGTGTAAGTTCTTCCATAATCAAAACCTTGCAGGAAAGAGAATGGGTTAAAGTTGTGGGGCATCGTGATGTACCCGGTAAACCCGCGATGTATGCGACTACCAAACAATTTCTCGATTACTTCAATCTGAAGTCACTGGATGAGTTGCCAACACTTGCCGAGTTGCGAGATATAGATAGCATTAATGCTGAGCTGGATCTGGAGATCCCGGGAGTGGTTACAGCAAACCCGGATACTGAATCGGTTGCTGATGCATCAAATGAAACAGATCAGATAGAACCTGCCGGAGAAGCAGAAATCATCGTTGAAGGAAGCAAAAAAAACGATGCGGAAAATGGTAATGCGACAGTTGAAGCAGAGGCCTGATGTCAGAACGAATTCAGAAAGTATTGTCACGTCTGGGGGTGGGTTCACGCCGTCAGATAGAAGAGTGGATACGTCAAGGAAAAGTCTATATTAATGGTCAATCAGCCAAAATTGGCGACCATATTTCAAAATCCGATAAAGTCATGGTGTCCGGCAGGCAGATCAACCTGTCGCAAGCCAGTGAAGTTGCTCGTCGCGTCATTATGTATTACAAGAATGAAGGTGAAATCTGTAGTCGTAACGACCCGGAGCACCCGGATTCTGTTTTTGATCATATTCCCAAACTGAAAACTGGTCGCTGGATATCCATCGGGCGACTGGATTTAAATACCTGCGGTTTACTTCTGTTTACAACCGATGGGGAACTCGCAAATCGTCTTATGCATCCTTCATTTGAAGTGGAACGTGAATATGCCTCACGAGTACTGGGTGATGTTCCCAAAGTTGCATTGGACAATATGCTTAAAGGCGTAGATTGTGAAGGGGATATTCTCAAGTTTGATAGTATTCGGGATGCAGGCGGGGAAGGAGCAAACCATTGGTATCATGTTACCTTGCACCAGGGACGTTACCGCGAAGTGCGTCGGCTATGGGAATCACAGGATATTCGTGTCAGCCGTCTGAAGCGGGTTCGTTATGGTACGATTTCATTGCCTCGTTCGTTACGTCAGGGTAAGTGGCAAGAACTCACAGATTCTGAAGTCAGTGGACTTATGCAGCTAACCGGATTGAAGGCAGAAAAACCGGCATCAAGAGAGCGGTTTTCTAAACCGATCAGAAAGAAAAAAGCAGGCGGACGAAAAGAAAAGCCAGGCTCGGTATATCGTAAGCGTTAGTAAGATACGCAATAGATGCAAGCCAGAATATATCGACTGTATACTAATTTGAATAAACTTTATGGCGCACAGAAATGGTGGCCAGCTAAATCACCCTTTGAGGTTATGGTTGGTGCTATTCTCACTCAGAACACTGCCTGGTCAAATGTCGAAAAAGCGATTACGGCAATGCGTAAACAATCTGTTTTGTCGCCTGCTAAAATACTTGCGCTAAAACATGATGAGTTGGCAGCATTGATTCGTCCATCTGGTTACTTTAATCAAAAAGCAAAACGCTTACAGATTTATAGTGACTGGTTTCTTTCCCAGGGCGGACTTCGTGGTCTGTCAAAAATTGAAACAACCCGATTAAGAACAGCATTACTCGGTTTGCATGGCATTGGCCCTGAAACGGCGGATGATATTTTATTGTATGCGTTAGACCGGCCAGTATTCGTGATAGATGCGTATACCCGGCGCCTGTTTTCCCGTTGTAATCTGATAAGAGGTGATGAACCTTACGAAGAGCTTCGTTTATTAGTAGAGCGATCTTTGAAAAATCAAACACAAGCCATGAATGAGTTTCATGCATTGATTGTTTTACATGCAAAAGAACATTGCCAGAAAAACCCTGTTTGTAATGGCTGTCCATTAACGCGTTCATGCCAGTTCTATAAAAATAGCAGGAAAGGAGAATAAGTTTGGATTTTGAATTACAGGGTAGTGACTATATCGAGCTGAATAATCTGCTTAAAATTACCGGCATGTGTGAAAGCGGTGGGCAGGCAAAAATGGTAATCAGTGATGGCGCGGTGTTAGTGGATGGGTATACTGAAACTCGCAAGCGTTGTAAAATACGCAAAGGCCAGACTGTGACATTTAACGGACAGTCAGTCACCGTAATCCAGAGATGATACTTTACTATATACATGATCCAATGTGTAGCTGGTGTTGGGGGTTTGAATCTTGCAAGCAAGCCTTGTTTGAAAAACTACCTGCTGATATTACTGTAAAATATTTATTAGGTGGATTGGCCAGTGATACGAATGAAGTCATGCCAGATGCAATGCAACAGATGTTGCAACAGACCTGGAAGAATATAGAACAGCGTATACCCGGTAAAAAGTTTAATTTTGATTTCTGGACCAGCAATAACCCCATACGTTCTACTTATCCTGCCTGTCGTGCAGTTATAGCAGCACGTAAACAGAATAGAAGCCATGAAATGATTCATACGATACAACAAGCTTATTATCAGCGCGCAATGAATCCATCCCATAATGATGTATTGATAAACCTTGCAGATGAGCTTGATATGAATGTAGTTGCATTTCGGAAAGACCTGGTTAGTACAGAAACCCAACAACAACTCGAGGCGGAGATATTTCAGGCGCATGATTTGAATGTCGATAGCTTCCCTGCATTAGTGTTGGATTTTAATCGCTCACACCGGCGTATACCGGTAGATTATATAAATCCGACACCTATGTTTGATTTAATTAATAACTTAACAGAGTCATAATATGAGCCAGAAATTCAGTGTAATAGTCAACAATGAAACCGTACTCGAATACGATAAATCAGGTCGCTTGCCCGGGCATCAGCGTAATTTTCTGGATCAGATCGATAAAGATCTGGATGCAGGTTTTAAACTGGGTGAAGAGCAGGTCAACGACCCTGATCTTTTCCAGCGTAGCCAATATATTGCCCAGGGATTGCTGGCAGGTATGCAGTCGGAAAATAAAGAACTGGTCGCCGCAGCGTGTGCCTGGCTTTCAACAAGGCAACCTGATCTGACTACCATCCGGTTTCAGATAGACGGTGATGATATTTCGTTACGGCTGATATGCGAAGACAAATGATACTATGTCTAATTCACACTATATTTTAATAAAAAAATAGTCAAAGAGCTTGACCTGAATATATCAAGTATTATCAAGAGTAGAGCTATTATATTAGCAGGAAAATAGGCAGCGACAGTAAATTGGCCATCAATGTAGTGTGATTTTATTTGGGGCAGATGAAAGCTGTCATTTTGAGAGTTTTAGTATATTGCTAGTTAATATCTAATGCGACAGTCATTTTGAATTGAAAGTAAATGTCTATTTAGTCAATACTCTTCCTTATATAGTGCTATATAATAAAATTATTCCAGATTCATGGAAACGTAATATTACCTCCATATTGTTGTAATAATTAATAATCATAATCATCTCCAGATTAAAGGAGATGTCTAGATGTCTGTATATCTGGTTACAAGAGGCGAAGGTAGTGTTCCAGTTTATCGCCAAATCCGTGATGTGCTCATGCAGGAAATTAAAGAGCTATATAACGCTGGTGATGCGTTGCCACCTGAAAGTGAGCTTGCTGAGCATTTTGGTGTCAATCGGCATACACTCCGCCGGGCTATTGACGAGCTTGTAATAGATGGTTTGGTAGAGCGCTATCATGGAAAAGGTGTATTTGTTCTGGAGCCAGCTATTCGCTACACCATTGGTAGTTCCACTCGTTTTACTGAGACGCTGGAATCACAAGGACGCACTACCGAAAGTCGCGTAATTCGAAAACAGATTGTCCCGGCCACAGGGGGTGTGTCCTCGCGCTTGCATATTCGAGAGGGGGAAAAAGTTGTTTTCATAGAGACGCTCCGCACTGTCGAAAACAAGCCTTTCTGTATTATATCCCATTTTCTTCCAATGCAAGTATGTGCAGACGTTTTTGACAAATATGAATGTGGATCGTTACATGCTTTCCTCAACATACAATGCGGTATTAAATTGAAACGCAGTGAAAGTCTTATAAGCGCAATTTTACCAGAAGCCGATGATGCCCGGTTGCTGAATATGCCGCGACAGGTGTCTATCCTGCGCGTGAAAAGCTTGAATTTGGATATTGTATCCAATAGACCTATTGAGTATGCAGTTACTCGATTTCGTAGTGATGCCACACAATTATCTATAAATCCATAAATTATTAAACTACTTATGAGGAACAAAAAATGAAATTGAAAAAACTTATTGCTGTAGGCTTTGCCGCATCAATGTTATCTGGGTCAGTTCTTGCTGTAGAGTTGCCAGACGGATCTAAAGAACATCCATTACGTGTCTTGATGGTTCCTGCTGATACCGGCACTAATGATATTACGCAAGACTATAAGCCAGTGTTTAATGGCATTACAAAAAATTATGGTATTTATTTTGATATTAAGGCTGGAAGCAGCTACGCAGCGGTCGTTGAAGGTATGTGCAATAATCAAGCAGATATTGCCTGGTTTGGCGCTTCAACATATGGTGAAGCAAATAAAAAATGTGGCGTAGATTTGCTTGCTGTTGATGTAAAGAAAGGTAATGCATCATATTACTCCGGTATCTTTGTACGCAAGGGAAGTGGAATCAAGACAATCTCAGGTCTTAGAGGAAAACGTATGGCATTTGGAAGTACTCATTCTACTTCTTCATTCAACTTTCCTGTGGCCATGTTGATTGCTGACGGTGTTAATCCGGTAAAGGATCTAAATAAGGTTGTAATAGCAGGTTCTCATTCTGCGTCGCTGGCTGCTTTAGCAGAAGGCAAGGTGGATGCAGCAGCAGCCTCATATAATTCATTTGGTAAAGCAGTTAAGAAGGGTGTTATCGACCCTGCCAAATTTATGCCATTGGCCAAATCACAGCCAATTCCAAACCCACCGCTGGCTATGAATAAGGGATTGTCTGATAGCCTTAAAGCAAAATTGAAAAATGCCTTCAATAACATACACACTAAAATTGATGCTGCAAAAATTCGCGGTTACGGTGGCAAAAAGGTAGATCGTTACGATGCTAATTTTGAAGAGAAAAAAATATTTGATGCATTGGCAAAGTTAAGTGCTGTAACCAAAGCAGTCAAGGAAGGCATGATTGATAGGGCTGGTCAGCGCTAATTGCTAACCGTGATGTATGCCGGGAGGTGGTAAATTATCATCTCCCGGGAAATTACAATGTAAAGTCGAGGCAGTATTATGTTGCGTTTTGATTCTGTAAGTCGTGTATATGATGATGGCACTCGTGCCGTAGATAATGTATCGCTACATATAAAGACTGGTGAGTTTTGTGTATTGTTGGGCCCATCTGGTGCTGGCAAGTCCACATTAATGAATATGGTGAATGGTGTAATTGAACCTAGTAAAGGTGAAATAATGCTGGGTGATCTTTCATTAAATAAAAAAAATCTGAATGTGATTCAGCGTCGCGTCGGTATGATTCACCAACAGCTTCATTTAGTGCCTCGTCTTTCTGTATTACACAATGTACTGACAGGTCTATTACCTGATACTGGATTTTGGCGAAGTCTTATTAAATCATTTCCATTGAAAAACCAACGTCGTGCTTGTGAGCTATTAAATGAAGTTGGCATGGAAGAAAAACATTTGTATCGCCGAGCTTCCGCTCTGTCTGGAGGGCAACAACAACGAGTCGCTATTGCTCGTGCGTTTATATCACAACCTGAGGTTGTACTTGCTGATGAACCAGTAGCCAGTCTGGATCCTGCTATGAGTCGCAGTGTTCTCAATAGTTTAAAGACGGCGGCCAAACAAAATGGAGTTACGGTTATTTGTACACTGCATCAACTTGATTATGCTCTTGAGTTTGCTGACAGGATAATTGCGCTACGTAAAGGTAAGATATTTTTTGATGGTCATCCTGATGATTTGAATGAGTCAACACAGTCACAGCTTTACGATCTTGCTCGCGCTGAAATCAATACAACTGAACAGGAGGCTGCGTGAATTCAAATACTGAGTATGCGAGACACTGGGAGCAGTGGAGTCTTTATCGTGCAGTAACGCCAAAAAACATTGTCATACTCATGATTGTTTTCGTACTAATATCGTTTTCGGCACATAACACAGGAATCGATAGGGCTGCAATCGAAACAGGTAGGGCCGTGTTGTCAGCTGTAGGGATTGGTGAATCTCAAGTACTCGACGGTGCAGTTCGCTTTGGTGGTAAGGCTTTTCCAATTCAGATATCAAAACGAACAGAGGTGTCGCGACTTGAAAGCTTTGATCGCAATAATCTGCCGCTTTTCGCCTATGTTGAGAAAGGGAAGTCTCGTGAATACGATGCATTGACCGAAACATGGAGTATAGAAGAAAGCGAGTTTCTGGTAGAGCCTATAGGTTATTTATTAAAAGTACTGGTTAAAATGTGGGAAACCATTGAAATGGGTTTTTGGGGTACCTTCATCTCTATCATGATATCTCTGCCATTGGGAATTCTTGCTAGTAGAAATTATACGCCTCATAAACTCGTATATACATTTGCACGTGGCTGGTTAAGTTTTCATCGTGCCATGCCGGAATTAATCATCGCACTTTTTCTGGTGTTGATGTATGGCTTTGGGCCGATTGCAGGTGTGTTAGCACTGGCAATCCACACCAGTGGTGTCCTTGGTAAATTCTTTGCAGACGAAATTGAGAATGCCCCGCCTGGTCCACAACTGGCATTAGGGGCTTCCGGTGCTGGCCGCTTGAAAGTATTACGTTATTCGGTATTTCCTCATGTGTTACCAGCCTGGATCGCTTATATCCAGTATATTTTTGAGCGTAATATCCGGACTGCAACAGTTCTTGGGATAGTGGGTGCAGGTGGTATTGGAATGGAGTTAAAGGGTCGCTGGGATTTATTTGACTATGATCATGTGGCGACAATATTGCTGGTGATATTTTTAACAGTAGTAGTGCTGGAATATTTTTCTCAAAAAATACGCAAGAAAGCCCTTTGATTATAGTACTTACAATGGGTAAATAAACGATCAACTTATCTAGATATCTAGATGAACTTATTTAAGGGTTGGAATAATAATGACAGATAGAACAACATGGGTGAGTGCATTAAATATGTTGCCGACCGATGAGCTTCTCTCTCTAACAGCTCAACTGTCCTGTAACTGGACCGTACGACCAATGTCTGTTCCGCAAGCGGGTCTGGGAATGCTAAAAATGAATGACAGCGCCTTTGACGAACCATTTTACCTTGGTGAGTTTCCCATTGCATCGGCATGGATTGAGGTGCAAACAAACAATGGTATGACAGCAGAAGGAGCGGCACAGGTTATGGATGATCGTGTGGAGATCGCAGAGGCTCTGGCATTATGTGATGCTGTGTTAGCTAATCAGTTACCAGGCTGGGAACGTGTGACACAGTTACTTGAAAAAGGTTTGTCCATGCGTGAGGACGTTCGTCTTGAACGAAAACAGATGTTGGCAGCCACTCATGTAGATTTCTCACTGCTTGATGATGTAGGAGATGAACATGCTGAATCTTGATCCAATCTGGCTTCCTGCAGTGCAACAGATTCATTTTCGTCAGCTGTTGGATGCCATGGCTCGCCCTGGTAAATGCCATCTGCTTGACAGTGTTCCTGGCGATGGACCTGTAGTGCTTTCTTTATTGGCGACGCTACTCGATGCTGATGTAACATTAGCTGATCCATATAACTTGCTTCGACCAGGTGATTGGTCAATGTTGCAAGTAAAATCATGCCCTACAGAGAGGGCTGATTATGTATTGTGTGATGCAAGACAGCTGCCAGAGTTTTTACCTAAGCTGGGTACGTTACCTTGTCCGGATCAATCAGCCACACTAATCCTGATTGTGAGTCAACTGGGTCAGGGCGAGATGAGTCTCAAACTATCCGGACCCGGTATCGCTGATACTGTGAAATTGCAGGTTAAAGGTCTCGACCAACAATGGTTGAGCAATCGGGAAGTTTGGGTCAGGGCATTCCCATTGGGCGTTGACTTGATACTGATTGATGACAAGCAGGTAGCGGCACTTCCTAGAACAACCAGAGTAGAGATACTCTGATGGGGTATGTTGCAATAAAAGGTGGCGGTCAGGCTATTGAGGGCAGCAAGGATCTATTCGATTTTTTACGCACTCGTCAGGGCGATGATGCCGACCCTCTTGATACAGATACAATTGAACACCAATTACGGCTACTTCACAGTCGTGTGATCTCGGAGGGAGGTGTATATCACCCTCGTCTGGCATCACTTGCGATAAAACAGGCACAGGGAGATACCCTGGAGGCATCATTTATACTACGTGCCTATCGTTCTACACAGCCAAGATTGCTAGAAACGCCGATACTGAATTCGGAAAGCATGCGAGTTACACGGCGTATTTCGGCAGCCTTCAAGGATATCCCAGGTGGACAGTCTCTTGGTGCGACAACAGATTACCACTTAAGATTGATGCGGATGGATTTGTTGGATGAATCGCCTGAGCAATTTCATTCGGTAACCAAAGGATGGTTTGAAAATACTCAGACTCATGACATCCCTGATACTTTTCCAAAAGTACTGGAGGGGTTGCGAGATGAAGGACTATTGCCACCTGTTGATACTGGAAGCCGTAGCCGAGATGCCTTTGATATTACGCGTGAACCGTTGGTCTTTCCCGTGCCGAGATCTGCCGCACTGGCCACTATGGCTCGTGCTGAACAGGGGTCATTGCTGGCGATTGCCTATTCCAACATGCGAGGATATGGAGATGTTCATCCGACTGTGGCTGAATTGAGAGTGGGTTATCTTCCTGTAATGCTACCACATCCGATTACTGGGGAATTGACCGAGGTCGGTGAAGTGGAAATGACTGAATGTGAAGTCGTAGCAATGTATGAAGATCATGATGATTCGTATACAGGATCAGAAAAAGTTGAAGCAGAAAAAAACAGGCCTACTTTCACGTTAGGCTATGGTGCCTGCTTCGGACATAATGAAGTCAAGGCAATCAGTATGGCTATACTTGATCGTGCGCTACAGGCAGGGATGAAGAATGGACCACGTAATCCTTCGGAAGATCCAGAATTCGTGTTGTTACATGTTGATGGGATAGATTCTATGGGATTTTGTACACACTACAAGATGCCTCACTACGTGACATTTCAGTCTGATATGGATCGCTTGAGGTCAACCCAGCATAAACATGAATACAAGGAAAAAATCACATGAGAGTTTCATATCCTTTTGGTTTTCTCGATGAATATGCCAAAAAGGAAGTACGTCGCAGCGCGCTGAAAGCAGTTGCCTTGCCTGGATATCAGGTACCATATTCCAGTCGTGAGATGCCAATGGGTCGTGGTTTTGGTACAGGTGGACTGCAACTGACCTTGTCACTGATAGGTAAGGGGGAAACCCTGAAAGTGATTGACCAGGGTTCAGATGATTCGGTTAATGCAGTTAACCTGCGTAGCTTTATTGAAATGACATGTGAAGGTATAAATACCACCACAAACACAGATGAAGCAGACCTTATTCAGTCACGTCACCGCATACCTGAAAAATCTTTGCGCGATGACCAACTTATTGTGCTGCAGGTACCGTACCCGGATCCACTGGTTCTGGTAGAGCCATCAGAAGACAAACGCAAGATATTACATGGTGAAGCGGACTATTCCCGGCTATTGGTCAAGCTATATGAGGATATCGTCAAATTTGATGAGATTACCATATCGCATCGATACCCGACCCGTATTAACGATTATTATGTCATTGACCCCTCACCGATACCACGTTGGGATGTACCCAAGTTACATCAGTCCAGGGCGTTGATTCTGTTTGGAGCCGGGCGAGAGAAAAAGATCTATGCAGTCCCACCGTATACAAAAGCGGAACCACTTGCATTTGAAGACGTGCCATTTCGTGTAGAAGACTTTACCGATGCATCAGGTAATCGCCGTGCCTGTAATCGATGTGGATGTACGACCAGTTTTCTGGATGAATTTATCGACTCGAAAACAGGAGGCAAGGTTTATCAATGCTCGGATACCGATTGGTGTAAAGGTTATGTCAATTCAGATGAAACCAGTAATTACGCATCGACCAAAGCAATGAGCCAGGAGATGGAAAATGGATAAGGTGCTGGAAGTCGATAGTTTATCAAAGGTTTATGGTCCTGGATGTCCATCATGTTTCGAACTGACCGGTCCTGAATTTAATACCAATATCTGTCCTGTTTGTGGCAGTGTAGTGGCTGCACATGATGTTTCCTTTGATCTCTACAAGGGAGAAATTCTGGGTGTTATGGGTGAGTCAGGTTCAGGTAAGTCTACAGCTGTAAAATGCCTGTATTTTGATCAGGCACCCAGTTCAGGACGTGCAGTCTTTTTTGATGAGGGAAAACAGTACGATCTGTTTGATCTTAATGCTGCTCAGCAACGGAATCTTGCCAATCATCGATTCGGCATGGTTTATCAGAACCCACACCTTGGTCTTAATTTTGATATTTCCGCAGGTGGCAATATTGCTGAGCGACTATTAATGTACGGCGTTACTAACTATGCCGATATACGTTCACGTGCGACGAGCCTGTTGTCACGTACAGAAGTTCTACCTGAACGTATGGATGAACTGCCAAAAAACTTTTCAGGTGGAATGCAACAACGCGTACAGATTGCCAAAGCACTGGCTACCAACCCACCTTTGCTATTTCTTGATGAGGTTACTACCGGACTGGACCTGTCAGTACAGGCAGCTATTCTAGATTTGATTCTTGAAATACAGCAGGAGAGAGATACAGCAATGATTGTTGTTACGCACGACTTGGGTGTGATTCGCTTGCTTGCTGGAAGAACACTGGTGATGAAGTATGGGCGAGTGATTGAATCCGGCCTAACTGACCAGATCCTGGAAGATCCGCAGCATGCCTATACACAGCGGCTCGTGTCATCGGCATTGTAACAGGAGAGCATCAATGAATGAATCACCCATACTTCGTGTAGAGGCATATTCCAAACATTTTGATTTGCATGAGCAGGGCAAGATTATACCTTCATCCTCCAATGTGAACCTCAATGTATATAGAGGCCGCTTAACAGCGTTAATAGGACAGACCGGTGCGGGTAAGTCAACGGTATTGAAAGGGATATATCGTACTTATCTACCCAGCAGTGGTCGCTTGCTTTACAGAATGGAAAATGGTCATGAAATCGACCTATCTAATGCAGACGAGCACCGCATTCTGGAATTGCGTCGTACCGAGATTAGTTTTGTCACGCAGTTCCTGCATGTATTGCCACGGCAGTCTACTGAAGATGTTGTTGCACAACCATTACTGAAAAAAGGTATGAATAAAATTCAGGCGCGTAATATTGCACGGGATATGCTGGCAGCTTTGAATTTGCCTGAGACGTTGTGGGGGATCTCTCCGGCTACATTTTCTGGTGGAGAAAAGCAACGTGTCAATCTGGCCAGAGGACTGGTATCGCGACCCCGTTTGTTACTTCTGGATGAACCCACGGCAAGTCTTGATCCTAAAACGACAAAGCGTGTGATTAAATTAATTGAAAATCTGAAGAATGAAGGTGTAGCAATGCTATCAATCTTTCATCAACCGGATCTGGTTGAGCGCTTAGCTGATGATGTCGTTGAACTCGAACCACCACTTGCATTTGAAAAGATACTTGAGGAGATCATTTAATGAAGACCTATTTGACCAATGCTAATATCGTCCTGGCCGATATGATGATAGAAAAAAGTTCACTATTAATTGAAGATGGCATAATCGCTGCGATTAATCCTGAGGTAGTGAATGATGTCAGGCAGATAGATCTTAGTGGCAAGATCCTGATGCCGGGTATGATCGATCTGCACTGTGATGCTCTTGAAAAAGAGGTAGAACCAAGGCCGAATGTACACTTCCCTCTGGATTTTGCCTGTGCACAGGCAGATAAGAGAAATGCTACAGCAGGTATTACAACCGTATATCATGCGCTGTCTTTTGCACACGAGGAACTAGGCGTACGTAATAATGATTTCGCTGCACAAATAGCTCGTGCAGTCCATAGCTGGCAACCGCATGGCTTGATAGATAATCGGGTGCACTGTCGCTATGAGATTACAGATGAAACCGGGTTACCTGTTCTGAAGCAACTACTGGCTGATGAATCGATGCATCTTATTTCAATGATGGACCACACTCCGGGGCAGGGGCAGTTTAAGGATATGGCAGCTTATCGTGATTACCTGACCCGTACCTATAAAAAAACCGCAGATGAGGTAGAAGTAATTGTTGAGCGTAAGCTGGAAGCAGCATCAGGTGCTTTTGCACGCATGGAAGAGTTGGCACATGCAGCTCATACTGCAGGTATTTCAGTAGCAAGTCATGATGACGATTCAGCGGAACGCGTTGATACCATGAATGGTATCGGTGCAGATATTTCAGAGTTTCCTGTTTCTCTCGAAGCAGCACAAGCGGCTAAAGCGGCAGGCATGTCCACAATCTTTGGCGCACCTAATATTTTGCGTGGTAAAAGTCAGTCAGGATCTATGAAAGCAATTGATGCTATTCATGAGAATTTAGCAGATTGCTTATGTGCTGATTATGCACCTGCGGCACTGCTTGTATCGGTATTCAGAATACCTGAATTATCTGATCTTGATCTACCTGCCGCGATTCGTCTGGTTACCTGCAATCCGGCTAAAGCAGCGCGCCTGTTTGATCGTGGAGAGATTGCTGTAGGTAAAAGAGCCGACCTGGCAGCTGTAGGTATACCAGGTGGATTACCACAAGTAACCGATGTCTGGAGTAACGGCATTCGAGCATATCAGGCGATGTATGATCATGGCTAATCTATATTATATTATAGGTGCATCAGGTTCAGGGAAAGATAGTCTTATTCAATACATTCGGGAAAATATACCGGATGAGGCGCCAGTCGTATTTGCACATCGATATATTACGCGCCGAGCTGATGCTGGAGGGGAAAACCATGTGGCGCTGCGTATACAGGAGTTTTTATTGAGAGATCAACATGAATGCTTTGCTATGAAATGGTATAGCCATGATACCTATTACGGAGTAGGCGTTGAGGTCAATAAATGGCTTGATCAAGGACTTGATGTAATTGTAAATGGTTCACGTGAATATTTAACTGAAGCAAGTCAGCGTTATTCTAATCTGGTGCCGATATTGATCAGCGTTGACAGGGAAGTTCTTCATGATCGACTGATTGCACGTGGTAGAGAGACGGATGAACAAATTAACAAACGTTTAATCCAGGCTGAGAGACTGGACCATGAGGTTAATCATCCTGATTTACTGAAATTGGGAAATAACAGTTCTATTGAGGAAGCAGGGAGGCATTTACTCAATCTTATTCTGGATAAGGTGAGGGAACAATGCGCCTGACATTGTTAGGTACGGGTAATGCCGCAGGCATGCCATTATTTGGTTGCAAATGCAAGATCTGTATGAAGGCAAGATCCGATGTTAGTTGTCAACGTAAGACATCGTGTGCATTACTTGAAACCAGTAACGAGCAATATATGATTGATGCCGGATTGATGAATCTCGCTGAGCAATTTACTGCGTCTGGCCTGGATGGTATTTTGCTAACGCATTTTCATGTCGATCATGTGCAAGGGTTATTTCATTTGCGCTGGGGTATAGGTAAAAAAATCCCTGTCTATTGCCCACCTGATAGTAGAGGATGTGATGACCTGTTCAAGCACCCAGGTATTCTTGATTTCCGCCCACAACGAAAATATGAGTCATTTAGATTAGGACAACTCAATATTACACCTCTACCATTGATACACTCAAGGGTAACTTTTGGCTACCTTATTGAGAATGGAAATCAGACCATTGCATATCTAGTCGATACGAAGGGTTTACCACCAGGAACGGAAGCATTACTTTGCAAGTCTGAATTGGATGTAATGATTATTGATACTACATCCCCACCTGGAGTTGTGAACAGGAATCATAATAATCTGGATGAAACATTAGAGTTACATAGTAAAATTGGAGCTAAGAAGACGATCATGACTCACATAAGTCATGAACTTGATCTGTGGTTATCTGAAAATTCAGAAATCTTGCCAGAATCTGTTTTTTCATGTAAAGATGGTGATATAGTTTCTCAGTGATTTTATGTGAATTATTTAGTTATAGATGCATTTGTGAATGCCTGCAATGAATTACTCTAAAAATCAAATAATAGATTAAATTTTTATAATATTTGTTTTTCGTATGGATACACATGTATCCTGATAGCTATTCAAAATAGAATGTACATAATTAGGTATTAATGGAAAATTAGTTAAACTTCAGTCTGTGTAATAGTGGTGAAATATTATTTAATACCCTTGAAAAAGATGATAAATTAATACTCCATTGAATGCTTTAAAGATGCTGAGAGTGGAAATAGTACCAGATATTTATTAATGTTGGGTAGATACCTTTCTGGGTATTTTTTAGTGAGGTTGAGTAAATAATGTGTTAATCATGAGATAGTACAATATGGATATCGAATTTTTAAAAACCTTTCTGGAGGTTAATCGCACTCGCCATTTTGGCAAGTCTGCTGAAAATCTTTTTGTTACACAGTCAACCGTTAGTGCCCGTATTCGACAGTTAGAGGAGAAGCTTGGCGCCCCTTTATTTATTCGTGCTCGTAATGATATTCAGCTAACAGCTACAGGACAAAGGCTTCTGAAGTATGCTGAGAATATTCTAACGACCTGGAACAGAGCGCGTCAGGAAATTGCCATTGAAGAAGAGGATCGTATTCCTCTAACCATAGCCGGTCTTCCCAGTCTGTGGGATATTACCCTGCAAGACTGGCTACATAGTTTATCGGAATCAAATCCTGATTTAATGATTCATGCAGAAGTACTAGGCCCGGAAGTGATCACCAGACGATTAATGGAAGGAACGCTCGATATTGGATTTATGTTTGAAGCACCTCAAATATCATCCTTGCAAAGAATAAATATCACGACGATTCCATTATTAATGGTGTCTACTGAGAAAGATTTAACTGCTGAACAATCAGTGCAGGAGCGCTACATTCTGGTTGACTGGGGCACATCTTTTTCCATAGCCCATGCAAGGCATTTCCCGGATATACCGACACCTGCCATGCGAATGGGTCTGGGGAGAATGGCGAGAGACTATTTGCTCGCTCGGGGTGGTACCGCTTATCTTGCGGAAACTATGGTGTCTGAATATATTGAACAAGGTAAATTATTTATTGTAAAGGATGCGCCAATAATTGAACGTACAGCGACGGCTGTATATTCAGGACAATCTGAAAAACAGGAATTAATCACCGAGGTAGTAAAATATTTTGTATCATGAACTATACAATTACCTGGTAAAATACTGGAATTAGTCGTAATCAAAATCTAATAAATCTTTTAATTCATTTTCAAGTTTTTTTTGTTCCAGATATATTTCCAGCTTATGACGTGCTTCGCGGTTTATTTGCTTGGCTTTTTGAGCATCTAAAGCAGAAAAATTTATTTGAGTGTCATCGTCAAAGTCAATGGAATTACCCGACGGGCTATCTTTTAGTGAGCTCATATCATTTATATCACCTGCCAAATAAGTACTTTTTTTATCATTTTATTTGTAATTGTAAAATTATTTTTTTCGATTAGGTCAATCGAACAAATTTATCGATATTTTAAACAAATAATAAAATTAAGGATTTACTTATCCGATCGTAAGTATTTAATAATTTCGCTTTACTTCAAAATCGACTGTCGCTAAGTTCCCTTTAAATTAATAAGCGCGTAATGATTTCAATTGTTTGGTTGAGGGTATATCTATATGAATTATATGAAGCTTTTGTTTGTCGTGGCTAACCTGATGCTTTCATCTTATTCTTATGCCACTATGGTAGAAGTTGGGCATGTTATTGTAATTAACTCCAATGATGACAGCATCAGTTTGATCCAGCCAAAAACATATAAGGAGATACGTAGAGTCTATATTGGAAAAGGACCTCATCATTTACTACCGACACCGGATAATAAACATTTAATTGTTGGCAATACCATCAGCAATGAACTGGTTATTATCGACCCTCTGAATGGTAAATTTATAAAGCGTATATCGAAAATATCGGATCCTTATCATATTGGTTTTTCACCCGATGGCAGATACTTTGTGGCTAATGGTAATAGATTGAATCATGTAGATATATATCGCTATAAATCACTTGAATTTGAACTTATCGCCCGAATTAAATTGCACTATACACCTAGTCATATGGCATTTGATGAGAATAATATTGTATATATAACACTTCAGGATAGTGACAGGTTGGTGGCGATAGATGTTGAAACGCGTAAAACGAAATGGTTCGCATCGACAGGCCGTAGTCCTGCGGGCGTCTGGATCACCCCGGATCGAAAACATGTACTGGTAGGCAATACCAGCACAGATTATGTGGATGTATTTCTGGCTGTTGATGGTTCTCATATTAAAAGGATTAAAACAGGAAAAGGTGCTCACAATTTCTTGCCAGTAGGGGATGGGCGTCATGTGTTGATATCAAACCGGGTGGAAAATACTATCTCTATAATTGATCAAAATAAGTTGCGTGTAGTCGATCAATTGAAAGTACCGGGCGGCCCTGATGACATGGAGATGATGCAGAATGGTAAGGAGCTCTGGGTGACTTCAAGATGGAGGAACAGGGTTTCTGTTATTGATATGAAAACCAGGAAACTTAAATATTATATAAAGGTTGGTAGATCACCTCATGGAATTTATTACCATAAACATGCCTTACGCCGTTAAGGGTATTTTCCTGTACTTGTTGTTTTTCTCTACATTCGCTAATAGTGGTAGTTGCCCCTCACCTGTCTATCTCACTTTCGATACAGGCAATATGAGTACGGCAAAGCATATCGCTCAAATTCTTAAGCAGAAAAATGTACGAGCGCGATTTTTCCTCGCAAATAATCCAACTAAATCAGGTGCAAGTGCATTATCCTCGCCCTGGAAGAGTTATTGGAAATCACGAGTGAATGAAGGACATACATTTGGTAATCATACCTGGTCTCATTATTTTGTGCGTAGTGATATGGGCACGAAAAGTATAAAAGCGTACAACAGAAAAGGAGGGGTTGTTAAGCTGAACAAGAAAACTTATTGTGCAGAACTGACAAGGGTGCAGAGTACTTTTTATAAGTTGACCGGACATAAAATTAGTGGGGTATGGCGTGCACCTGCAGGGCGAACCACTCAAAACAGTATTCGTTGGGCAGCAGAGTGTGGTTACCCTATACATATGGGCTGGTCCACAGCAGGGTATATTCGTGATGACTTATCCAGCAAAAAATACCCGAATAAAATATTATTGGATAAAGCTGCTACCCTGATTCATGAGGGGGATATTGTTCTTATGCATTTGGGAACCTGGCAAAGAAAAAAGCAGGCTGCTGGCATACTGGCAAATTTGATAGATAAATTACGTTCGCGTGGTTTGTGCTTTGAGTCGTTGAGTAGCAAAAAGTCCTGATATGAATGCGCTGTATGAAATCATAGAGCCACTACAAGGTTACCTGTTTGAAACCTTTATTTTATCATTCATGCATTCACTTGGTATGACAGGTTGGGCAGACGAAGTCTATAATGCAACCGGGGAAGTCTTGCTTGGATTATTTTTCACATTGATCATCTATGTATTATTAAGACCTCTGGAGGCATTATTTCCGGTGGAGCAATGGGATAATCGAGCTGTGGTAAGGGTAGATATACTTTATACCTTTCTGATGCGGACCGGTCTGCTTCCCTTGTTATTTTTTTTATTACTGGATCCAATATTTTCGGGTATTCAATCGCATCTGCATATGGCGAGTATATTTTCTGTGCAACCAGAGGAATTAATGCCATGGCTGCAAAATCAAATCCTGGTGTCATTTATTTTTTATGTGATTATATTCGATTTCTTTGATTACGTACGACATCGCTTGCAACATCGTTTTACCTGGTGGTGGGGATTGCATTGCATTCATCACAGTCAACAACAACTTAGTCTCTGGTCTGATGAGCGCAATCACATATTTGATAGTTTTATCAAGGTCGCATGGTTTACTTGCCTGGCAAATGTGTTTGGTCTGCCAGGAGGACAATTTCTTGCGATTGTTCTATTTATGAAATTAGTTGAGAGCTTTTCTCATGCTAATGTAAAAACCGATTTTGGTCGAATTTTAAGTAGAGTGCTTGTGAGTCCGGTATATCATCGAATTCATCATGGTATCGGCGTGGGTCATGAAGGAAAATATTATGGCTGTAATTTCTCAACCCTGTTTCCAGTTTGGGATATCATCTTCAGGACGGCCAATTTTTCCACTAGTACTACGATGACAGGTATACGTGACCAACTAGACGGTGTCGAATATGGTAAAGGGTTTTTCGATCAGCAGTATATTGGATTCAAAAAAATGTTTACCTCTTTTTCAACCATTAAATAAAAATCTGTAAGTTAATATAGTTTGCTAGTGAGTGAAGTTTCTTCTGAAATGTTAGATGATAGGACTATCAGGATTTGGAGAATCAATTAATTCAGGTGAATGTTCTTCATGAAACTCATCCATTCTGGCTTCAATTTCGTTGATGTCTTCAAATCTGGCTATATGGTAAAGCGCATCGCCTTCGTTAACCAACGGCAAGTTGGTTTTGCCAATTACGATACCGCTATACGGTGTTGTTACGTTAACCTCTGATTCTCCAAACGGGTCAGCAACGACGCCAAGTAGCGTATTTTTTTTTACCCGGTGTCCTAATGGGATCATGCTTCTCAAGATTCCGCTATCTGGTGCACGTACCCATACACTGGATCTGGCAACCACTGACTCAATATATTTTTTCGATTTCCTGCGACTTGGGGGTAACATTTCCAGGTTACGCATGACGTTGATTATTCCTTTTACGCCGCCCCGGATTGCAATTTCATCAAATCTAAGTGCTTCACCTGCTTCATAGAGTAACATGGGGATTCCATATTCAGCTGCCGCTTCTCTGAGTGAACCATCGCGTAATCTGGATGAAATGATGACGGGGACTTCAAATGCTCTGGCTAATTTTTCTGTTTCTTTATGATCCATGTTGGCTCGGATCTGGGGTAAATTACTGCGGTGTATTGCACCTGTATGAAGATCTATGCCATGCGTACTTTTTTCTACAATCTCAGTCATAAAGAGATTTGCCAGCCTTGCTGCCAGTGATCCTTTATCAGTTCCCGGAAAAGAACGATTGAGGTCTCGTCTGTCGGGAAGATAGCGTGAGTGATTGATAAGCCCATGTACATTGACAATTGGGACAGCAATAATTGTCCCGCGTAAACGCTTAAGGGCAGGTAACATGAGCAGACGGCGGATTATTTCTACGCCGTTGATTTCGTCACCATGTATGGCAGCACTCAAAAACAAGCGTGGACCTGGACGTTTTCCGCTGATAACGTGGACAGGAATGGTCATCGGCGTGTGTGTGTATAACCGTCCGGCAGGAAGATCGATAGTCATCCGTGTACCTGGTTTAATCACAGTTCCATTAATGGAAAGCAGTTCGTTATTCATTGGCTTATACTCTGTTTGCCGAGTCGTCATTATGTAGAGACGTTGAAATCATGTCGACAGGTTTTTTTTCAGTGTTAATTTTTACTTGAATGTTATTCAGGTCAAGCTCTGGGAGAGAGCAGCACTTACGCCAACTAACAGTAATCATGAGGATGTTCATATCGTTGTTTGCAGCACAATTTAATATGCTGATAAACTGACATGATTTTTATGGAATGGCAAGCAATTTTATTTTGTTAATGTTAGATAATTTTCGTTTCTTGTTTGCTTTATTGTCTGCTCATAAAGTATTAATGTGTAAACTTAACCTCAACTTGTTTTTTATAGTCTTCATCAAATACCAGGTCAATTGAAACTTCACCATTGTTTTCTTCAATTTTCACCTGCTTAAGTTCAGGCATACGATCAGCCAGCCAGGTGCACATGGAAACAGCCAGTTCTTCATTATCATTTTTCAGAGCATGTACGAGGTTGGCTGAAACAAACTGGGCGCGCTGGTTTAATTCAGGGTCTCTCACGGTTTTATCAGCAACGATAATACCTTGTGCCATTTTTTCATCCATTTTATCCAGATAGGCTGCCTGATGTGCCGGGAGGGGGATGTCGCGGTTATATTCGAGTTGTGCGATGTTATTTAGCAAAACGGCCATTATGTTGCTCATGGGTACAATCCTGAAGTGTGAATTACAATGTAATGTATGATTTTACAGGATAAACCGTCGGGGATATATACGGAATTATTCCTTGTAAGATATAAGGAATAATTCCGGTTTACAGTTAACTTGCTATCGTGGTTTGGTTACGACCGCTCTCTTTTGATTGATAAAGTGCGGCATCTGCACGCTCGAATAACCGGGTTTCGGTTTCATCTTTTTCGAGACAGGCAACGCCCAGACTTACCGATACGTGAGTACGTTTACCTGCATAACAGCAATCGAGTTTATCGATAGCTTTTCTGAGGCGTTCAGCTAACAGTTTTGCACCTTTTGGGGAGGTGTTACTGAGCATGATGACAAATTCTTCACCGCCGTAGCGGAAGGCCATATCCGAGTCACGAATAACACGCTTGATTTCACGAGCTACATCGCGGAGTACACAGTCGCCGAATAGATGCCCATGTTTGTCATTAATTTTCTTGAAAAAATCAATATCCAGTACAATCAGGCCCAGCGGGTTGTTATGTCTGTGAGCAAGTGATACTTCACGCCCCATACTATTATCAAAAGCTGTACGGTTCTGTGTGCCCGTCAAAGGATCAAGGAGTGCATTGGTTACGGCTTGCTTGTACATCAGGCTGTTGTGTAGCGGGTTTAACAGACTCGATAGCAGATACTCAAGTTTGACAGTTTCAGAGTCAGTAAATTTTTTACGACGACTGAAGGTGAGCTCGCCCAGATTTTCGCCGCCCATGAGTAAGCGGTACTGACAATTATGTCTGCTTTTACTGCCATGTAAAAAACTGAAAATGTCTTCCGGGTGTGTATATTCAAAACTATCGAAATTAACATGTATCTGTGCTTCTTGTGTGTACATTTCAAAGAGTTTATTCAGGTCAAGTGTGCTGTGGAGTCGGTTGGATATTTCCAGTGCCCTGACGGCTTCTATATTAAGAGAGTGATGGATTTCACCGGTTTGTTGATCAGGCATCATACTTCTCACATTTTCATTCTGCTGAAGGGTATTATTTGTTATTACACCAGTTTGAATCGACATAAATAAATCCTGTAAAAATCTGTATGGTTTTACAGTAGCTAAAAGCATGCCAACATTAGCAATAAAATTATAACCTAATAAAAACAATAAGATATAAACTTACTTGAGATATACCAAATAAATGTGACAGAAAATTGGCGGAAAATTAGCGGAAAAATCTTACCGCAAAGGCAGAATCTTGTTTATAGTTAGAGCAAGTCTAAATCTATGAGATGAAAATTCATGAAAAAACGGTATATCACCCTTGGTTTGATTTTTTTACCCTTGTTGCTGATCGCTGCTCCTGCAAAACAAGAACTTGGAAAAGGACTCGTTAACCCGGGTTATATTGATAAACCCGGCTGGTTTAAATTGTCGTTCTTCGATATACAGGAGGATGTGGCTGAAGCAAAGGCTGCGGGTAAGCGTGTAATGCTTTATTTCTATCAGGATGGTTGCCCGTACTGTAAGAAGCTGATCACGGATAATTTTACCAATCCATTGATTATCAAAAAACTGAAAAAAAGTTTTGATGCTATTGCCATCAATATGTGGGGCGATAAAGAAGTGACCGACATTGCCGGGAAAGAAACTATAGAAAAACATTATGCCCTGCAACGTAAGGTAATGTACACGCCGACTATTATTTTTCTGGATGAGAAAGGTGCTGAGGCATTACGTATTAACGGTTATTACCATCCTGAAAAATTTGCTGCTGCTCTGGACTATGTGAGCCAGAAACAAGAAGGCAAGATGACGTTTTTGCAATTTTACAAAGCGCGTACAAAACCGGTGCTGAGTGGTAAGTTGCATATTGATGACAGTTATCTACAGCCTCCCTATAATCTTAGTAACACAATCAAAACAAACAAGCGGCCACTGATTGTTATGTTTGAACAGCCAGATTGTAAACTGTGTGATGAGTTACATCTGGATGTGCTTAAAAAACCGGAAACTGTTAAAGCCATCAAGGATTTTGATGTGGTTGTGCTGAATCAGTATTCACGTGGTTTTATTACGACTCCTGCCGGTAAACAAATGCGCATCAATCAGTGGGCAAAGAAACTGGATATCAAGTTTGCGCCGAGTCTGGTATTTTTTGATACTTTCG
>Ga0316206_1000706_pt1 | contig 38653 bp, 40 predicted proteins | sample 6monthpyrite_MG_FD_204942 | JGI IMG/M metagenome (GOLD analysis project Ga0316206, IMG submission 204942) | Microbial mat bacterial communities from mineral coupon in-situ incubated in ocean water Damariscotta River, Maine, United States -... | ecosystem: Environmental > Aquatic > Marine >...
TAACTCGCTGACTAGCATGTTAATGTCAGCAGGCTGATTGCCTGCAAAACATAAATAAAAAATAACATAATGTAGTTTAATTATCGCGGATGAATCCGCTCCCACATTTGTACCTTTAAGCTAACATATGTTGATGTAGGAGCGGATTCATCCGCGAAAAAAACTTTATCTGCCCTGAAACTATCTGTAAATACACCCGATAGCTTTCCTGATCAAAGCAGCTTAAAATCCTCATTCACTATATAGACCAGATACAGGAACAGCATCCCATGAGCCAACAAATTGCACGTATTGGTATTGTCACCGTTTCGGATCGCGCCAGCCGGGGCGAATATGAAGACCTGGGGGGGCCTGCGATACATGACTGGCTGGAAAAGGCTCTGGTCTCCGAGTGGCAAGCTGTTTCAAGAGTCATCCCTGATGAACAGCTTTTGCTTGAGCAAATCCTGAAAGAGCTTTGTGATGATGAGAGCTGCTGTCTTGTCGTCACCACTGGCGGTACAGGCCCTGCCAAACGCGATATTACGCCAGAAGCGACTGAAGCGGTTGCAGATAAAATTATGCAAGGGTTTGGGGAACTGATGCGATCAGTATCGTTACAATATGTCCCCACTGCTATTTTGTCACGCCAGACAGCGGTCATCCGTGGCAACTCATTAATCGTAAACCTGCCTGGTAAACCCAGTGCGATCTCCGATTGTCTGAATGCAGTTTTTCCAGCCATTCCATATTGTATTGATCTTATCGAAGGCCCATTCCTGCAAGCTGATCCGGAAGTCATCAAGGTTTTCCGTCCCAGGGCAAAATAAAGTGTCTCTTGATTACCAACAGATTCGTCAGGGTGCTTGTTACAGCAATGGAGAGTTTGGCAAGAAATGGCTGGTCTGGCAGGTGGCAGACATCCTGGCGGAGACTGACAGTGTGCGATTCCGTATATTGGTAGGGAAAAATCGTCGTAAATATCAGACGTTATTACTAACAGAGTTTTCCATTAAGATGCGTTACGAGGTCACGTTAGTTGAAAGCACCTGGCAACGAGTAGATAAGCCATAACCCCCTCTCCACTAATGGGGTGAGGGGGTTAATAAATTTCTTTTCACCTTCCTGTCAACCATTCATCAACTCATACGTTTGAATTTATACAGGGCGGCTTTTGCCCCGAATTTGATATAAAACCGGAAGAGGACGATGTTATGGAAACACAGCAGCATTATTATATATCAGCAATCAGTCAGAAAAAATCTGGCATGCTGATAAATTTTATATTCTTTATCAGCTTGTTAGCGTCAGTATTACTGTTGTCAGCCTGTGGAGGCAGTGCAGGTTCATCTGATTCGGGTGAAGTGCAAATTGGCCTGACTGACGCGAAAGGCGATTTTGCAACCTACACCGTTGATGTACTTTCGCTGACACTGGTTAAGCAAAATGGTCAGACCGTTGAAACGTTACCCTTAACCACACGGGTAGATTTTTCCCAGTATACCGATATAACAGAATTTCTTACGGCCGCGACCGTACCCAATGGTGTGTATGTGAAAGCCACCATGAATCTGGATTACACGAATGCTGACATCTGGGTAGAAGATGCAACAGGTGTGGCTAAAAAAGTGAGCAACATTGTAGATAGCACAGGTAGCCCGGTTACACAGTTATCAGTATCGGTTAAGCTGGCAGGTCGTAATCGACTATTAGTTGCACCAGGCATACCCGCACACCTCACATTAGACTTTGATTTAAAGACATCCAACACAGTTGCGTTTGATATAAATGATGTACCTACAGTTACAGTCGCCCCTTTTCTGTTAGCAGAAGTTAATGCCAAAACGCCTAAAAAGCATCGTGTCAGAGGACCACTAAAATCAGTTGATACAGCTGATAACAGTTTCAAAATTTATATCCACCCGTTCCGCCATCGATTGTCTAATAGCGTCAGGCATTTTGGAGTGCTGACCGTAACAAATAGTGCTAATACAGTTTATGAAATTAACGGCATTAGCTACAAAGGCAGTGTTGGTCTGGATGAAATGGCATTGTTACCATTGCGCACCGGCGTTATTGTTAAGGGCGATGTGAAACTTAATCCGCGTCGTTTTGTTGCACGTGAAGTCTATGCTGGTACCAGTGTACCCGGCGGAACACTGGATGTTGTTCGTGGTAGCGTGATGGCGCGTCAGGGAAATACCTTAACTGTCACTGGTGGGACATTAATTCGCGCAGACGGCACAGCCAGTTTCCGTGAAAACATTACCGTACTTATTGATACAAGTACGGTTGTCAGCAAACAACTTTCAACTTCACAGTTTGCAATTGCAGATATCTCGGTAGGACAGCGTATCACCGTCTTTGGAGCAGCGACGGTTGACACTGTCGGTGCTGTGACGTTGGATGCCAGCAACGGTTATGCACGTATGCATGTGTCTGTTGTACGTGGTTCAGTACTGGGTGTTGTCTCAGTACCATTACCAACTTACCCATTTGTGTTAAATGCATCAACCATTAATGGTCGTAATGTCATACTGTATAATTTTAGTGGTACAGGAACCGATACAGCCAATGATGCAAATCCCGGTTTCTATGAAGTAGATACCGGCACGCTCGATACCAGCGCCTTTGCAGTCAGCTCGAAAGTAGCCGTGGGTGGTTTTGTGAAACCTTTTGCATCAGCACCCGCTGATTTTGAAGCGTTGACTATCGTTAGTGAGCCCATTATTCCGGCCGTGGTCGAAACGACACCGTAATGACTCCTTGACCCTGGAAACATTCAGGTTGGCCTCTCGTATGAGAGGCCTTTTTTATGGCCAAGGATGGCCATATGTCGCGGAGCACAGGATGACCTGAGCGAAGCGAGGAAATGCTGAATGAAACCCGAAGGGGTTCTACAGTGCGTGCGAGAGCGACGTCTAACAGGTTTGAAATAAATCAAAAAAGAATCAAATCTAAAGCCCCGGAGTAATATCCCAAGGATGGCCTGAGTCAGGTGCAAGAGCGGCGCGTAATATGACGTAAACAAATCAACGGGTAGGAGCGGTTTTAACCGCGAAGGCAAGCGTCAAATTTTTTTTATTTCCTGAGGTGCAAAAAATAACATCATTTTTCCATTAAAAGATTCTTTGAATTATTGTTCGCAGATGAATTCGCTCCTATAGACAAGGAACGTGTACTTAAGTGTTGTGGAGATACGAGGTGGTGTAGAATAATTGGTACCGAGGGGGAGAATCGAACTCCCAAGGTGTTGCCACCGGCGGATTTTGAATCCGCTGCGTCTACCAGTTCCGCCACCCCGGCAAGATGTGAACAGACGCCTAGTATAAGGAAATCTGGCTCAAGGGCAACCTGAAATTGTCGATATTCTCGCCCGACAGGTGTTTTATTGTTAACATGCATCGCCATGAGAACACAGGATTTTCAATTTGATTTGCCCGAAGCGCTGATTGCGCAGTTTCCGACCAAAGAGCGGGCTGCCAGTCGACTATTGCAGCTGGACAGAGCAGAAAAAACACTTCATGACCGATGTTTTCGTGATTTGCCCTCCTTGCTGCAAGCCAATGACCTGCTGGTGTTTAACAATACTCGCGTAATTCCAGCCCGGTTATTTGCACAGAAGGAAACCGGCGGCAAAGTTGAGATCCTGGTTGAACGTGTAGTGAATACTCATGAAGTACTGGCTCATGTTCGAGCGAGTAAGTCACCTAAAGTCGGTAGCCGGATTATTCTGGAAGACGGCAGTCAGATTGAAATGCTGGGTCGTGAAGGTGAGCTGTTTCATTTGCGGCTTGAATCAGATGTCGGTGTGTTGGCCGTGCTGGAAGCGATTGGCCACATGCCGCTACCACCTTATATACAACGTGACGACCAGAACACCGATCGTGAACGCTATCAAACCGTTTATTCCGATGTGCCGGGTGCGGTCGCCGCACCCACAGCGGGATTGCATTTTGACAATGCCATCATGAAACAAATAGCAGAGATGGGTGTGAAACAGGTCTATGTCACTTTGCACGTCGGGGCAGGCACCTTTCAGCCGGTTCGTGTCGATGATATTCGAGACCATCATATGCACAGCGAATGGCTCGAAGTATCGGAAGACGTTTGCAATGCTGTGGCTGAAACCCGCAAAGCAGGTGGTCGGGTGATTGCTGTTGGCACAACCTCTGTCCGTGCTCTCGAATCTGCTTCAAAGGAGGGTGAGTTAAAACCCTTCAGTGGTGAGACCGATATTTTTATCTACCCCGGTTATACCTTTAAAACGGTTGATGCATTGATCACCAATTTTCACTTGTCTGAATCTACCTTGCTGATGCTGGTATCTGCTTTTGCCGGATATGATTTTACCCGCCAAGCCTATCAGCATGCGATCAAACAGAAATATCGTTTTTTCAGTTACGGGGACTCGATGTTTATAGGTTAGGGAGCGAGGAAATCAGCATTATTTTACGGCTACTCTCTTGTATATTCCCATTTTTGCCTTTAATCTCCACGCATGAAATTCAAGCTGATTACAACCGATAACAAAGCTCGCAGAGGGCAGTTGCAATTTGACCGGGGTATTGTCGAGACGCCAGCATTCATGCCGGTCGGTACCTATGGCACGGTCAAGGGTATGACGCCTGAGGATGTGCAGGCGACCGGTGCAGAGATTATACTGGGTAATACATTTCACCTGATGTTAAGGCCGGGTACCGATGTGATTCGGGCGCATGGTGATTTGCATGATTTTATGCACTGGTCAGGTCCGATTTTAACAGACTCGGGTGGTTTTCAGGTCTGGAGTCTGGGTAAGTTGCGTAAAATCAGTGAGCAGGGTGTTACCTTCCAATCACCTGTTAATGGCAGTACTATTTTTATGGGGCCGGAAGAGTCCATGCAGGTTCAGCGCGAGTTGGGTTCTGATATTGTCATGGTGTTTGATGAATGTACGCCATATCCGGCCACGCGACAGGAAGCGCGGGATTCGATGGAGCTTTCCATGCGTTGGGCAAAACGCAGCCGTGAAGCACACGCCGATAATCCATCGGCTTTGTTCGGAATAGTGCAGGGTGGTATGTACATTGACCTGCGAGAACAATCACTGGCATCGCTGGTGGATATTGGCTTTGAAGGGTACGCACTGGGGGGGTTATCCGTTGGTGAACCCAAGAGTGATCGTGAGCAGATCCTGACTGAGGTAGTCCATCAGATGCCGGCAGATCGGCCTCGCTACCTGATGGGAGTCGGTACACCGGAAGATATTGTCGAAGCGGTACGACGAGGTATTGATATGTTTGATTGTGTCATGCCTACACGTAATGCACGCAATGCCTATTTATTTACACACTTCGGTGTTGTTAAAATCCGAAACAGCCGTTACGCCGATGATATACGCCCGGTGGATGAATTATGTGGTTGCTACACCTGTCAGAATTATAGTCGCGCCTATCTGCGGCATCTTGATAAATGTGGTGAAATGCTCGGTGCGCATTTGAATACGATTCATAATTTGCACTATTATCAGTCGCTGATGTCTGACCTGCGTCAGGCCATTGAGCAAGGCGAGCTGGATGCATTTATCGAGAGATTTTATGCGCAAAGGGCAAAGCCCCAAGACGCTTCATGAAATATGCGGCATGATATGTCATAATGTTTCGGTTTTTGCAGTGTGGCAATTATTAATATACAGAATTGCCATAATATTATTTATTAAACAATAGCTTAGGAAAAAGTCATGAGTTTTTTTATTAGCGATGCAGTTGCCGCAGCCCCGGCTGCAGCCCAGGGGCCAGGCGGAATAGCCAGTTTTTTACCTTTGATTATTTTGTTTGCGGTATTCTATTTCTTGCTGATTCGTCCCCAAAGCAAGCGCGCCAAAGAGCACAAGAACATGGTCGCTACACTTGCCAAAGGCGATGAAGTGGTTACTAATGGTGGCATACTCGGAAAAATCACCGCGCTGGATGACAGTTATGTGACATTGGAAATTGCAGATAATGTTGAAATTAAACTGCAACGACCCTCTATCTCGACCGTGATCCCTAAAGGCACGATTAAAACCGTTAATTAATAATAATCCTATATAACAGGGTAGTTTTTTCAATGATAAACCAATATCCCGCCTGGAAGTACCTTCTGGTCATCGCTGTACTGGTTGCCGGTACTTTGTATTCCTTGCCAAATTTCTATGGTAAAGATCCTGCGTTATTGATTTCGCCACTCAGAGCGAATGAAATGAACAAGGAACAACGCACTGCTATCAAAGGTGTGTTGGCCAGAGAAAAAATCAGCTACAAGAGTATCCAGCGTGTCGGCCCGAAACTGATGATTCGCTTTGGCAATACCGAAACGCAGCTTAAGGCGACAGATCATCTTAATCGCCTGCTGGATGGGAAGTTTATTGTAGCGCAAAATCTTGCACCATCAACGCCAGAATGGTTACGTGGATTGAATGCCCGGCCGATGTCGTTAGGGCTTGATTTGCAAGGCGGCATTCACTTTCTGATGGAAGTTGATATGGATGCAGCTATCAAAAAAGAGAAGCAGCGTTTTATTGGTGAAATTAAACTGTTACTCCGTGAGAAAACGATTCGTCATGCGGGTGTTACGCTGGATAAAAACATTACCATTCGTTTTCGTAAACCTGAAGATCGGGTAAAAGCATTAAGCCTGTTGACGAGTAAAATACGTGACCTGCAATACACGGAGTTTGATGAAGGTGGCGTTGCATACCTGAAAGCCGAACTTAGAGAGCAGGCACAGAAAGATGTTAAAAAGGCTGCGCTAACACAGAATATTACGACCTTACGCAATCGTATTAATGAATTGGGTGTGGCAGAACCTGTCGTGCAGCAGAATGGTGACCGACGTATTATCGTTCAGTTACCTGGTGTGCAAAATCCGGATGAAGCAAAAGATATTCTGGGTGCTACCGCAACACTGGAAGTACATTTGGTCGATGAGCGTAATCTGAATGCAATGGAGTATGCTGAAAAAGGCCGCGCTCCGCCGGGAACGCGTATTTACTATGATCGCAAAGGGACTCCCGTCTTATTGCGCAAGGAAGTGCAACTGACCGGTGAAAGTATTACGCATGCATCATCCGGATTTGATTCCCGTAGTAATGTTCCGTCGGTCACAATTAATCTGGATAGCCGGGGTGGTTCACGTTTTGATAAATTCACAAAAGACCATGTAAAAGATTCACTGGCGGTTGTTTATATTGAAAACAAGGTTCGTACCAAAATAGTGAATGGCAAGCCGGTCAAGGTTCGCACTAAAGTTGAAGAGGTCATCAATGTCGCAGTCATACAGGAACGTCTGGGAAGGCGTTTCCAGATAACCGGACTGGATGATCCGCTGGAGGCCAGAAACCTGGCTATCCTGCTTCGTGCTGGCGCATTGGCAGCACCGATAGAAATCATTCAGGAACGTACCGTGGGCCCAAGTCTGGGGCAGGATAGTATCGACAGAGGCTTTAATTCAGTTATGATCGGTTTTGTTGTTGTGTTGCTTTTTATGGCAGTGTACTACAAGACTTTTGGTCTGATTGCTAATCTGGCCTTGTTCTTTAATCTGGTATTGGTGGTCGCATTATTGTCCATGCTGCAGGCAACCCTGACGTTACCAGGTATTGCCGGTATCGTTCTGACGGTAGGTATGGCAGTTGATGCAAATGTGTTGATTTTTGAACGCATAAGAGAAGAACTCAGAATAGGTAATAGCCCACAAGCCAGTATTCATGCGGGTTATGAAAAGGCTTTTTCAACCATTGCAGATGCAAACATTACTACGTTGATAGCTGCTATCGTATTGTTCAGTTTTGGTAGTGGGCCGATCAAGGGTTTTGCTGTCACACTTTCACTGGGTATCCTTGCATCTATGTTTACTGCAATTATGGGCACACGTGCAGTGATCAACCTGATTTATGGTGGCAAGCGAATCAAGAAACTTTCTATTTGATTCAGCGAAAAAATAACAGGAATTATCATGTTTAAATTATTTAAAGATCAACATATTGATTTCATGTCCAAACGTAAACTGGCCATGTTGTTTTCTGCAATATTATTGTTGATAGCGCTTGGCTCTCTTGTCAGCCGGGGATTGAATTTTGGTATCGACTTTACGGGTGGAACACTGGTAGAGGTGAGTTACCCGAAAAGTGCCGTACTGGATGATGTTAAAAAGGCATTGGCATCTGGTGGTTTTAAAGGTGCAACAGTACAACATTTTGGTACCAGCAAGGATGTATTGATTCGTGTTGCACCAAAAGATGGTATCTCTCAGGCAGATATCAGTTCCCGTGTTTTGGCCGCGCTGGTTAAAGATCAGCCCAGCGTAGAGCGCCGTCGCAGTGAGTATGTTGGTCCTCAAGTGGGTGAGGAATTAACAGAGCAAGGTGGGTTGGCCATGTTGTATGCGCTGATCGGCATACTGGTTTACGTCACACTGCGTTTTGAATATCGCTTTTCATTAGGCTCGGTCGCGGCATTGGTGCATGATGTCCTGATTACACTGGGTTTCTTTTCAGTGTTTCAGTTTGAGTTTGATTTAACCGTTTTAGCAGCATTACTGGCGGTTATCGGGTATTCACTGAACGATACGATTGTGGTTTATGATCGTATCCGAGAAAATTTTCGTAAACTGCGTAAAAAGACATCGCTGGAAGTAATGAATATATCAATCAATCAGACAATCTCGCGTACCTTGATTACGTCTGTGACGACCTTGCTTGTATTGCTGGCATTGTTTTTTCTGGGTGGGGAAATTATTCATGGTTTTGCATTGGCATTACTGGTAGGTGTTGTTATCGGTACTTACTCATCCATTTATGTGGCCAGTACAGTTGCTCTTAAGCTGGGTGTGAGTAAGTCGGATTTGATGCCTGTCAAGAAAGAAGGCGAAGAATTCGACGCACCATAGAGGCCTGGTATTTTCAGGGTTTGATCAACGGGTGACACAGGATATTTTATCTTATCCTGTGTCGTTTTTGATTTTACTGTGGGAGCGAATTCATTCGCGAATATTAATCCAACTAGGTCTTGCGAATTTTATCGGCCGAGTCAGACATGTCCATCACTGAATCCATTGGGTCAGATTCGTCCAGTCTCGAGTCCATTTCACCGCAAATAATACTTGATTTTTTTGTGCAGACGTCCTGTTTGACGTTATGCACAGTGATCATCGCCCAGACAACGGCGATACTCCAGAGTAGTATGCCTAGTCCGATAGTATTCCAGCTAACAGTGTCCAGCCCTAGTGGGCCACCCAGAAAGCCATAGATGAAGCTGGCAATACCCGCTATCCAGAAGACTGTTATGGGAGCAGCGCAACAGCCTGCACAGCCATAGCGGCAAACAGCCAGGGGTGGGATAAAAAGAGATAAAAAGTATCGTTGCATGGTTGTCTTTTAAAATGTGTTGTTAATAATATGTTTTATATTTTCCAGTTCTTTGTATAACACAAGATTAAAAGACTGTGAATACCCACGTGACTTATCAGGCTAGAATTTAATGGGCTCTGTTATTTGATCCAGTGACTGTGGAGGCCTCATTTTTCTGTTCGAGTTTCATCCTGAGGCGCAGATTATTGACAGAAGTTGCATGAGCAACTGCGGTTTCCTGACTAATCTGGTTATCACGAACCAGCTCATAAAGTGATTGGTCAATTGATTGCATGTCTGATCCGGTATTTTTCTCAAGGCTGTCCCGTAGATCCCAGAACTCACCTCGACGTATCAGATCAATGGTTCTTGACGTTGGAAGCAACAACTCAAAAGCCAGCACCAGTCGCCCATTAGTACCGGCTATTAATCGTTGCGATAACACGGCCTTAAAGCTGCCCGCAATAGTATTCAGTATTTGTTCTCTTTCATGATCCTGAAACATATTGACAATACGTTCGAAGGTTTGAGTTGTATTATTAGCATGTAAAGTAGTCAGGCACAGGTGACCGGTCTCCGCAAATTCAAGTACATGCTCCATTGTTTTGCGCTCGCGTGTTTCACCGATCATCAGTACATCAGGAGACTGGCGTACAACATTAAGCAAAGCCATGTCGTAGCTATTGGTATCAACACCAATCTCCCGTTGACTGACAACACTTTTTCCATGAGGGATGTCATATTCAAGTGGGTCTTCAACCGTAATGATATGTCCCAGACTATTCTGACAGCGATAGTTAATCATTGCTGCCAGTGTTGTAGATTTACCAGCTCCTGCAGCCCCGGTAATGAAGACCAGTCCACTCTGTTGCATGACAACATCTTTAAGTGCTTCAGGCAAACGCAGGCTTTCGAAATCAGGAATCTGATCTGGAATAGAACGTATGGCCAGTGATGTATTTCGACGCTGTTTGTATACATTGATTCTGAAGCGGCCAAGGTCAGGCAGGGTTATACCAATATTTATCTCATGTTCGCGTTGAAACTGCTGTTGTTGATCACCGATTAAAATCAGTTGCAGCATTTTTTCAATCTGGTTGCCCGTCAGAGGTTTATCTGATTCACGGTCAATCAGCTTGCCATGCACACGAAAGGCGGGTGGGGTATCCGCGCAAAGTAAAAGGTCGCTTGCTTCGAGAGTGCGCATTTTACGCAGCAGCTTAGATAAATGATCCATTGTTATTCAGTCCCTTGGTTATATGTAATGTAGGGAAGGATCACCTGAATAACGCAAAAAGGCAAGTTTTACAGTGAATATCTGATTGATAAATTATTAGTTATACGGATTATTGTGGATATAAAACAATGTTCAGGAAATCTTGCGATCCTCGCGTGTAAAAGGAATGACTTTTGCTGAGTTGTCTTTGGATTCATCAAAATCCAGCGCTTTTTTGTCTTTTACAGGCGTGATGTCCAGTATCTCAAAAACATTATTATCTGCTTCAAAGCTTTTCATTATGGCCAGATCTTCCATTCCGCCCAAAACATCGCGCATCACCATTTCCATAGCCTTAGGGCCAAGGACAGCGTGATTATGATCTTTCTTGGACATTGAGTTTCCACCTGTTTATGTGTCGTTATTGCGTTATATGTTGCTTAATTTAACGGCAAGTAAGGTGGGAAACTTGAATAGAATAAATGATAATATCAAGCGCTGAGCAATTAATGTAAACTCTTGGATATAATTAAAAACCCCCAGTTAATCATTGGGTTAAATAACACTTCTTGATACGCTATCAAGAAGTGTCATAAAAATATTTATCTTTATTTAGTGTGATCTTATCTACGTTTTTTTATTTTTGCTGGCGAGCATACTTAATCAGCTGCTGGCCAATTAACTATCTACGTCTTTTGGAATGAAGGGTTGAATTCTGCGCATAATGGCATGATGTATTTTTGAAGTGCCCGCGATAATATTACCTGTTTCCAGATAACTGTCGCCACCGCGAAAATTAGTGACAATTCCACCCGCTTCTTTTACAAGTAAAACGCCTGCTGCCATATCCCATTCACTTAAGCCGAGTTCCCAGAAACCATCCAGTCGTCCTGCAGCTACATAGGCCAGATCCAGTGATGCAGCACCGGGGCGCCGAATACCAGCTGTATCGGGAAATAATGCTTTGAACATCTCCATGTAGGCATCCAGGTACTGTTGCTGCCTGAACGGAAAACCTGTGCCTAGCAATGCGCCTTCCAGTTCCTTTTGTGCAGTAACGCGCAGGCGACGATTGTTTAATTGTGCACCAGCGCCTTTAGATGCGGTGAAAAGCTCTTGTCGAACCGGATCATAGATGACAGCCTGATCCAGTTTCCCTCTATGTTTCAGTGCAATAGAAACTGCGAAATGAGGGAAGCCGCGGACAAAATTGGTCGTGCCATCGAGAGGGTCGATGACCCAGAGGTATTCGTCCTGATTGCCGCTACAGCCGCTTTCTTCTGCCAGAATCCCGTGATCGGGGAAGGCTTTCCGCAACGTGTAGATAATTTCCTGCTCAGCCTGTTTGTCGACTTCAGTAACAAAGTCGTTACGCGACTTGGTTTCGATGGTCAGCGTATCAACGCGATCAGCATAACGCATAATGATGTTTCCGGCATTTCTTGCAGCACGGATGGCGATATTTAGCATGGGGTGCATGAGGTTGAACCTGTGGCATATACAACGATGCGCAAGCATAGCAGAAATCACAACAATCGGAAAATATGCTTTAATACCCACTCAGACTTTGAGTGAGTAATATTTGCAGGCAAGCTAGAAAATGACGAAACTTTCAAATATACGTATTGTACTGGTTGAAACCAGTCATCCGGGCAATATTGGCGCAGCTGCACGCGCCATGAAAAATATGTGCCTGGAGCAGTTAACGCTGGTTCGGCCGGAACATTATCCAGATGAGCGTGCTTTTGCACGAGCAGCCGGTGCGATCAGCGTGCTAGAAAACATAAAGATCGTAGATACGCTGGAAGAAGCGCTGGAAGGAACCCGGTTGGTTGTGGGAGCCAGCGCGCGCTTACGAAGCCTGAAGTGGCCACAATTTACGCCCAGAGAAGCGGCGCCAAAGTTATTGGAAGAGGCACAGCAGGCACCTGTAGCGGTCGTATTTGGACGTGAGCGCACCGGATTAACTAACCAGGAACTTCAGCTTTGTCATTATCGGGTGCATATACCTTGTAATGAGTCCTACAGCTCTCTGAATATTGCAGCTGCCGTACAAGTCATTGCTTACGAGCTGCATCTGGCCGTAAACCAGGCCGTAAATGACCAGAGTAATGATCAGCCAGTACCCGCGCCTCATGATGAAATGGAGCGTTTTTTTGATCACCTTGAAGGGGTAATGATCCGTGCTGACTTTCTGGATCCGAAAAAACCTAAAAAACTGATGTTACGCCTGCGTCGTTTATTTAATCGTGCGCGCCCGGATCAGCAGGAAATGAACATTTTACGCGGTATATTGACCGCAGTTGAGCAAAAGAAACGAAGCTAGATTGTTATGAATAAATGCATATTAGCCATGGCTAATACCTAGTAATCTGGTAAACTAAAGACCATTATTAAATATCAGGATTTCATTCATGTTCAAGCGTCTGCGTGAAGACATAACCTGCGTTTTCGATCGCGATCCGGCGGCACGTAATGTGATGGAGATTCTTTTTTCCTATCCCGGCGTTCATGCACTGTTATTTCATCGTTTAAATCACAGACTCTGGCAATGGAAGCTGAAATGGCTGGCACGCTGGATTGCATCATTTGCACGCTGGTTTACGGGTGTCGAAATTCATCCGGCTGCAAAAATAGGCCGCCGATTCTTTATTGATCATGGTATAGGCGTTGTTATTGGTGAAACAGCCGAAATCGGTGATGATTGCACCTTATATCATGGCGTTACGCTAGGTGGCACCAGTTGGCGAAAAGGTAAGCGTCATCCGACACTGGCCAATGATGTCGTGGTGGGAGCAGGTGCTAAAATTCTGGGGCCGATTACTATTGAAAGCGGGGCACGTATTGGTTCTAATGCAGTTGTTTTAAAAGATGTCTGTGCTGATAGCACCGTCGTTGGCGTGCCAGGGCGAATTATCAATAAGCCATCTGTACCGGCAAATGTTTCTGATCAGGCTAAACATCGCAAAGCCATCGCAGATAAGCTTGGTTTTGATGCTTATGGCATGCATGATGAGATGCCTGATCCGGTAGCAAATGCAATTAATGCTATGTTGGATCATATCCATTTAATGGATAAACGGCTCGAAGACATGTGCAGTGCAATCAAGGGGTTGGGGGCAGAGATAAGTGATATTCAGCTTAGTGACCTTGGGCCATGTGAGATCAGCAGCGCCGTCAGTAGCACGCCCGCTAGCCTGGACGAATCGTGTGAGGTGTCTCAGGACGTGCCTTTGTCAGAAAAAACACCGAAAAAGTAGTAAAAAGAAGTATGTTGTTTTTCAGCCGGTAATACTTGACTATTATACTCAGGTATTATAGAATTCCACTAACATACAGGTACTGAACATTGATGTGTTCGAGTATTAGAATATTATTTTATTTTGCAGGACAATGCAATGAGACTGACTACAAAAGGCCGTTATGCGGTCACTGCGATGCTAGACCTGGCCCTGCGGGCGGGTAAAGGGCCCATTTCACTAGCTGAGATTTCTGAACGCCAGGGGATTTCGCTCTCTTATCTGGAACAGTTATTTACGCGTTTACGCCGATCAGATCTGGTTAAAAGTACACGCGGTCCAGGAGGTGGGTATACCCTCAGTCGTGACGCCAATGAAATTGCCGTTGCCGATGTTATTACAGCTGTTGATGAAAAAGTCGATAGTACACGTTGTGGTGGGCTGGGTAATTGTCAGGATGATGAACGTTGCCTGACTCACGATTTATGGATGGATTTAAGTGAAAAGATTTATCATTTTCTGAGTGATATTTCCTTAGCTAATCTGGTTATGCGCGAAGGTGTACGAGAAGTCTCTGACCGCCAGTCTGAAGCATCTGATTCTGTCAAGGTTGATGATAACCTGACCGCCAGTCTTTCCAATTAAATGAGGTTTTAACGTGACTGAAAGAAAACTACCTGTTTATCTGGATTATTCAGCAACAACACCGGTTGATCCACGTGTTGCAGAAACAATGTGTTCTTACCTTACACCGGATGGTGACTTTGGCAATGCCGCATCACGCTCGCATGAATATGGCTGGAAAGCAGATCAGGCGATTAAGTTGGCCCGAGCTAACGTTGCAGGGTTAATTAATGCAGACCCGAAAGAGATCGTCTGGACGTCGGGTGCTACTGAATCAGACAATCTGGCAATCAAGGGTGTTGCTCACTTTTACAAGAAAAAAGGCAAGCATATTATAACTTGCAAGACAGAACATAAAGCGGTGCTCGATACATGCCGTCAGCTTGAGCGTGAAGGTTATGACGTGACTTATCTGTCTCCTGAAAGCAATGGTTTGATTGATTTGAAGAAGCTGGAAGCCGCGATGCGTGATGACACTATCCTGGTTTCTATTATGCATGTGAATAATGAAATTGGAGTTATTCAGGACATTAAAGCGATTGGTGAAATGACACGTGAACGTGGAATTATTTTTCATGTGGATGCAGCCCAGAGTGCAGGTAAAGTCTCGATTGACCTGCAAGATATGAAAGTTGATCTGATGTCATTTTCTGCGCATAAAATTTATGGTCCGAAAGGTATGGGGGCATTATTCGTCAGACGTAAACCGCGTATCAGACTGGAAGCACAAATGCATGGTGGTGGTCATGAGCGTGGCATGCGTTCAGGAACACTGGCCACTCATCAAATTGTGGGCATGGGTGAAGCTTTCCGTTTAGCAAAAGAAGAAATGGCTGCCGATAACGAACGCTTGATGATATTACGTAATCGTTTGTGGGATGGACTGAAGGATATGGAAGAAGTTTATCTGAATGGTGACCTTGATCAACGTGTCGCAGGTAACCTGAATATAAGCTTCAATTATGTTGAAGGTGAGTCACTGATTATGGCGGTCAAAGATCTGGCGGTTTCCTCCGGTTCAGCTTGTACGTCTGCCAGTCTTGAGCCATCGTATGTTTTACGTGCTATCGGCCGCAATGATGAACTGGCACATAGTTCAATTCGATTTTCATTTGGACGTTTTTCAACCGTTGAGGACGTGGATTATGCGATTGAACTGATGCGTAGTAAGGTAGAAAAATTACGTGATTTGTCACCGTTATGGGACATGTTCAAAGAAGGTGTCGATCTGTCCAAGGTTCAATGGGCAGCTCATTAATCAATTAATGTATATTTACGAGGTGAACGACCATGGCATATAGCGAAAAAGTTATCGATCATTATGAAAATCCGCGTAACGTAGGTTCTTTTGATAATAAAGAAACCAGTGTTGGTACGGGGATGGTAGGCGCGCCGGCCTGTGGTGATGTTATGAAGCTACAGATCAGGGTAAACGCTGAAGGTGTTATTGAAGATGCCAAATTCAAGACCTATGGCTGCGGTTCAGCGATTGCTTCAAGTTCATTGTTAACAGAATGGGTAAAAGGCAAGACGCTTGATGAAGCACGGGAAATAAAAAATACTGATATTGCTGAAGAGCTTGAATTGCCCCCAGTAAAAGTACATTGTTCTGTGCTGGCAGAAGATGCAATTAAATCAGCGATTGAAGATTATCAAAGCAAGCAGGGCTGATTGCAGTTAATCAACCTGACGTAACAAGAGTATTTTAAACATGGCAATTACACTAACAGATGCAGCAGCAGAGCGTGTTAAAGGTTTTCTTGAAAGCCGTGGTAGTGGTATAGGTCTCAGACTGGGCGTTAGAACATCGGGATGCTCAGGTATGGCCTATGTACTGGAATTTATTGATGAGCTTGATGACACAGATCAGGTATTTGACTGCAATGGTGTTAAGGTTATTGTAGATCCTAAAAGTATGGTGTATCTGGATGGCACAGAGCTGGATTTTAAACGTGATGGTTTAAATGAAGGTTTTGAATTTAATAATCCGAATGTAAAAGACAGCTGTGGTTGTGGCGAAAGTTTTACCGTCTGATCACTGAATCATAATTAAGGTATCCGGATCATGTCGTTCGATCTTTCCTCTGATTATTTTAGTTTGTTTGGTTTACCTGTTTCTTATTCAATAGACGGTGAAGTACTGACGCAGAAGTATCGTGAATTACAGCAAGTGGTACACCCGGATCGCTTCGCAAACGCCTCTGAAAAGGAACGACGACTTTCACTTCAATATACGACTTATCTTAATGAAGCCATCAGAGTGCTAAAAGACCCGTTAACCAGGGCGCGTTACCTGTTGGAGCTAAAAGGGATTAAGTGGGATGACGAGCAAAGCACCTTGTCTGACCCGGTTTTTCTGATGCAGCAAATGGAACTGCGTGAGTCTTTATCAGAGGTGCGAGAGCAGAGTGATCCGTTTGCGGCAGTCGCAGACATCATTGCAAAAGTAACAGCCATTATTCGCAGTAACACTCTTGAATTAGAAGCTTTGCTACAGTCCGATAATCAGGATGACTGGATGGTTGCGAAAAATCAGGTTAGAAAAATGCAGTTTCTTAATAAAATGATTTCCGAAGCAGAAGCTTTGGAAGCCGAACTGGAAGATAGTTGAAGAATTCTGGCAATATAGATTATGGCTTTATTACAAATATCAGAACCTGGGCAGACAACAGCACCTCATCAGCATAAACTTGCGGTGGGTATTGATCTGGGTACAACAAATTCATTGGTAGCAACTGTTCGCAGTGGTCAGGCGGATGTGTTAGCCGATGAGTCAGGTAATCGTATACTTCCATCTGTTGTTCGTTATCAAAAAGAAATTGCTCCTCAGGTTGGACAAGTTGCTAAAGACGCAGCTCCTACCGACCCTATGAACACCATTATGTCAGTCAAACGTTATCTGGGTCGTGGCCTGGATGACATAAAGAAAAAAGAATTTATTAGTTATAACTTTAGTAAAACTGATTCGGTTGTCCCTCGATTTCATACGGTAGCGGGTGAAGTTAGTCCGGTTGAAGTCTCTGCCGATATTTTAAAAGTTTTGCGTAAACGTGCCGAGGCATCATTGGGAGGTGAATTGACGGGGGCAGTGATAACTGTACCCGCTTATTTCGATGATGCACAAAGGCAGGCAACTAAAGATGCGGCCAGGCTCGCAGGGATAAACGTTTTGCGTTTGTTGAATGAACCAACTGCGGCAGCAGTTGCCTATGGTCTGGATAAAAAAGCTGAAGGTGTGATTGTTATCTATGACCTGGGTGGTGGCACCTTCGATGTTTCAATTTTACGTTTAAATAAAGGCGTATTTGAGGTTATGGCGACGGCAGGAGATAGTGCATTAGGCGGCGATGATATGGATGCTGTGATAGCTGGCTGGTTGATGCAGCAGGCTGGTATTGACATTGAATCCGATCAGGCACAAATGCGAAGACTCATGCATGAAGCGCGACGTTTAAAAGAAGCGTTGACCGATAGCGATTGTGTGGATATCAGTATCGAGAGAATGGATGGAAGTGTCTGGCAAGGTGAGCTAAAGCGGGATCAAATGAATGAATTGATTGATGCGCTTATCCGTAAAACAATAAGTCCATGTAGGCGTGCATTACGTGATGCAGGTATAACGACAGATGATATTAAAGATGTTGTTATGGTAGGTGGTTCGACACGTGTGCCCCGAGTCAGGGAAAAAGTAGAAGAATTTTTTGGTAAGCCAGCGCTGGTAAATATTGATCCCGATGAAGTGGTTGCTGTCGGTGCTGCGATTCAGGCGGATGTACTGGCCGGGAACAAGCCTGATGATGAGATGCTGTTGCTGGATGTTATTCCATTATCTTTGGGACTTGAAACGATGGGTGGACTGGTTGAAAAACTGATTCATCGTAATACAACGATTCCAGTTGCTCGAGCACAAGAGTTTACGACTTATAAAGATGGTCAGACGGCCATGTCATTGCTGGTAGTGCAAGGCGAACGGGAAATGGTGCAGGATTGTCGTTCACTGGCTCGTTTTTCGTTGCATGATATCCCGCCAATGGTTGCAGGTGCAGCACGTATCCGGGTGACATTTCAGGTTGATGCGGATGGCCTTCTTAGTGTAGAAGCTGAAGAGTTAACCAGTGGTGTCAGGAATAGTATTGAAGTTAAACCCTCTTATGGACTGGAAGATGGTGAAGTTGAACAGATGTTGCGTGATTCAATTGATCACGCAACAGATGACATGGAGGCGCGACGCTTACGTGAACAGCAGGTAGAAGCTGAACGTGTTATTGAAGCATTACAGGCTGCGCTTGAAAAGGACGGCGATCGTTACCTGTCAAACGAAGAACGGGAAAAAATCGATCAGGCGCTGTCAGGTTTACAGCAGGCTCAGCAGGGCGAAGACCCGCAATCGATTAAAACCGCGGTAAAGATACTGGAAAAAACTTGTGACGCATACGTGGAAAAACGGATGAACTCCAGTATCCAGGAAGCCATGTCAGGTCATAAAGTAACTGATTTTGAACCCTGAGATTAAGATTGTTCTGATCAAAGTCAGTGTCAGAGCATTTATAAAAATGAGGATTATAAAAAATGCCACAGATCATCATCTTGCCACATGAAGAAATTTGTCCTGAGGGGATAGCATTCGAGACAGAACCAGGGATTACTATTTGTGATGCTGCATTAAAACATGATGTCGATATTGAGCATGCTTGTGAGAAGTCATGTGCCTGTACAACGTGTCATGTTTATATTCGTGAAGGTTTGAGTTCATTAAATGAATCAACAGAAGATGAAGATGATTTGCTTGATAAGGCCTGGGGTCTGGAACCAGATTCTCGCCTGAGCTGCCAAACTGTTGTTGGTGAGCGTGATCTGGTTGTTGAAATACCTAAATACACCATTAACATGGTTTCTGAGAATCACTAGGAGGGTATTATGAGTCTGAAATGGACCGACACGTTAGATATTGCAATTGAATTAAGTGAGAAGTTTCCAGATATAGATCCAAGAGTTATTCGTTTTACTGATTTGCATCAGTGGATCTGTGATATTGATGGGTTTGATGATGATCCGGAAAAGTCTGGCGAACGCATTCTTGAGGCCATTCAGATGGCCTGGATAGAAGAGTTGGAGTGATTCATTCTTGTCGTTATGGCAAGGATACTGTTGATTGAATGCTCGGTTATAAGACTTTTTGGTTGTCGCTATCGTTAAGTCGGAAAGTCTGGAAATATGACACAGGAGAAGATTCCGGTCATAATAAATGAAGTTGGGCCATTTAATCGGTGTATGTGTAAAAATAAACCATAATATACAATAAAAACAATTAGTTGTTAAAATATCGTATTGCTATTAAGCCATCAACCTATAACATTCTCAGCACGCATGGTAATCTATTTTCTTCGATCAATTGCTTGTCTCATCATGCAGGGTTAAACTTACCCTTTTATACAATAATTTCGTATAAAATCCGTATTTTACGTGATTTCGGCGTGTTGCAAGCCAGAATGATAGAGAACACATGACATCTGAAAAAACCAATTTGCTTGACTTAACCCAACAAGGCCTGAAAGATTATTTTCTGGCACTCGGGGAAAAACCGTTTCGCGCGACTCAGTTAATGAAGTGGATTTACCATGAAGGTGTCGTGGATTTTGAAGAAATGACCAATCTGGGTAAAGCGTTACGAGCTCGTTTACAGGAAATTGCCTGTATCGATGTTCCTCGATGTGTGGAAGAGCATCCTTCCGAAGATGGCACCCGTAAGTGGGTACTGGAATTATCGGATGGCAATCGTATTGAAACTGTTTTCATACCAGAAAAGTCCCGCGGTACACTTTGCGTTTCCAGTCAGGTCGGCTGTACACTGAATTGTACATTTTGCTCAACAGCGACGCAGGGTTTTAATAGAAATCTGACCGCGGGAGAGATTATTGGACAGGTTCTGTTTGCAAATCTTACCTTGGGTATACCCGTTAATAAGGCATTATTACCAGTGACAAACGTAGTCATGATGGGAATGGGTGAGCCATTGCTGAATTTCGATAATGTTATTGCGGCTATGGATCTGATGAATGATGACATTGGCTGCGGTATATCACGTCGTCGTATTACACTGAGTACATCAGGTGTTGTTCCGGCAATGCTTAAATTACGTGATGCCTGTGATGTCAGTCTGGCTGTTTCGTTACACGCGCCAAATGATGAACTGAGAAATGAATTGGTGCCTATTAATCAGAAATATCCAATTAGTGAATTACTGGCGGCTTGTAATCATTATGTTCAGGACAAACCCAGAGCACGTATCACATTTGAATATGTGATGATTGATGGCGTGAATGACTCACTTAAGCATGCCAGGCAGCTAGCACAAATTCTGGAAGTGGTTCCGGCAAAAATTAATTTAATACCGTTTAACCCCTTTCCACAATCCGGCCTGAGTCGTTCAACAGCAGAGAATATTGAAGCATTCAGAGATAGCCTGATTGCGGCAGGCTATAATACAATCATTAGAAAAACGCGTGGTGATGATATTGCGGCGGCTTGTGGTCAACTGGTTGGTAAAGTGCATGACCGGACACGCAGACAACAAAAAATGCAGGATCGTGCGGTGCAAATACGGAGCATTCAGTAATGATATTCAAGTTTAGTCCATTGGTTGTTTTAATGGTTGCATTGCTGCTGGGTTGTGGTGGCGTTGACGATGAAAATGTAAAGCCGGTTAAAGACGCAAAGAAATCTTCCCGAATTAATGTAGAACTCGGGATTGTTTATATGCGTCAGGGTAATTACAAGAGCGCGTTAGCGCGGTTAAAGAAAGCAGTGAGTCATGATCCGGAAAATGCTCAGGCTTATGCAAGCCTTGCTTTATTGCATGGAAGATTAAAACAAAGTGATCTGGCGGATAGGAATTTTGAAAAGGCAATTCTGTTGTCACCTAAAAACTCCGGCATACGTAATAATTATGGTGCATATCTATGTAAACAAAAACGTTTTACTGAAGCTGAAGAGCAGTTTAAGATTGCGTTGAAAAATCCACTTTATTCTACTCCTGAATTTGTTAACTTAAATGCAGGTATCTGTGCACAAAATAAAAGTGTTGCTGAGAAATATCTACGTGCTGCCTTGCAAAAAAACCCAAAGTTTCCGGCAGCATTGTTACAAATGGCAAAACTGAGCCTGGAATTAAAACGTTATTTGTCGGCGCGGGCATATTTACAACGATACCACGCTGAAGTAAAACCAACCCCGGCCAGTTTGTGGATCAGTATTCAGGTAGAAAAAATTCTGGGTGATAGTGGAACGATGGAAAGTCACGCTATGTTGTTAAAAGGAAAGTATCCAGACTCTGAAGAGACGCGTTTATATCTACAGTGGAAAGATAAATGAGCAATAAGAATAAGCCAGATAAAAAGAATAATAGCCCCGGCTTTATATTAAAAAAAGCAAGGGAATCACAGAATCTTTCACAGGACTACATTGCAGGCCAGCTTCGTCTGTCGATTGAGATTATTGAAGCACTGGAGTCAGATTTGTTTGAGCGGTTACCCGCGCCGATTTTTGTACGTGGATATCTGCGCAATTATGCAACGATTCTGGGGGTTTCAGGAGGCCGGGTAATCGAGTGTTATACCTTGATACTGGGTGATGATGTTCATGAAGCATCATTGGCTACGGTCCGTATGAAAGACAAAGCCACGAGCTCGGTAACTTCCGGAGTTAAAAAATATTTACCATTGGCTGCCATTGGTTTGTTGGTGTTGTTAGGTCTGATTCTTTGGCTGTCTTCTTCCAGGAATGTCGAAAATGAGCCTGTATTGACAGAAAAACCAGTTGTCAATAAGGAAGATGTATTACCGGAAAAACGGGGTACGGTGATTTTACCGGTTGATAAAAAACCTGTGGTCAGTAAACCCGAACCGAAACCTGCCCCCTCTCCAGTTGAAAAACCTGTGCAACTCCCTGTGCCGACAAAAGCATTATCCCCGGAAAAACCTAAAGCTGATACACCTGAGCCTTCCGCAAAATCGGGTGAAGATACTTTGAAATTCAGTTTTTCTAATTCATCGTGGGTAGATGTACGCGACTCACAGGGAAAAAGAATGATTTATCGTATGGTTAAATCGGGTTCTGAGTACACGGTTACGGGTAAGCCACCTATTAGAATTACGTTGGGCAATGCGCATGGTATTGTGTTGAAACGTAATGGTACTTCCGTGGATTTATTACCATTTATTCGTGGTAATGTTGCTCGTTTTAGTCTGGGTCACGCAGGAAATTAATGGCTATGTTGAATATTCATAAAATTAACAGACGAAAATCACGCCAGATAATGGTGGGTGATGTACCGGTTGGAGGAGATGCTCCTGTTACTGTGCAGAGTATGACAAATACAGAAACCTGTGATGTATATTCTACGGTCAAACAAATCACGGCTTTGGAAAAAGCAGGGGCTGATATTGTTCGTGTTTCAGTACCCAGTATGGAAGCGGCAGAGTCGTTCGGAAAAATACGCAAGCAAGTAAACGTTCCACTAATTTCTGATATCCACTTTGACTATAAAATTGCATTACGCGTGGCTGAGTTAGGCGCAGACTGCCTGCGTATTAATCCAGGGAATATTGGTCGTGAAGACAGAGTGCGTGCTGTTGTGGACAGTGCGAGAGATCATAATATTCCGATTCGTATAGGTGTTAATGCCGGTTCACTGGAAAAAGATCTGCAAAAAAAATATCGTGAGCCGACACCGGAAGCATTGGTTGAATCTGCAATGCGACATATTGATATACTCGATAGACTGGATTTTCAGGAGTTTAAAATAAGCCTTAAGGCATCTGAGATATTTATGACGGTGAAAGCATATCGTCTATTAGCGGATCAGATTGAACAGCCATTACACCTGGGGATAACAGAGGCCGGAGGCGCACGTGCGGGCGCAGTAAAATCAGCAATTGGTCTTGGCATGTTACTGGCAGATGGTATAGGCGATACAATAAGAGTTTCACTTGCGGCTGATCCTGTTGAAGAAATAAAAGTAGGCTTTGATATTTTAAAAAGTTTACATATTCGCCAGAAAGGTATTAATTTGATTGCCTGTCCATCTTGTTCTCGTCAGAATTTTGATGTTATCGCAACGGTAAATGAACTGGAATCGCGTCTGGAAGATATTCAGACTCCACTGGATGTTGCTGTCATTGGTTGTGTAGTTAATGGCCCGGGTGAAGCGCGTGAAGTGAATATTGGTTTGACAGGTGGTTCACCGAATTTATTGTATATTGATGGAAAGCCTCATCATAAAGTGACGAATGAGAATCTGGTAAATGAGCTGGAGCATCAAATTCGTGAAGCGGTAAAAAACAAGCAAGATACGGGTGATAGTGCTCCAGTCAAGGTAAGTATTAAATAAGAGGATGGCAAGGTCTTCTCGCCTCGACTTCGTTACTGAGAGCGAAGAGGTGAAGGGAATAGTTAATAAAATATGGCAAAGAATATACAGGCAATCCGGGGTATGCACGACATTACTCCGGCTCAAACACCTTTATGGCAGTTACTGGAAAATACTATACGCGTTACGCTGGCGGGTTATGCATATCAGGAAATACGGATGCCTGTTGTTGAAAAAACAGAGCTGTTCAAGCGGTCTATCGGCGAGGTTACCGATATTGTTGAAAAAGAAATGTATACCTTTGAAGACCGTAATGGAGACAGTTTGACACTCCGGCCGGAAGGTACTGCAGGTTGTGTACGTGCGGGTATTGAAAATGGTTTGCTGTTTAATCAGATACAGCGGTTCTGGTATATAGGACCGATGTTCCGACATGAACGTCCTCAGAAAGGGCGTTACCGACAGTTTCATCAGGTGGGTGTCGAGACATACGGCATGGATGGAGCGGCTATTGAAGCAGAATTGATATTAATGGGTGCCAGTATCTGGCGCAAATTAGGGCTTGGTGACATCCAGTTACAAATTAATACGTTGGGTACATCAGAGGAACGGTTAGCTTATAGAGATGTTCTGGTAAACTATTTTCAGCAACATGAAAGCTTACTGGATGAAGACAGTCAGCGACGATTACAAAGCAATCCCTTGCGTATCCTGGATAGTAAAAACCCGGAGATGCAGGATATGATAGAATCTGCCCCGCGATTGATGGACCATCTGGGTGATGATTCCAGATTGCATTTTGAGCGCCTGCAATTTTTGCTGGATGAAGCAGGTCAGGCATATCAGGTCAACACACGACTTGTTCGCGGGCTGGATTATTATTGCCATACCGTTTTTGAATGGGTAACAGACAAACTGGGTGCTCAAGGTACAGTATGTGCTGGTGGACGCTATGATGGGCTGGTTGCGCAGTTGGGTGGAAAGCCGACATATGCCTGTGGTTTTGCTATGGGTGAAGAGCGATTGGTGAGTTTGCTGGAGGATGCGGGAATCAAAAATCCAGAGACTGAGCCACATGTTTACATGGTTAATATCGGTGAAAAGGCTGAAGCATGCGCACTGGGTTTGCTTGAAAAACTTCGTTTGCAACATCCTGAAATACGATTTTTACAGAATTGTGGCGGTGGCAGTTTCAAGGCGCAAATGAAGCGAGCAGATAAAAGTGGTGCAGCTGTCGCGTTGATATTAGCGGATCGAGAACTTGATACTAATGAGGTGACCATCAAAACCTTACGTGCAGATAATGAACAAAAAACAGTTGCTATAGAAAATGTGAGTGCAACATTGGCAACATTGATTAATTGAATTTCAGATTAAAAGAGAATAAGGAATAACATTGTGGACTATGCAACAGACGAAGAACGCGTAGAAGAACTCAAAAAGTGGTGGAAAGAGAATGGTACCTCAGTCCTTGTGGGTGTGGCCCTGGGGCTTAGTATTCTATTTGGCTGGAGATGGTGGACTAATTATCAGGAAACACAATCAATATCAGCTTCTGCATTGTATTCACAACTGGAAAGTGCAGTAAAGGCGAAAAAACCTGATCAGATTAAAGCTTTTTCCAGTGAGTTGTTTGGTCAATATGAATCACAGATATATGCAAGCTATGCTGCGATAACGTTGGCCAAGTCAAGTATGGATGCAAATAAACCACTGCAGGCAGTCGTGCATTTGCGTTGGGCTCTGGCGCATGCAAATACGGATGAGCTTAAAGGGCTGGCAACGGCAAGACTGGCGCGTGCGTTGTTTGCAGCAGGCAAGTCGGATGAGGCATTAAAACTTGCTTCTGTGGCAACAAGTAAGCCATATCAGGCGATGTTGCAAGAGATCAGAGGTGATATTTTATTGGGAATGGGTAAACGTAAAGAAGCTCTAGACGCATATAAGAACACTCAATCCAGCCTGTCTGCAGGTGTACAGGCCAGCCCTACCTTGCAGCTCAAGATCGATGATCTTGTCAGCGTAGAATAAGGTGATCTGTACATGAAGCGAATAGTTATTTTATCGGTATTATTTATTAGTCTGAGTGGCTGTAGCTGGCTTACCAGTTATTTTAGTGGCGATGATAATGCTGTGCCTCCCAAGGAACTGACCGAGCTAAAAAACACAATAAATGTAAAACGTGTCTGGTCAGTCAGTACTGGCGAAGGAACCGGAGAAAAACTGATCAGGCTTCAGCCGGTTATCGTTGGTGACAGTGTGTATGTCGCTACGCGAGATGGGCATATAAATCGCTATAAATTAACAGACGGTCAATTATTGCAGGAAATAAAAACGGGCAACAAACTATCTGCTGGTCCAGGTGTTGGTGCAGGCTTGTTAGTTGTGGGTACAAGGAATGCCGAGGTTCGTGCATATTCAATAAAAACAGGCAAGCTGGTCTGGTCTGTTCCAGTGAGCAGTGAAGTATTATCCGTTCCTGCAATTACAGATACGCGGGTTGTCATTCGGACAAGTGATGGACGACTGGTAGCGCTGGCAATACAGGATGGAAAAAAAATCTGGGATATTTACAAGCGTGAACCAGCGTTAACGCTGCGTGGTACCAGTCGACCTGTAGCTGTAGGCGATAATGTTTATAGCGGTTTTGATAATGGTCAACTGATTTCCGTAAATCTGGAAAATGGCCGACAAAACTGGCTACTTCGTGTAGCTGTCGCGAGTGGCCGAACTGAACTGGAAAGAATTGTTGACCTTGATGCTGACCCGGTTGTTAGTAACGGCATTATTTATGTTGCTGCATTTCAGGGGCATCTGGCGGCTATTAGTCTTGCAGATGGTCAACTGGTTTGGCAACGCGAACTTTCTTCCTATGCCGGAATGGTTGTTGATGGAGTGCGCTTGTTTGTGACGGATGATAGCAGTCAGGTTTTGTCGATACATGTTCGCAATGGCGCCTCGTTATGGCGACAGGATAAGTTGCAATGGCGATTCCTGACAGCACCTGCGGTGTATGGTTCATACATTGTTGTGGGTGATTTTGAAGGTTATCTGCACTGGATGGATAGAAAAGATGGTCATCTCGTTGCCAGAACCCGTGGTGATACGCATGGTTTTTCTGTAGCGCCGGTTTCTAATTCGCAATACCTGGTTAGTCTTGGACGTAGTGGTGAGCTTACTGCTTTTCAGATTCAAAAGTCAAAATAGGGTGTATGCATGATTCCGGTTATCGCCCTGGTCGGGCGACCTAATGTAGGTAAATCTACATTATTTAATTTTCTCACTAAAACACGTGATGCGTTGGTTGCTGACTATCCTGGTCTCACGCGTGATCGAAAATATGGTCAGGGCAAAGTCGGTGGATCACCTTATCTTGTCGTTGATACAGGTGGTTTGAGCGGAGATAAGGAAGGTATTGACGAGCTGATGGCACAACAGACGCGTCTGGCTATTGATGAGGCTGATGTTATCGTTTTTTTGGTCGATGCCCGAGATGGTGTTACCCATTCGGATCATGTCATTACCAGGGAATTACGACGCCTTAAAAAACCGGTTGTCCTGGTTGTTAACAAAATTGATGGTATTGACCAGACTGTTGCCATGAATGACTTTTACGAATTGGGAATGGGGAAAGCTTATCCTATAGCGGCAGCGCAAGGCAGAGGTGTCGCTCAACTTCTTCAACACGTTATTGAAAAACTACCTGAATCAGACGGCGAAACAACGCTGCGAGATACTGAAGACCGTATTAAAGTCGCTATTTTGGGGCGACCTAATGTCGGTAAGTCAACACTGGTCAACCGCTTGATAGGCGAAGACAGAGTGCTGGCTTATGATATGCCGGGTACAACACGCGATAGTATCTATATTCCCTTTGAAAAAAATGGTCAGGCTTATACCTTGATTGATACGGCTGGTGTCAGACGTCGTAGCAAAGTGCATGAAACCGTAGAAAAATTCAGTGTAATCAAGGCACTGCAAGCAATTGTAGAGTCGAATGTTGTCATCGTTGTACTGGATGCGCAGCAAGAAGTATCTGATCAGGATGCCACTTTACTGGGTTTTGTTCTTGAAAGCGGTCGCGCATTACTAATAGCTGTTAATAAATGGGATGGGCTTGAAGAAGAACAACGTAATAAAATTAAACATGAGATTGACTATAAACTGACATTTCTTGATTTTGCCGATGTTCAATATATTTCGGCGTTACATGGTACAGGGATTGGTCATTTACTTGATTCTGTTAAATTGGCCTATCAGTCTGCGACACGGAAACTGGCAACACCCAAATTGACTGAAATTCTGCAGAGGGCGGTAGAGGAACATCAGCCTCCATTGATCAAAGGGCGCCGTATTAAGTTACGTTATGCGCATCAGGGTGGGCGTAACCCTCCGGTTATTGTGATACATGGTAATCAGGTAAAGTCGATGCCAGAGGCTTATCGACGTTATCTGGTGAATACTTTTCGACGCATCCTGAAATTGGTAGGGACACCCGTGCGGATTGAATTGAAAGAGGGTCATAATCCTTTTAAAGGTCGCAAAAGTAACCCGAGCGATCATCAGGCGAAAGACAGGAAAAGATCTCCCAGATCAGGCAAGAGCAATATCCAGCGTAAGCAATGACAGTAATAGCCGTTTGAGCATATATTCTGCTGTTTTATGCTATAATTTCAATATTATAATTTATCTAGATTAAACCGAAAGGACTATGGTTGAACTTCAAATAAAGGATAAGCGTGGAAATATTATCAAGTATCAACTTGGTGATGGCCGCCATCTTCTCGGTAAATCCCGTGTCTGTGATATCCTGCTAATGGATCATTTCGTGTCTCGTCGCCATGCAGAATTACTCGTGGTAGATGACGCCGTTTACCTGTTTGATAGAAACAGCACGAATGGCACCTGGGTAGGTAATAAAAAAACCAGTGGTGTGATCCGGTTGGGCTATGATAGTTTGGTTCGTCTGGGTTGGCTTGAGATGTCAATACACCCTTTGTTGTATGAGTTCTCGGTTCGTACGGGCCATGCCTGTAAATTGAATGAATTTGGTAAGAATGGTGCTGCAGAAAATTCATTAAATGTTCATCAGTTGCATCAACCTGAAGGCAATAAAAAATCAAAAGTGTTGAAAAAGAAGATCCGGAATTAATCAGGGATTACCTGAGTAACCATTTTCTCTCACAGAATAAACCATGAATGTATTTATTTTAAGCACGGGTCGTTGTGGTTCACAGACGTTCATACAAGCATGTCAGCATAATCCAATTTCACCAGTGCTCATGAGTCACGAACCGGGTTGCTGGGTGACGCGCGTCTGGCTTATCAGGATAAACATATTGAAGCAGATAACAGGCTCTCCTGGTATCTGGGTAAACTGGGCCGGCATTTTGGCAATAACGCAATTTATGTGCATTTGAAAAGAGATATTACCGCGACAGCTATCAGTTATTCGAAGCGACTTTTTCCGGGAGGTATTATTCCAGCCTATCGATCGGGGATTTTACTTTTTTTACCTGACAAAACACCTATGATTTCTGTGGCACAGGATTATTGCGATACCGTGAACAGTAATATAGAACTTTTTTTAAAAGACAAAGATAATAAAATGGAGTTCAGGCTGGAAAATGCCAGACAGGGCTTTTTCATTTCCGGGAAATGATTGCAGCAGAAGGTGATCTGGGGGCTGCTTTGGGCGAGTTTGATAGGCATTATAACGCCTCCTGATTACGCTAATCAGGATTTAATATTCTAAATCAAACAGGGGTGCAAGTGTCTGTTGTATCTGCTGCATGGTTAGATGCCTCGCACCAATGAGTTCAGCATCTTCCCACCATTCACAGGTTATCAGCTCCACGTCATTTTGTGTCGCCGACTTCAGGTACAGGGTCGTTGAATAGATTTCATCAGTAATACCTGATGAAAACATAAAGCCGAGAGAGGCGACTTTGACCGGGTTACTCATGACATAATCTGTTTCTCTGGAGATTCCTGTTACCAGAAATGTGCCGGGTTGAATTGTCCTTGGATACTTTTTTTGCCCTTTCATTTCAAGCCTGCAGTAGGGAGCATACTGATCAATACCCGTATTACTCTTTATTTTTCCATTTTGTATCATAATCTGAGCGCTATGAGGTGGAACGCGAATAGCTTCGTTTAATGTCAGGCTGAGTGGTGGGTCGAGTTTCTTTATTGAAGTGGTGCAACTGGCAAGTCCTGATGTGATCACTGAGAATAGAATTAAAATGATTATATGTTTATTCATATCAGCATACCTTTGACGGGTTTATAATAACTGTCAGGTTTTATGACAGTTATTATATGATAAATGTTTCAATGAAAACATGGTTTATTTTTAATACTATTTATTTTCCGGGCGTTGATTGAACGAAAGAAAAACAGAGGGGTCAACCATAGCGTCATTAAGACTGACCGACCAGTGTAAATGAGGCCCTGTTACTCTACCTGTTTGACCGACGCTGCCAATAACCGCTCCTTTTTTAAGTTTAAGTCCTTTTGTTACGCTGAAATTTTGCAGATGACAGTACATGCTGATGAGTCCCTGTCCGTGATCAATGAAAACAGTATTGCCATTAAAGAAAAAATTCCCGGTAGATATAACCGTTCCGGCGGCCGGGGCGTGAATAGCTGTACCTGCGGGTGCTGCGATGTCAAGGCCGCTGTGCGGACGTCTGGCCTGTTTGTTGAAAAAACGTCGCAAGCCAAAGTGACTGCTGTAGCGCCCTTTTACCGGTTTGATAAATTCCAGTTCAACGCTCGGATTTTCGCGCCAGTGGGTGAGTGCTGTACGTATTTGTTTCTTATCCTTATAAATACGTTTCATATCATATTTGTCTGGATTGACCATGTGTTTATTCTTTAGTGTGATATGTTGTTCCGGATATTTTTTTGCTTTTACATTAAAAAAAACAGTATGTTTTTTATGTATTCCGGGCTTAACGGAAATAGAATAACGTCCCGGCTTTAAAGTCAGTGGAAGACCTGTGACTGCAATCCATGTGTTCATTTTATTAACCAGTAAAACCCGTCGTTTGCGGAATATGACGACAGGCTTTTCTTTATATTTACCGACAGGTAGCAGTATGACTCCACCAGGGACGGGTTGACTGTCAGGTAGCACCTGAGCTTGCAGGTTTGCTGTTGTCAGCAAAACAGAGAAAAAAACGTAATAAACGGCGGTTTTCATGATATGTTTTTTTCTACCTTGAGTTTAATTATACCGTCAGTCAATCGAGCAGTAACACTGTCATCAATTTTTAATTGTTTCCGACTGGTTACAATTTCGTCATTATCTTTTTGCAATATGGCATAACCTCGTTCCAGTGTAGCTAACGGGCTAATAATATCCAGCGTTTGTACAAGTTGACCGAGTTGAAGGTGCTTGTCACGTAAACGACCTTGCATTGCCTGATGCAAGCGCTGGGCGAGTTGTTTGTGTCGTTCCTGTAATTGTTGCAACAGGTTAGACGGGTTTTGTTGTAGTAAGCGGTGGCTCTGCTGTGTTACCTGAAATACATATTGAGTGATACATTGTTGAACGCTACGTTGTAAGCGAAGCTCCAGTTCATCAATACGTTGTGCCCATTGTTTTAATTGGTTGCCAGGGTGGAGTTGTTTTAACCGGGTTTCCAGAAACTGGATTTTTTGTTTTGCCTGTAGCGCTATTTGTCTGATGGCGCGATGCAGGTCATTTTCTCTGGAGATAAATATTTGCCGCCACTCCTGCTGATCAGGGCTGATGTGTTCTGCTGCGGCCGAAGGCGTTGGTGCACGGTAATCAGCAACAAAGTCTGCAATGGTAATATCAGTTTCATGACCGATTGCAGAAACCACGGGCAGGCTACAGTTGGCGATAGCACGGGCGACAATCTCTTCATTGAAAGCCCAGAGATCTTCAAGTGAGCCACCACCTCGCGTGATTAATAACAGGTCACATTCCTGACGTTGTTCTGCCAGTTGGATGCTTTTAGCTATTTCCTGACCGGCAGTCTCACCCTGAACAGCTGAAGGGTAAATAATGACAGGCAGGGAAGGAAATCTTTTCAGTAACACACTGAGGACATCATGAATCGCGGCACCGGAGGGAGAGGTGATAACACCCAGACACTTTGGCAATTCGGGTAAAGCCTTTTTACGATCAAGTTCGAATAAACCTTCCTGATCCAGTTTTTGTTGTAAGGCTTCAAATTCACGACGTAATGCGCCATCACCGGCTTCTTCCATGTGCTCGCCAATAAGTTGAAATTCTCCGCGGCCCTCATATAGTCCTACACGAGCACGAAGTCTGACCTGCAATCCATTTTTGGGTCGAAACCGGAGGTGCATATTGCGGTTACGAAACATCGCGCAGCGAACCTGTGCCTGATCATCTTTGAGTGAAAAATACCAGTGGCCAGAAGAGGGGTTGGCAAAGTTGGAGATCTCGCCTTCGATCCACAGTAACGGAAAATTTCCTTCCAGTAGAAAACGGACTTCCCGATTGAGTCGGCTAACGCTATAAATATCTTTGTCAGGAATGTGATCAGGCATGTGATCATCTTAACGGAAATGATAATAGTCTGAAACAGAAAGGGCCGGTAAGAACCGGCCCTTTTTAATGATATTACTTATTAATTACTTATGCAGGTCTGCATTTTTTGCTACTTTTGCCTGAGTCATACCCAACTTAGCATGTGATTTTGCTTTGTTAGCTAATTTTACGGCTTTGTCATAGTCACCTTTTTGGTAGGCTTTCTTTGCCGGGCCAAGCAGTTTTTTATATGTATCTCGCCATTCAAAGCCAGTTTTTGCAGCTTTACTATTAGCAGATACAGCTTCAAAGATAGCATTTGAAGCGTCTTTTTGGCTAGCACCTGCAAATGCAGCGGATGAACCCAGTGCCAGTACCAAAGTTGCGGCTATTGCGGTTTTCTTCATTATAATCCTCCAAAGGTGTTGATAGTTATTTTATAGATATTATGTTCTTCTGTTGCCAGCAATATTACATAGTTTATACTGCAGACAGGTAAATCAATCAATTTAGTCTTTCACCACATTAATTTGTGTTTACTATATATAACCGGTTTACCTGGGGCGCGTCAAATTCTATAATTACACGCTAATTTACTGTTTACTAATAAAGCAGCCTGATCCGGTCAGATCGGTATCAGATATAATGACTATATCAGTGTTTGCTTAACTATTTGTGGTTAACTACATGCGAATTATCCAGGAAGCTTTAACTTTTGATGATGTATTACTTGTTCCGGCACACTCTACGGTTATGCCCCGTGAAGTTAGCCTGAAAACACACCTGACCCGGGATATTGAGTTGAATATCCCGTTACTTTCAGCCGCGATGGACACCGTGACCGAAGCCAGGCTGGCGATAGCTCTGGCTCAGGAAGGCGGTTTAGGCATTATTCATAAAAATATGCCACCGGAGCAACAGGCTTTGCAAGTTCGTATCGTCAAAAAGTTTGAAAGCGGAGTGATTAAGGACCCAATAACGGTTACCCCGAATACCAGTATCCGTGATGTTATGGAGCTGACACGGGCTAATAATATCTCAGGTGTGCCGGTTGTTGATGGTGAAGACCTGGTGGGTATCGTTACCAGCCGCGATCTTCGTTTTGAAAAAGGATATGACAACCCGGTTTCAACCATTATGACGCCAAAGGAAAAGCTGGTAACGGTTAAGGAAAACGAAGGGCATAGTGAAGCCAAGGCACTGTTACACAAATATCGTATTGAAAAAGTGTTGGTTGTGAATGATGATTTTCAGCTTAGAGGTATGATAACCGTCAAGGATATTCAGAAATCCAAGGATTTCCCGCTGGCGTGTAAAGACTCACAAGGCAGCTTGAGGGTAGGAGCGGCCGTTGGCACAGGCGGTGACTCGGAAGAGCGTGTAACGGCACTGGTTAAGGCGGGTGTCGATGTTATCATTGTAGACACTGCTCACGGTCATTCGCAGGGAGTTCTGGATCGGGTACGTTGGGTCAAGCAGAATTTTCCACAGATTCAGGTTGTTGGCGGTAATATTGCGACTGCAGAAGCTGCGCTGGATCTGGTCGAGGCAGGTGCGGATGCAGTCAAGGTAGGAATCGGCCCCGGCTCAATTTGCACAACGCGTATTGTCGCCGGTGTCGGGGTTCCCCAGATTACAGCCGTTGCTAATATTGCAGATGCCTTGCGTGAAAAAGGTGTTCCACTTATTGCAGATGGTGGCATCCGGTTCTCGGGTGATATTGCCAAGGCTCTGGCAGCAGGTGCTCACTGCGTCATGATAGGAAGCATGTTTGCGGGTACTGAAGAAGCACCTGGTGAGGTAGAGCTGTATAAAGGCCGTTCTTACAAGTCATACCGGGGTATGGGTTCGTTAGGTGCGATGAAAGAGGGTTCCAGTGATCGCTATTTTCAGGAGTCCAGCAATGTAGACAAGCTGGTACCTGAAGGTATTGAAGGTCGAGTGCCTTATAAAGGTCCGATGCTGAATATTGTACATCAGCTACTGGGTGGTATTCGTTCCAGCATGGGTTATGTCGGTTGTAAAGACATGAATGAAATGCGCACGCTGCCCGGGTTTGTACGGGTGACCAGTGCGGGTATGCGTGAAAGCCATGTGCATGATGTTACCATCACGAAAGAAGCGCCTAATTACAGAGTCGAATAATTTTTTTATCCTGCCTTCTGATCAGAAGGCAGGTAACCCTCTTCAGTAGCCATTAATACAGGCTTTTTCACCAGCAGGATATAAACATTGAGTAAAGAAAAGCAGGCTAACATCCATCAAGACCGCATTCTTATTCTTGATTTCGGATCTCAGTACACACAACTGATAGCACGCCGCGTTCGTGAAGCAGGTGTGTATTGTGAGCAATACCCCTATGATTGTGATGAAGCGGATATAAAATCATTTAATCCTGACGGTATTATTTTGTCGGGTGGTCCGGAAACTGTCACGGGAGACAAGACTCCGAGAGCGCCACAGATCGTTTTTGACAGCGGCGTGCCGGTGTTAGGTATTTGTTATGGCATGCAAACCATGGCAGCTCAGCTGGGTGGCAAGGTCGAGTCTGCAGATAAACATGAATACGGTTATGCGCAGGTCAGGGCCAGGGGGCATTCTGCTTTATTAAAAGATATTGAAGATCACACGACCGAAGAAGGTTATGGCATGCTGGATGTCTGGATGAGTCACGGTGATCGTGTGACAGAATTACCTCCAGGCTTTAATATTATTGCTTCAACCGATAATGCACCTCTGTCAGGTATGGCGGATGAGTCACGTCATTATTATGGTTTACAGTTTCATCCCGAGGTGACACATACGCGTCAGGGTGAACGTATCATCAGTCGTTTTGTCCATGACATTTGTGATTGTGATGCACTTTGGACATCTGCCAACATTATTGAAGACAGTATTAAATCCATACGGGAACATGTCGGTGACGATCAGGTGCTTCTGGGTTTATCAGGTGGAGTAGATTCTTCCGTGGTTGCGGCTTTATTACATCGAGCCATTGGTGATCAGCTGATTTGTGTGTTTGTCGATAATGGAATGCTGCGACTGCATGAAGGCGATCAGGTTATGGCAACGTTTGCCGAGCATATGGGTGTGAAAGTTATTCGCGCTGATGCAGAAGAACGTTTTCTGGTACGACTGAAAGGCGAGGTTGATCCAGAGAAGAAACGTAAAATAATTGGCAATACCTTTATTGATGTTTTCGATGAAGAAGCCGAGAAACTAAGTAATGTAAAATGGTTGGCACAGGGCACTATTTACCCTGATGTTATTGAATCTGCCGGTGCTAAATCAGGCAAGGCACACTTGATTAAATCACATCATAATGTAGGTGGTCTGCCAGAAGATATGAAGCTGGGTCTGATCGAACCCTTGCGTGAATTATTCAAGGATGAAGTGCGTAAACTCGGTGTTGAGTTAGGGTTACCGGCTGATATGGTTTATCGTCATCCGTTTCCGGGGCCCGGTCTGGGAGTGCGTATACTCGGTGAAGTTAAAAAAGAATACGCCGACATTTTGCGGGTTGCAGATGATATTTTTATTTCCGAATTACGCAAACATGATTTATATGACAAGGTGAGTCAGGCCTTTGTTGTATTTTTGCCGGTTAAATCAGTTGGCGTTACCGGTGATGGCCGCCGCTATGATTATGTCGTTGCATTGAGAGCGGTAGAAACCATTGATTTCATGACAGCACGCTGGGCACATTTACCCTATGATTTTCTGGGGCATGTTTCCACGCGTATCATTAATGAAGTTGAAGGTATCTCGCGTGTCGCTTATGATATTTCCGGCAAACCCCCGGCGACTATCGAGTGGGAGTAGGGCGTACACCGGTTTTTAATGATGAATGATGAAGACTGGATGCGTGAGGCACTGATTCTGGCAGAGCGGGCAGAAGAAGAAGGTGAAGTGCCTGTTGGCGCCGTTCTGGTGCTGGATAACAAAATTATAGGTCGTGGCTGGAACCGGTCAATACAGATGCATGACCCCAGTGCTCATGCAGAAGTGATGGCATTACGTGATGCAGGTCAATTTTGTGCTAATTACAGATTTCCAGGCGCCACACTTTATGTCACGCTGGAGCCCTGTACGATGTGTGCCGGGGTGATAGTTCATTCTCGTATAGAGCGTCTGGTGTATGCGGCCAGTGATCCTAAAACAGGTGTTATAGAAAGCACCGAAAATCTACTCGACCTGTCTTGTCATAATCATAAGGTTGTCTATCAAGGTGGAACTTTGTCGGGTGAAAGTAGTCAATTGTTAAAGAATTTTTTTGTAAGAAAACGCAATTTAAATAAAACAAAATAATTTCAAGAGGGCAGTCATGTTGTTAAGATGCAAATTACCGGGGTTATCATTTGTACTGGTTATTTTTCTGGGGTTGATGTTGTCAGCTTGTGAGAAAGCAACCGAAAGCGATTCAACCAAGGATGTATCAGCCAAAACTGCAGTCCCTATTGCCAAACCATTCAAACTTGTCAGGCAATTTCCGCCACCAACGGTATCGATGAAGCTTGTTCAGGTTTCACCAAATATTTATTATGTAAAAGGTAAGGCAGGTATTGCAACAGATAATGAAGGCTTTGTTTCCAATGCGGGTTTTGTTGTTACCTCTGAAGGAGTGGTTGTCTTTGATGCATTAGGAACGCCTGCACTGGCAGAGTCTTTTCTGGAGAAAATACGTTCAGTTACCAATAAACCGATTAAGAAGTTGATTGTCAGTCATTACCATGCAGACCATATTTATGGTATCCAGATATTTAAACAGCTGGGTGCAGAAGTGATTGCTCCAAAAGGGTCATATGATTACCTCGATGCGCCAATTGCAACAGAGCGACTGGATGAGAGACGTTTTTCATTATCTCCCTGGGTGAATGATAAAACCAGACTGGTATCGCCTGATAAAATTATTGATAAAGAAACCCGCTTTAGTCTTGGAGGAATAGAGTTTGTCATGAGTGTATTGGGTAAGGCGCATTCCGATGGCGATATGACGATGTATATTCCATCTGAAAAGGTGCTGTTCTCGGGCGATATTATTTTTGAGGGCAGGGTTCCTTATCTGGGTGATTCAGACACTAAACAATGGTTGCAAACACTTAATACGATGCAGACAGGTAAACTGATTGCCCTTATTCCAGGGCACGGCCCGGCCGCAAAAGATCCAAATAAAGCGATAGCAGCAACACGTCACTACCTGGCATACATGCGCGAAAAAATGGGTAAGGCTGTAGAGGACTTTGTCGACTTTGATGACGTATATTCTGCGACAGACTGGTCAGATTTCTCTAAGCTACCCGCATTTGAAGCCGCAAACCGCAAAAATGCTTATCAGGTCTACTTGTCGATGGAATCAGAGGCTCTTGCAGCTAATTAGTCAGGGTTATTTGTGGGAGTGACTTTAGTCACGAATCTTTATTTTTAATTCGTGACTAAAGTCACTCCTACTGAAAAAAATAATGTAAACAGCAAGAGATTGTTGATTTACTTTGTCAATTACAAGGCTGTGTTAAATCAAAAGGCTGATGAATCTACTTCTGGTAATTTAGCCTGAGGTGTATTTCGATAGGCATTTTGTTTGTCATCATGCCAAACCAGCAAGTCTCTATATATACGAATATTTTCAACATAATCAACGGGTTCTTTGCCACGGGCATAGCCATATCTGGTTTTTTGATACCATTTTTTTTGACTCAGCAGCGGCAGACTTTTTTTAACATCAATCCATTTGTCCGGGTCTCCTTTCCTCTGGCGGGTAAGTATCATAGCGTCTTTCAAATGGTAGTAACCCACATTGTAAGCGGCCAGAGCCAGCCAGGTTCGATCAGGTTCCGCTATGCGGTCTGGTAAACGGTTCAGGATGTAACGCAGATAAGCGGCGCCACCGAAGATACTTTGCTCAGGATCCAGGCGGTTATCGACGTTAAGTTGTTTGGCGGTGTTTTGTGTGAGCATCATAATGCCACGAACCCCCGTAGGGGATTTTGCGCGTGGCTTCCAGTGTGATTCCTGATAGCCAATGGCGGCAAGCAGGCGCCAGTCAAGTTTGTATTTTTCTGCAGCCTTTTGAAATTGTATGTGATAGCGCGGCAGCTTGGTTTTTATGTGTCTGAGATATAATCGTGTACCAACGAAACCTAATTGATTGGCATGTCCGTAGTAACGTTCAATTAACTGTGTCAGTTCCCCTGTGTTGCGTAACATGCGAAAGAAGTTCTGAACTTCGTTATACAAACTATCATCATTGCTGTAGCGCAACGCCCAGGCCAGCTTCATAGGCGGGCTGACACTGAAAGCGGCGTTAACCTCCTTGTTATAACGTTTGAAT
>Ga0316206_1000707_pt1 | contig 38627 bp, 42 predicted proteins | sample 6monthpyrite_MG_FD_204942 | JGI IMG/M metagenome (GOLD analysis project Ga0316206, IMG submission 204942) | Microbial mat bacterial communities from mineral coupon in-situ incubated in ocean water Damariscotta River, Maine, United States -... | ecosystem: Environmental > Aquatic > Marine >...
TTGATTCTTCGTGGTATATTTTTATGCCGTGATCAGGATGTGCAGTGGTTTTATCAGGATGGAGCGAGCCATGTTTTCCCGGATTACTGGAAAGACTTTATTCAGCCAATCCCTCTCGTTGAACGAGGGGATATGATCAAGGCGTACTATAAGCGGCTGACAGGAGAGGATGAATTGGCTCGAATGGCAGCTGCAAAAGCCTGGTCTGTGTGGGAGGCGCGGTGTGCCAGTTTACGCATAAGCAAGAGCCTGGTGAATAATCTGGGTGATCCACACACCGCATTAAGTATGGCGAGAATTGAATGCCACTATTTTATTAATAACTCTTTCATTGAGCCTGGACAGGTCTTATCTGATATCGACCAGATCAGACATATACCGACCGTTATTGTTCATGGTCGCTATGACATGGTTTGCCCTGTTAAACAAGCATTTGATTTACATGATGTTTTTCCGGAAGCTGCGTTGAAGGTAATCGCGGATGCCGGACATTCGGCATTTGAACCGGGCATAGTCGATGCACTTATTTCAGCAACGCGTTCTTTGGGCTCGTCATTGCAATGATTGCATTGATTCAACGGGTCAGTGAGGCGCGGGTTGAGGTAGAGGGTAAAACGACAGGTCAGATTGATCGCGGTATCATGGCTTTGGTTGGCATTGAGCGAGATGATAGTCGGGCAACTTATGAGCGGTTATTGCACCGTATGCTGGCCTATCGTCTGTTCCCGGACGAGAGCGGGCGGATGAATTTGTCACTACAGGATGTTAACGGTGGGTTATTACTGGTACCTCAATTTACTCTGGTAGCTGACACCAGTAAAGGTAATCGCCCGGGATTTTCACATGCAGCCAGTCCGGAACTGGGGAAGTCGTTGTTTCAACAGCTTCTGGCGCACGCCGAAGCGGTTTACCCTGATGTCAGACATGGCGTCTTTGGTGTAGATATGCAGGTTTCACTGATTAATGATGGTCCGGTAACATTCTGGCTACAAAATACGTAATTATGATTGAAAGATTAAAGAACCATCAGTGATTGCCCGATAACTGTAAGGATAACTTGAAATGGTTAGATAGTTGGTCAGGTATAGCATTAAGGTTGTGAAAATTGGGGGGGTTATGAAAAAATTGTTGCTGGTTGAAGATAACGAGATGAACAGGGATATGTTGAGTCGACGGTTAGAAAGAAAAGGTTTTGAAGTCGTGATGGCAAAAGATGGGGGTGAAGGCGTTGCAATGGCGCAATCTGAAAAACCGGCGTTAATTCTGATGGATATGAGCTTACCCGTGCTGGATGGTTGGGAAGCATCGCGGCAACTCAAGGCGTCTGAAGAGACGAAGGGTATCCCCATTATTGCATTGACAGCACATGCCATGTCGGGTGACAGGGAAAAGGCAATAAAATCAGGCTGCAATGAGTACGATACCAAGCCAATTGATATGCCGCGTTTATTAGAAAAAATATCATCATTAATAGGGTAGTGCTGATTAACGAAGTAGCACATGTCTTTTTATAATAAAATAAAACAGCGTAAAGGCGATCCGGAATTTCAGCAGGTCGTGATACGCATGGCCTTTTTTATTTTTGTTACGGCTTATATTGGCCTGGGAGTATACTCCAGCTATTATCCGATAACAGAACAAACGTTTATTGTTTTTTGCGTCATCTTTTTTTTATATTTTCAGTTAACCTTTTGGCATGTTTTGCTCTATCCGGACGTCAGGTATCGCAAATATATAACCTTGTTTGCTGATATAACCGGTGTTACCTATGCGATCCATCTGACCGGTGGTGCGACCAGTCCTTTTTATATTCTTTATGTCTGGATATTTGTCAGTCAGGCAGTTCGTTTTGGCAGAACAGAATTGTATGCAGCGGCCTTGTTTAGTGTTGCCGGTTATACACTGGTTATTTCTTATGAAGAGCATTGGTCGCAGCGAACATTTGAAGCCATTATGTTGATGATCGCGTTAATGATTCTTCCCGTATACATTGATCGCATGTTAAAAAAACTGAAGTGTGCCAAGTTAGAAGCAGAGCAGGCGAACCAGGCCAAATCCAGCTTTTTGGCTAATATGAGTCATGAACTGCGTACCCCGTTAAATGCGGTGATAGGTTACAGTGAATTACTCAGGGAGGAATCGCAGGATCTTGAGATGGAACAGTTTGCAGGTGATCTTGATAAAATTAATAAAGCCGGCATTCATCTGTTGAATCTTGTATCAAGTATTCTGGATTTATCCAAGATAGAAGCAGGTAAGATTGAATTGCATTACACTAAAGTAAACCTTCAATGTTTACTGCAGGACGTAAAAAGTACATTACAGCCATTGCTGGAAGCAAATCAGAATACGTTCATTTTGCAGATGAATGATGTTCCCGTTGAAATTTATTCAGATGAAATGAGATTGAAGCAGGTGTTGCTGAATCTGGTGGGTAATTCAATCAAGTTTACACATCAGGGTGAAATTACGCTATTGGTAGATGTGGTACAAAAGAAAAACAGTAAAGTACTTGAGATCAGTGTGTCAGATAGTGGTATTGGTATAGAGAAGCAAAAAATTGGCAGATTATTCACACCCTTTATGCAGGCAGATAGCTCAACAACGCGTAAGTACGGGGGTACAGGGCTTGGGCTGGCGATCAGTCGTAGTTATTGCAGAATAATGAAAGGTGATCTGGTTTACAGGGAGCAAAGCTCGAAAGGTTCATGTTTTGTTGTGCAGTTGCCATTAGTCGGTGATGCGGATGATGATATTAATGGGGTAATTAAATGACAGATGTTCATAATTCATTATTAATAGCAGATGATAATGAAATGAATCGGGATGTGCTTTGCAAGCGCCTTGAAAAACAAGGGTATATGGTAACTACTGTTAGTGACGGTCAGGAAGCCCTGAATCTAATGGAAGTCGAAGGTTTTGATTTGTTGCTGCTGGATATTATGATGCCTATTCTGGATGGCTATGGCGTGCTGGAACGCATGCAGGCAAACCCAAAACTATGCACAATCCCCGTCATTGTTCTGACAGCAGAAAGTGATACCAGTAATGTTATTCGTTGTATTGAACTGGGCGCAAGTGATTATCTGGTCAAGCCATTTGATATGGTTGCATTGCGAAATCGCATTGTTCGCTGTTTACTCAACCGCCGTGTAAGAGAAGATGTTAGAGGGAACCTGAACTGGCCGGGTGAAGATAAGCCAGGTGTCCTTGTGGTTGAAGATGATGAATTGAGTCGACAATTACTGCAAAAAAGAGTGGAAAGGGCGGGGTATCGTGTTGATGCTGTTTCAGGCGGGCAGGCAGCTCTGGATAAATTAAAACAGTCAGATAATGTCAGCTATGATCTGGTTTTACTGGATATTATGATGCCGGGCATGAGTGGTTTCGAAGTGTTGGGGCAGATAAAACAGACTAAAGAATTAAAAAATATATCTGTTATCATGATTTCTGCTCTGGATGATCAGGATAGTATAGATAAATGCCTGCAAGATGGCGCAGAAGATTACATCACTAAACCGTTTAATGCACTGGTACTGAGAGCCAGAATATTGTCTTGCTTGCAATCTAAAAGATTGCTTGATGAGGATAGAGATAAAACTGCTGGTTAGCCTGTATGTTTTAGCACATACAGGCTAATGTCCATTAGCAGTCAGATGTATCAGCTAGTCAGGCGTACCTTGCCAGAGCATTTCATAACCCAGTTCGTAAGTTTCATCACAAAATTCTGCCAGTGCTGAAAATTTTTCTTTAAAGATGCCGTCAGCATGCGAGACTTCATGTTGCTCAAATGACTTCCAGAATGTCATGATGACAAGATGATCTTCTGTCATTTTTTTTGAGTCGAAAGAACCTTCATTGGAAACAAAGCCGGTATACTTATAGACTTGTCCTCCAATAAAGCCGCCATTATCATCTCCGTATGTGTTTTTAACAACATTACACATTTCTCCTAATGACAGTTCAACGTCCTGCACCGTGACGCCTTCTTTGAGCTTGACGACATTGAATAACATGACACAACCGAAAGGGATAGTAATAGGGTGGAACATGGCTAATCCTTTTTAAATGTTAGAGATATACAGTATGAGGGCTGTTGTCATAAATTCAAGGGGCAGGCAAGCAGTATGAATTTACGCAGATTATCAGGGGCATGGAGTCAAGCTATAAAGTGAGCTGTATACAGGAGGGTAAGATTCTAGGGTAATAAATACTGTGATTTTTGTGCTGATATCTTTATTCGTTTCTGAATTCTCCAGTCAGGGTTATTTGCTTCCAGACGAATATTCCAGTTACCGCTGGATACGGCAGATATTTTCGTACTATAAACCATAGGTGCAATTCTGCTCAGTTTAAGTTGCTGGTCTTTTTCTGCAAGTGTCGGGTGCATCAGGCGTAAGAGGATGTAGGCAGGCTGTATTTTATCAGGGGTTTTTAGTGAAACAATAATTTTTTTCTCTGTTATTTTTAATGTAGCTGAGATACCCAGCTGAATGGCTAGTTGGTCACGAGAAAGATCCTGGTTAATTGCCAGGCCCTGTTTATAGTAGTCATCAAGAACAACGGTATCGGGTTTATCGGCAGCAATGAAAATGGTAATAATGGAAGCGACGACGACACTGCCTGGCAAGGCCATCAGGAACCAGGGCCAGAATTGCTTGTACCAGGGTAAATTGGTTTCAGGATCAGGGTTATTCATAGTAAGTTGCCTAGCGAATGACGGGGCCGATGAATCGGGCGTGTTCTTTGATACTTGATTTGTCCCCATTGAGTGAGTCCAGTTTGAAGAAAACTTCATTACTGGGTCTTTTAAGTACAGCAGGGTCAAGTCGCAGTTGAATATTCAGACTGAAGACTTCGCCTGATTTAACATTGAAATCACCCTTTGGATTAATAAGTTTAAGACCTTCAAGACCTGATGCACTCAGGCGATAACGCTGAGAGGTAGTGGACATGTTAATGATGCGAAGATTATAGACATTTTCGATTAATCCTCCGGGAACTTCACGGTATAAATTATTACGATCACGAATGATATCGAGCTCGACTGATTCACGATTAATGATGCCAGTTACCAGTGCAATAGAAATGGCCATCAGGATTGTTGCATAAAGAATGATGCGCGGTCGTAATATTTTTGTTTCGCCACCTTCCATTGTTTTTTCAGTTGTATAGCGCACCAGCCCTTTTTCATATCCAACTTTTTCCATTACTTCATTACAGGCATCAATACAGGCTGCGCATCCAATGCATTGGTACTGAAGCCCGTCTCTGATATCAATACCAGTGGGGCAGGCCTGGACACAGAGTGTGCAGTCGATGCAGTCGCCGAGACCGAGCTTGGCAGGGTCGGCGCTTTTTTTACGTGAGCCCCTGGGGTCGCCACGTTCGGTGTCATAAGAAATAATCAGGGTGTCTTCATCTATCATGGCACTTTGAAAGCGTGCATAAGGGCACATGTAAATACAAACCTGCTCACGTAACCAGCCAGCATTGCCATAAGTCGCAAGGCCGTAAAAGATAATCCAGAAAGCTTCCCATGCACCCAGTTCCAGTGTCACCATGTTTTGCCAGAGTACATCCATGGGTGTGAAGTATCCGACAAACGTAAACCCGGTGAAGGCTGAAAATAGTAGCCATGCGAAATGCTTTAATGATTTTTTATAGAATTTATTTTGCGTTAAGGCGGCCTTGTCGAGCTTCATTTGTTGCGCGCGTGAGCCTTCAATTTTGCGTTCGATCCAGAGGAAAGCCTCGGTCCAGACGGTCTGAGGGCAGGCGAATCCACACCAGAGTCGTCCTGCTAAAGCAGTAAAGAAAAACAATGCGATCGCCGCAATAATTAATAAAACCGCAAAATAAAAGAAATCCTGAGGCCAGAAAGTCAGGCCAAAGATATGAAACTGGCGCTGAGGCAGGTCAAATAAAACAGCTTGTCGTTCATCCCAGCGCAGCCAGGGAATACCGTAGTAGAGTCCCAGAAGTGTAAGCACGCCGAATGTGCGCATACGTGCAAAGATGCCGTGAACTTCACGTGGGTATACCTTTTTGTGCTTGGCATAAAGAGAAGTCTGGTCTGGTTCGACGTTGTCTTGCTTGTTAGCAGGACGACCCGGTTTGGTGTTCTGGTTCATATGTTGCCTGTGAAGAGAATATAGCGTGTTTAGTCGTCAGACTCAGGGTTAACTGGTTGATGGCACGGTTGCTGAAAATAGCAGGTTAACGCACACGTGCTGGAGGTTAATATCCAGAATAAAAAGAAACCAATAGTATAGGAACCGATGTTGCTGACCGGCTTGGCATGTCCCATGCAAATGGAAATTTCCTGGGGGTTGAATGCGGTAAAAAATAATATAGTTGCAAGGCCGGCAGTAAGAAATGATGGCCAGAACACCGCAATAACCCGCTGTACTGTAGGTATGTCAGTTTTGCGTCGTTTTGGGTGACTGGCCATATACTTGTCCTCTTTATTTATTGGTTTGACAGGCTGTAAATATACGCAGCAATCAGATGAATTTTCTGTTCACCCAGAAAATCCTTGTGTGCTGGCATATTGCCACTTATGCCGTTTTGTATTGCCTTCTTGATAGCACCTATTGAGCCACGATACAACCAGACGTTGTCTGTCAGGTTAGGTGCGCCCAGCGCAGGGTTACCTTTACCATCTATTCCGTGACAGCCTGCGCAAACAGCAAACCTGGTTTTACCCGCTGTTGCTTTGGCCGCATCGTGAGGAGCGCCACTCAGACTCATGACATAGTTGGCGACATTGTCGATATTCTCACCACCACCAATGGCTGCACCCATAGCTGGCATGCTGCCATTGCGACCATTCATAATACTGGCCTTGATGGTTTCAGGGTCACCGCCATATAACCAGTCTTTATCTTTAAGGCTGGGGAATCCGGTTGCACCACCGGCATCAGAGCCATGGCAGGTTGAACAATAGTTCAGGAAAAGACGTTGACCGGTCTTCATTGCTTTGTCGTTCTTTACCAGTTCAGTAATAGGTTGAGCAGCAAAGGCATTGAATATGGGTGAATACTTTTTAGCCGCATTTGCCATTTCCTGGTCATATTGTTTTTTCTGCGTCCATTGACTTGTGCCAGCGTAGTTACCCAGTGCAGGATAAAAAGCCATGTAGCCCAGACCTGAAACAATGGTGATATAGAACAACCACAACCACCAGCGTGGTAAAGGATTGTTGTATTCAGCAAGGTCTTCATCCCAGACATGCCCGGTGACTTCACCTTTGGCAGACTCTCCCTTAATCGGCTTGCTGCTCCACCAGATTAACCATATACAGGCCAGAAAACTGCCCACTGAAATACTAATAACAAACCAGTGTAAAAAATTATTCATGTTTATTCTCCTCTTCCTGAAGTTTCAGGACGGATCGTTCAGACAATTCCTCATCGGCGAATGGCAGGTTAGCAGCTTCATTAAAGAATTTTTTACGTTTGCTGCTCCATGCCCATATCCAGATGCCGATAAAGACTACCAAACCCAGTACGGTGTAGTAAGAATGAAAATCAACCATACTCATTGGCCTATCTCCTGTTTGAAATGCTGGTGCCTAACACCTGCAAATAGGAAATAATTGCATCCAGCTCGGTTTTACCCTTGACTGCATCAGATGCGCCGGCAATGTCTGCGTCATTATAAGGAACACCCAGCGTACGCATTGCCTTGAGTTTGGTCGGTGTTAATTTACCATCCAGTACATTTTTCTCCAGCCATGGGAACCCCGGCATGTTTGACTCCGGGACTACATCACGTGGATTGATCAAATGAACGCGATGCCAGTCATCACTGTAACGGCCACCTACGCGTGCCAGATCAGGTCCGGTACGTTTGGAACCCCACTGGAATGGATGATCGTAGACAAACTCACCGGCAACTGAATAATGTCCATAACGTTCTGTTTCTGCGCGGAAGGGGCGAATCATCTGCGAATGGCAGACATAGCAACCTTCGCGAATATAAACATCACGACCTTCCAGTTGTAGCGCTGTATATGGCTTCAGACCCTTGACAGGCTCAGTGGTTTCCTTGAGAAAGAACAACGGTACTATTTCTACAAGGCCTCCAAAGCTGATCACAATCACGACCAGGAGTGCCATCAGTCCAATATTTTTTTCGACTTTTTCATGACCCATTTTATTTCTCCTGATTAAGCTGTTTGGGGTATGTTTGCATCAACAGGGTCACTGCCCTTGATGGTTTTCCATACGTTGTATGCCATGATGAGCATACCGCCAAGGAAAAGCACACCTCCGAGTAACCTTACAATATAGTAGGGGTACATACGTTCCAGGCTTTCTACAAAGCTGTAGGTTAATGTACCGTCAGCATTAATGGCGCGCCACATCAGACCTTGCATAACACCGGCAATCCACATGGATACGATATACAAAACCACACCAATCGTGGCCACCCAGAAATGTGTGTCAATCAACTTGACGCTGTGCATTTCCTTACGTCCAAACAAATGCGGTATTAACGCATAAATTGCACCAATGGTGACCATCGCAACCCAGCCTAAAGCACCGGAATGAACATGTCCGATGGTCCATTCAGTATAGTGAGACAAAGCGTTGACCGTTTTGATAGACATCATCGGACCTTCAAAGGTAGACATGCCATAGAAAGACAGTGACACGATCAGAAACTTCAGGATCGGGTCGGTACGCAGTTTGTGCCATGCGCCGGACAAGGTCATCATACCGTTAATCATGCCGCCCCATGAAGGTGCCAGCAGTAACAGCGAGAATGCCATGCCAATAGACTGTGTCCAGTCAGGCAGCGCGGTGTAGTGCAGATGATGAGGACCCGCCCACATATAAATAGAGATCAGCGCCCAGAAGTGAACTACGCTCAGTCGGTATGAAAATACCGGACGACCCGCTTGCTTGGGTACAAAATAATACATAATGCCAAGAAAGCCCGCTGTCAGGAAGAAACCCACAGCATTGTGTCCGTACCACCATTGCACCATCGCATCGATGGTACCTGAATAGGCAGAGTAGGATTTTGTCATGCTGACAGGAATAGCAGCACTGTTAACAATATGTAGTATGGCAACCGTGAGTATAAATGCGCCAAAAAACCAGTTGGCGACATAAATGTGAGGTGTCTTACGTTTCAGGATGGTGCCAAAAAAAACGATGGCATATGTTACCCAGACGACGGCAATCAGAATATCAATGGGCCATTCCAGCTCTGCATATTCTTTACTGGTGGTAATACCCAGAGGTAACGTGATTGCAGCTAATAAAATAACCAGCGTCCAGCCCCAGAAGGTAAAGGCCGCCAGTTTATCACTGAGCAAGCGCACCTGACAGGTACGTTGAACCACATAATACGATGTGGCAAACAGAGCCGAGCCACCGAAGGCAAAAATAACAGCATTGGTGTGCAAGGGGCGCAGGCGACTGTAAGTGAGCCATGGCAGGTCAAAGTTTAACTGTGGCCATACCAGTTGAGCCGCGATAATCACGCCGACAAGCATACCGACAATGCCCCAAATTACGGTCATCACGGCAAACTGGCGCACAACCTTATAGTTGTAAGTGGTCTGCGTATCCATAGTTTTCCTCATTTTTCTTGGTTGGATAATGATTGAAGTTCTGAGCAATTATTCTGAAAAAATATCATTTTCAGTAAATGTACATTACTTCAGTTAATAACAGTTTGCCAGTTCCAGGGCATTCTGTTTATTTAAAAGAAGCTTCGATTAAAAATCAATCCGGAACTTCATTAAATATAGAGGGCCTTTCCATATCCGTCTAATAAAAATAGTTAAATCAGTACTGGCAACGCCGGCACTGATTTAACTATTCTTTGGTTAACCTGTCATGCTGTTGCATCCCTGCATGCAGCATAAGGTTTGGTCAGACTAGAAGCGAGTGCCAATTCCAACGCCGACAACCCAGGGGTTGATGTCAACATTAACGGCTCCGGCCAATGCGCCACCCGTAATAGTCGCCGTGGTGTCTATCTTGATGTATTTTACATCCAGGTTCACAAACCAGTCTTTATTGATATCAACATCGAGACCTGCCTGTGCGGCCAGCCCTACCGAGTTGTCATAGTCGATGTCTGTTGCGCCATTGGCGACCAGGGCAGCGCCCAGCTTGGCATTATAGAAAACAGTGTAGTTCAGTCCGACGCCGACATAAGGTCTGAGTGTGGCTTTGGGAGCAAAATGATATTGAAGTGTTAAAGTCGGTGGTAATACACGAACATTACTAACATCGGCACCTGCAAGTGGACCCGTACCGGTAACATCGTGTTTGGTGGTTGCCAGAATTAATTCCAGGCCAATGTTTTTGCTGAGCATGTAAGTAAAGTCCAGCTCCAGAGTGGTATCACTATCAACAGAAACGCCAGATCCGGCAACGGTTGGAACCTGGGTGCTGCTATCATCCGGACTAACATTGATTATTCTGCCACGTACCAGCCAGTCAGCGGCAATGGCTGATTGCATCAGGAAGGCACTACATAATACGGCGGCTGACAAGGGAACCAGCTTCTTTTTAATAAACATTTCAAATACTCCACTGCTATAGTAATAATTCGATCAGGTACGCCATGCATTTATCAATCTGCTGACGCCCATCAATAAGAGGGTGTTAATATACGAATATTGTTTTCAGGGAGTATTGATCTGTGTCAATAAAATGGAGTGTTAATTAATTTTTTGTGGCTTGCTACATGTAAATTAACAATTGAATTTATTTGGCATGTGCAGACTTGCTGTGTGCGCAATCACTCACCATGTTTTTCAGTTTGTCTATTTGCAGGATATGAACAAATTTGCCTTCAACCTTGATCAGTTTCTGATCCTGAAAACGGGTGAATAAGCGGCTTATGGTTTCAACTGCCAGGCCAAGATAGTTGGCGATATCATTTCGCGACATGCTTAAATTGAACTCGGTTTCGGAAAAACCCCTGTTTTTCAGTCGGGAAGAGAGGCTTAATAATAAGGAAGCGAGGCGCTCTTCTGCTGTTTTTTTACCTAATAACATCAACAGGTTAGCATCGTGAGTAATTTCCTTGCTCATAATTTTAAGTAACTGGCGACGCAGGCTGGGTAGTTCTCCTGACAGTGATTCGAGTTGGGTGAACGGTATCTCGCAATAACTGGTGGTTTCCAGCGCCCTGGCGGTGCAAGGATGTTTATTGTCATTGATGGCATCCAGTCCGACCAGTTCGCCCGGGAGATAAAAGCCGGTAATTTGTTCACTGCCATCATCAGCTACGGTAAATGTTTTCAGCGACCCTGAGCGTACTGCATAGACTGACTGAAAATCAGCGCCCTGATGAAACAGCCCGGTACCTTTTTTCAAGGGGTGGCTACGCCGGATGATTTTATCCAGCTTGTCCAGGTCGTGACCTTCCAACCCCAGAGGTAAGCATAATGTATGCAGACTACAGCTTTCACAGGCGATTTTGATTTTGGAAAGAGGAATCACCTTGGTATCATCTTTTGCAGTCATAAAGGCATTTATATCCTGTCAGTAAGGAGAGTACTATATAAGGTATTTCAACAAATACAGCATGATTAATCAATGCCAGTTAAACTTTTATCTGTAATTTGATCAAAACACAGGCTAATCAAACAATTTTATATAAAAGTTGGTTTAATCCGTGTCATTATCCGGGTATTCTATGCACAATATACAAGGCATGGTCATTGAAGATCAATATCAATGCAAGTGTTCTTAATCCGATAAATTTAAAGGTTATTACAGGAGCTTCAGTCAATGTCTGAACGCAAGGCCAGTGTGGCGCGAGATACATTGGAAACACAAATAAAGGTCAGTATTGATCTGGATGGAACAGGCCAGGCCGATTTTTCAACGGGGGTGCCTTTTCTGGATCATATGCTGGATCAGGTTGCCCGTCATGGCATGATCGATATGTCTGTTCATGCCAAGGGTGATTTGCACATCGATGCGCATCATACAGTGGAAGATATCGGTATTGCGCTCGGACAGGCATTTCGTGAAGCACTGGGTGATAAAAAAGGTTTGCGTCGTTATGGCCATGCATATGTGCCACTGGACGAGGCTTTGTCTCGTGTTGTGATTGATTTTTCAGGTCGCCCCGGTCTGGAATATCACGTTACTTTCCCTCGTGCGCGTATCGGTGATTTTGATGTTGACCTGTGTCACGAGTTTTTTCAGGGCTTTATTAATCACGCATTAGCAACCCTGCATATTGACTGTTTACGTGGCAATAACGCACACCATATTGCTGAAACCGTGTTCAAGGCATTTGGACGTGCGCTCAGGGTCGCGATGGAACGGGATCAACGTATGGGTGATATCCTGCCGTCTACCAAGGGCGCGCTTTAGGCCTCCACAATGAACAAGGTTGTTGTTATTGATTACGGGATGGGTAATTTGCGTTCAGTCGCCAAGGCACTGGAGCATGTAAACCCTAAAGTCCAGGTGAAAGTCAGTTCGCAAGCTGAGGATATCCGTGCAGCTGATCATATTGTTTTTCCTGGCCAGGGTGCAATAGGTGCCGCGATGCATGCACTGGAATCACGTGGGCTGAATGAAATACTGTTACATCAAATGGGGCAGAAACCATTTCTGGGTATATGTCTCGGTTTGCAAGTGATGATGGAATCCAGCGAGGAAGACGGGGGCACCAAAGGCCTGGGGCTTTTGAAGGGTGAAGTAAAACGTTTTCCTGACCCACACTATGACGCGAACGGCACACATTTAAAAGTACCCCATATGGGCTGGAATCAACTGCATCAGACGCGTGAACATCCATTGTGGAATAACATAGCGCAAGACAGTCGATTCTACTTTGTACATAGTTACTATGTAACAACAGAGCAAGAAAATGAAATCATGGGTACCTGTGACTATGGGTTGAATTTTGTTGCTGCAGCCTGTCTTGATAACCAGTTCGCGGTGCAGTTTCACCCTGAAAAAAGTGCAGCAGATGGTTTGCAGCTATTAAAAAACTTTCTCGACTGGGATGGTCAAGGTTAACCGGCGTGTTAACAACAGCCAATCCCTGAATTAATAACATTCATTAAGCACAAGAGGATTTTGACATGTTACTGATACCTGCCATTGATTTGAAAGACGGAAAATGTGTCCGGCTACGTCAAGGCATAATGGAAGATGAAACCATTTTTTCTGATGATCCCGTCGCCGTTGCCGGTCGTTGGGTTGAAGCGGGCGCAAGACGTTTGCATCTGGTTGATCTGAATGGTGCATTCGCAGGCAAGCCGGTAAATGCAGAAGTTATTCATCGTATTGCAGATGCCTACCCGGATTTACCTATTCAGGTTGGTGGCGGGATTCGCGATGAAGAAACCGTGCAGACATATCTGAATGCGGGTGTCCAATATGTCATTATTGGTACAAAGGCCGTTAATGAACCCCATTTTATTGGTGATCTGTGTGTTGAATTCCCGGGGCATGTCATTGTTGGTCTGGATGCTAAAGAAGGCAAAGTCGCTATAGATGGCTGGTCTAAATTATCTCATCATGATGTGATTGATATGGCTCAGCGATTTGAGCGTGACGGTGTAGAAGCCATTATTTTTACAGACATTGGACGAGACGGTATGATGAATGGCGTTAATGTTGACTCAACGGTGGCATTGGCACAAGCCATTACTATCCCGGTGATTGCATCAGGCGGGATTACCAATCTGGATGATGTTAAAGCCTTGTGTGCTGTTGAAGATGAAGGGATTATGGGTGCAATAACAGGCCGTGCAATTTATGAAGGCACGCTGGACTTTGTTGAAGGCCAGAAACTGGCTGACAGTCTGGGTAGCGAATAAGGGATGGGACTGGCCAAACGAATAATACCTTGCCTGGATGTTGATAACGGACGAGTTGTAAAAGGCGTACAGTTTGTCGACATACGCGATGCGGGTGACCCGGTTGAAGTTGCACGCCGTTATGACAGTGAAGGTGCTGATGAAATCACCTTTCTAGATATCACTGCAAGTTCAGACAATCGTGACACCATCGTGCATGTTGTCGAAGCAGTTGCCAGTGAGGTTTTTATACCGCTGACCGTCGGCGGGGGCATTCGTAATTTGGATGACATTCGGCGCATGTTAAATGCAGGTGCAGATAAAGTCGGCATTAATACTGCGGCCGTGTTTAATCCGGATTTCGTAAAAGAAGCGTCGACCAAAGTAGGTTCACAATGCATTGTGGTTTCCATTGATGCTAAACAGGTTAGTGCGGAAGACGAGGAAAAACGCTGGGAAATTTTTACTCACGGTGGCCGTAAGCCAACCGGGCTGGACGCGATTGAATGGGCCTTGAAAATGCAGGACTTCGGTGCAGGAGAAATTCTGTTAACCAGTATGGACAGAGATGGAACCAAGCAAGGTTTCAATCTGGATTTAACCCGTGCTGTTTGCGATGCAGTGAATATTCCGGTGATTGCTTCAGGTGGGGTCGGTAATTTACAGCACCTGGCGGATGGCGTGACCATCGGTGGTGCCGATGCGGTACTGGCAGCCAGCATCTTCCATTTTGGTGAACACACTGTTGGCGAAGCCAAGCAGTTTATGGCCGAGCAGGGTATCGAAGTCAGGCTGTAATTTGAACAGATTGTTTGTGGGAGCGAATTTATTCGCGAATACTCTAATTTTTGCGAATAAATACGTTGATATATTTTCCATGTGATTGGCACTATGTTCGCTCCCACCTATTTTCCCATGAGAAACAGATAAAGGTCACAGACAATGTCAGAACAATGGCTGAATGAAATTCAATGGACCGAAGATGGACTCGTACCTGTCATCGCTCAGGAGGCAGAATCAGGTCAGATCCTGATGTTTGCCTGGATGAATAGAGAGTCTTTAAAGCTGACTGTTGAGACAGGTCATGCAGTGTACTGGTCGCGTTCACGAAAAAAGCTCTGGCATAAAGGTGAGGAGTCCGGTAATCAGCAGGTGGTAAAAGAAATCAGGCTGGATTGTGATAACGATGTTATCCTGATAAGCGTAGAGCAACGAGGTGGGATAGCGTGCCATACTGGTCGCCATCATTGTTTCTTCAGGAAATATCAACAGGGTGAGTGGCTGGTGACAGAACCGGTATTAAAAGATCCTGAAGAAATATATGCGAAAAAGTAAGCATTAAATACTTGTTATTTGTTTAATAAATCAAGGCAATCAGTCTATCTTTCGACGGATGCTTATTAAATGGATTTTCTGTTGAGATGGCACTGTTATCAAAGCTTGGGTCTCTGTAATCGGGCCAGATAAGATGATAAGCTTGAGTAAATTATTTTGAAGAGCCCGGTCATAAGATCACAGGTGGTATCCAATAGTTTTAATGAAAATATAAGCTATTGAATTAATTGACAATGCCGGGATTCTTGGACGCGAGAATGAGTGATATACTGAATAAATTGGCAGCGGTATTGGAAGCCCGAAAACAGGCTGATCCCGAAACCTCCTATGTCGCTGGATTATATAGCAAAGGTCTTGATGCCATTTTGAAGAAAATTGGCGAAGAGGCCACAGAAACTGTTATGGCTGCTAAAGATGGGCAGTCTGACAAAATAGTTTATGAAGTAGCTGATCTGTGGTTTCACACCATGGTGTTGCTTGCCAGTCAGAATCTGGAGCCTGATGATGTATTGCGGGAGCTGGACAGACGATTTGGTTTATCAGGTATTGAAGAGAAGGCTGGTCGTAAAAAAGAAGAAAGATAAATCAGCCGTCCTTCTTTTTGTGGGGTGATGTTAACCCTTTTATTTAATTTGGAGAAAAATTATGGGTCCAAGTATTTGGCAATTATTGATAGTACTGGTCATTATATTATTATTATTCGGCACTAAAAAACTCAAGAACCTGGGTTCAGATGTTGGTGGTGCCCTTCGTGGTTTCAAGAAAGCCGTTAAGGATGGAGAAAAAGACACTGAAGAGGCCAAGCTGGAAGAAAACAAGCAATCCAGCGTAATTGAAGGCGAAGTGACTTCCAGCGAAAAGGACAAGGAAAAGGATAAGGTCTAGGTTCAATTGATTATTTGCACTGCCCGTGCGGGGCGGTGCAAATATGAAGCCTGTTCTGCTTATGGAAATCGGTTTTCAAGAGATAATCCTGATTATGGTCGTGGCGTTACTGGTGATTGGGCCAGAACGAATGCCTGGTCTTGCGCGTAAGGCTGGCTTATTGTTTGGTAAGGCACGTCGTTTTGTTTCCTCTGTGAAAGATGATATAGACCGTGAGCTTGCTGCAGATGAACTCAAGAAGATTATCGAAAAACAAAAAGAATCCGTTGGACTGCATGACATTATTGAGGAAACCAAAGAGTCTCTTGATGAGGCCCGCCAGGAATATCTGGTGAAAAGCGCCGATGACATTAAAGACGTTAAGGACGAAGTACAGGCACTGGACGATTCCATTGAAAAATTGAAGTCAGATGACGGAACCGGAAAGTAAAACAACAGAAGAAGAAATGAGCTTTGTTACTCATTTACTTGAGTTGCGTGATCGTTTGTTACGCATGGTGCTGAGTATTATTGCGTTGTTTCTTGTGCTGTATTTTTTTTCAAATGAACTCTATGCCTATATTTCAGAGCCGCTGCTGAAATACATGCCAAAAGGTAGCAAAATGGCTGCTATCGATGTGGCCTCTCCATTTTTGACACCCTTTAAATTATCGATTGTCGCTTCAATATTTCTGGCCATGCCATACATTCTTTACCAGTTATGGGGCTTTATTGCGCCAGGCCTGTATTCGCATGAACGTAAAATGGCAGCACCTCTGGTGATGGTTAGTTCTTTGCTGTTTTATTGCGGAATGCTGTTCGCGTACTACGTAGTGTTCCCGTTGGTATTTGTGTTTCTGGCAGGCCAGGCAATTGAAGGTGTTGCTTACATGCCGGATATTGCCCGATACCTGGATTTTGTGCTTACATTATTTTTTGCTTTTGGCGTAGCATTTCAGGTGCCTATAGCAACAATTGTTGTTGTCTGGATGGGCATGACAACACCTGAAAAATTACTGGGAAAACGCCCGTTCATTATAGTAGGCGCATTTGTGATAGGTATGCTATTAACGCCGCCTGATTTTATTTCCCAGACACTGCTTGCTGTACCCATGTGGTTGTTGTTTGAACTTGGGGTTATTTTTTCCCGCTTCTATGTACCGAAGAAAGATGAGGAAGATGAAGAAGATGAAGAGATAGAAGAAAACCAGATTGGAGCAGGTCTTGCTGCAACTGCAACCGCGTCAGCAGCATCGTCTGCTGATCACGAAGAAGATGAATTTGAACACACCAATGACTCAGGGCACCAGGAATATGATCCGGCAGATGATCAGGAACAGTTGAGCGACGAAGAAATGGATGCGGAGATGGATCGCATTGAAGCGGAATTTGCCGAGATGGAAGCCGAAGATGATGATGGCGGTACAGGTGATAACCTGGGCGACGAGCCGGTGGATGAGGATAAACCGAAAAAACCGGATTCAGAATAGCTACTGTAAATCGCACTTTTTCATCTATGCGTTTAACGCAGAGGACGCAAAGACGCGGAGGACGCAAAGAAAGTATTATCTGGAGTCTGTTTTATCCGAATAAGCTGACATCGGAGAGACGGAGTGAAAGGCTGGCCCAGAGTGCTTATTTTAAGGGCTTGATTCCTGTGTCGATCAGCATGAAAAATGGAATTATTTTCGACCTCGATTGTCTTAGTAAGTCATAACTCTAAAACAGAGGCTCCTCATGAAGCGTCGATATTTCCCCCTGATTTTCATAAGTGTTTTACTGGTATCAGTCACGTCACAGGCTGCTGAAAAGAATCAGCTAAAAAATCACCCTTCACCATACCTGGCAATGCACGGTAATGACCCGGTTAAATGGCAAACCTGGGATAAGAGTATTTTCAAGCGAGCAAAAAATGAAAATAAATTAATTTTCGTGTCGATAGGCTATTTTTCATGTCACTGGTGTCATGTGATGCAGCGTGAATCATATTCCAATGCGGAAATTGCAAAAATAATGAATCGTGATTTCATAACAGTAAAAGTTGATAAAGAGTTAAACCCTGCACTGGATGCCAAATTAATCGAGTTTGTTGAAAAAACACGTGGTTATGCGGGATGGCCACTTAATGTATTTATAACACCGGAAGGTTATCCGTTGATAGGTGTTGTTTATCTTCCACCTAAAGACTTTAAAGGGCTGCTGATTAATATCGCCAAAAGCTGGAAAAAAGATCCGGGTGGATTAAGAAAGATCGCATTGGATGCATCAAAGGCGATACAAAAAAGCGATCTATCTTTAGGTGATAAGCTGGATGCATTGGTTATTTCATCATATAAGGAAACATTCATTGCAAATGCAATTCAGTATGCCGACCATTTGCAGGGTGGTTTTGGTGAGAAAAGTAAATTTCCACTTTCGCCACAACTGGCATTGTTAATACGTCTTGCGAAGCAATCAAGTGACCCTTCGCTTGGTGAGTTGCTTCATTTAACGCTTAAAGTGATGGCAGAACAAGGAATGTATGATCAGTTACGAGGAGGTTTTTTTCGTTATGTAGTCGACCCTGGCTGGCAGATTCCACACTTTGAAAAAATGCTGTATGACAATGCGCAGCTCGCAGAAATATATCTTGATGCGGCAAAGATACTGAAAAGGCCTGAATATAAAACAATCGCTCTGGCTACACTTGATTTTATAAAGAATGAATTACAGGCTGATCAAGGTGGCATGATCAGTAGTTTGTCCGCCATCGATAGTAAAGGTGTTGAAGGTGGTTATTATTTATGGGGGCAAACAGAACTGCGTAACATACTGGCTCCGGATGAATATAAAGTTGTTCAATATCACTGGGGATTAAGGCAGCACCCGTCACTGAAAGGGGGCAATCATTTTACAGTTAAGCATTCTATAAAAGAAACGGCAAAAAAAATCAGCTTGTCTGAAAAGAAAAGCAGGGAATTGCTATTATCAGCCAGAAAAAAGTTAAAGCGGCAGCAAATGAAAAGGAGTTTGCCACGTGATACAAAAGTACTGGCTGGCTGGAATGGCCTTGCATTATCGGCATTTGCACATGCCGCGATAGAGAATCCCGAATATACAGAAACAGCTCGTAGTATTCGAAACAGAATAATAAAAAAACTTTGGGACGGAGCCTCCTTGCAACGTGCTATTGCTAATGGAAAAATCATTGGAAGCGCGACATTGGAAGACTATGCATATGTAGCAAAAGGATTATATCAATGGGCTTTACTGACAGGTGATAGTAGTGATTTTCAGTGGGTGAAAAAAATAGTTGACCAGGGTTGGAAACGTTTTTACACCGAAAAAGGATGGGTTTTGTCGGAAGATATGATGCCGGGGATTGCCGGCAGGGTTTCCATCGTAGCAGATGGTCCTATGCCCTCGGTATCGGCCAGCCTGATACGGGTTAGTCTCAGTCTTGCACGCAAACTGAAAGATAAGTCATTGCTGAGGAAGTCACGCGTCGCGTTAAATCGCGGACATGAGAGCATGGCGACCGATAACTTCTGGTACGCCACCCACATGAGAGCTCAGCTGGAAGCGTTAGCCGATAAATAGAACATACGATAAATAACCGGAATCAAATACAGGCTGACCAGTAACGAAAATGCAAGTCCGGAAATTATTGTGATAGCCAGTGGCTGAAGCATTTCAGCGCCTTCTCCCAGTCCCAGTGCGAGTGGCATAAGGCCGATGATCGTTGTTAGTGATGTCATCAGTATCGGGCGTATGCGCAATTTTGCTGCCTGAATAATGGCCTGATTAAGTGCTACGCCTCTTTCGCGTAATAAACCAATATATTCCAGTAATACAATGGCATTGTTAACCACAATGCCCGCGAGCATGATGACACCAAGCCACATCGGCATGGATAATGGTAGCTCCATACTGCTGATTGCAATAGCGACGCCGATGCCGGCAAATGGAACTCCGAGAAGAATAATGACCGGGTTGCGTAAGGATTCATACTGAACAGCCATGACAACAAAAACCAGAAAAAATGCCATAAACAGTAATTGTTTTATAGTTGCCTGATTATCCTTTAATGATTCTGATATCCCGGCATCATAGAGCTGGTAGCCATCAGGTAGTGACAGGTTTTTCAGTGACTGCTTCATATCTTGCAAGATAGTGCCGCCGTCCGTGTCTTCGGAAAAGCTGGCATTGATTTCTACAATGCGGCGTTGACTGTCGTGTACGATGCTGGATGGAGTCTGAATTAATTCAATGTGAGCCACGCCCGACAGGTAAACAGGCGTGTTTTGTGTTGCTGATTTGCCTAATAATAAAGACTCCAGGCTGGCCAGAGATGACAGGTCAGGGGTCGGTAATTTAACGCGAATGTTGTATGCACGATCATCTTCAAGATAATCTGTGGCAACGATGCCATTGACCGCAGTGCGGATAAGCTGGCTGATTTTCTCAATGGTAAATCCCAGAGCAATAGCGCGTTCGCGGTCAATAATAATAGCGAGTTCCTGTCCTGTTTCTTCAGCGGATGAACTGACATTTCTGAGTCCTTTTACGGTACGTAAGATTTCTGCAGTTTGTGTTGCCAGCTTGTTTAAAATATCAAGACTGGGTCCGCTAATTCGTAAACTGACGTCATCATTACCACGCTGTTTTCGTATGCCGGGTATGCCGGTTTGGTAAGTGTATACACGAACACCCGGACTGCGGTTTTTGCTTAATAATTTTCGAAATTTCATTAACCATTGTTCACTGCTCATCTTCCGTTGTGAGCGCGGCGTCAGTTGTATTTCAAGTCTTCCATAATGGCGTGCTTCAATCTCGGTTCGGCCAAAAATAAAACCACCCGCAAGTGCATATACTTTTGTAACATGCGGCATCTGGTTTATCAGTGTTTCGATTCTGGTTACTGCCTGATCAGTAATATCGAGTTTGACCCCGGGGTCGGCTTTTATACGTACGCTGATTTTTCCGTCATCTATCTTGGGTAAAAAAACGGGTGTTTTACTTGAAAAAACAGGGAGGCTGACGGCTAGCGATACCAGCAAACAGATGAGTAATAAAAACTGGGCTATATGTGATGATAGCAACATGCGAATACTGTTTGCATAGGCTGTTTGTAGTTTAAGTGCCCAGCGTCCGGAGAAAGATGAGGCTTTCGAGGTTGTTAGTTTCAGGTTGGTGGCTAATGTTGGAACAACCGTTAACGCAACCAGCATGGCTGCGACAATAGCAGCTGTAATAGTGAAAATCAGTTCACGAAAGAAAAGACCAATAAAACCACCTATAAACAGAAACGGGATGATGGCGGCCAGGTTGGTACTGGTTGATGCGACTATCGCACTGTTTACTTCACTTGCCGCGCTGATACCCGCTGTGAACCTGTCTTCACCCTCGGACTGATGCCGGTATATATTTTCAAGCATGACGATAGTGCTGTCTACTAACATGCCGATTCCGACCGCCAGACCACCCAGTGTCATAATGTTGAGGCTCAGGCCGGCAATATCCATGAGCAGAAAAGTGACGGTGATAGCAATAGGAATAGCGGTGCCGATAATCAGTGTGCGCTTGAGATTGCCCAGAAAAAGATACACAACCAGCATGGCCAGCATGGCACCAGAGAAAGCAGCCGTGGACGCATTGTTGAGAGAATGGCGAACATAGATGGACTGATCGCCAATCACATTGATCTGAATATCGTCTGGTATGACATGTTGTAATTTCAGTGTGGCGAGCCGCTTTCGAACAGCATCGACAACTGCAATCGAATTTGCATTAGGCTGTTTCTGAATGGACATTTTCACACCAGGTAGTCCATCAAGCCTGACACGTATAGTTTCATCTTTATGTGTGTCTATAACCTGTGCGATATCCTGTAATTTTATGGTGCTGCCATTGCTGAGCAGAATCGGAAGTTGGCCGATTTCCTGCACTGAATTAAACCGGGCAGTGACTCTTCCCCCCAGTTCACGTTGTTCCAGTTTTATGCGACCTGTTGGTGTGTCGAGATTACTTTGTTTCAAAGCGTCAATAATGTTATCTGTGGTTAGCCCGAGCCCCGCCATACGTTGCTGATCGGGTAAAACCTGTATTTCACGTACCAGTCCACCGCCAACCTCAGCTGAGGCCACTCCGGGGAGATTGATAAACCACTTTGAAAATATATTATCAACCCAGTCGCGCAGTTTCACCGGGTTGCGTGTGGATGAGCTGATAACGTATTCCAGAACGGCGCGTTGAGAGGGGTCACGTTTATAAATAATAGGTGATTCAATACCTTCGGGTAAAAAGCGTTTGGCTCGATCCAGACGGGTACTGGCATCACGTAGTGCAATATCAATATCTTTACCGTATTGAAAAGTAAGATTGACGCGACTACGCCCTTCACCACTGGTTGATTCAATGCTGATGACATCTTCCGTAATGGCCAGTTGTTCTTCAAGTTGGCGTGTTATTTTTTCTTCTATGATGTTAGCCGGTACGCCGGGGTAACTGATGCGGATATTTACATTCGGGTAAATAATGTGGGGCAATAAATCAACGGATAAACGTCCAAGGGAAAAAAGACCGAGTAGCATGATAGCCAGAGTAATCATGACAACGCCAATAGGGTGGCGAATAGATAATGCTGCCAGCCCGCCAGTGGCGTGATTGATTTGAGACTGGATTGAATGTTTGTTCATTTGCAGGTGCCCGGAGCTTTATTTTATGCGCTTGGAAACTTTTATTTTTTTACCCGGGATCAGGCCAAGAAAACCTTTAGTGACAACGGCGGTATTTTCTTTTAACCCTTGACTGATGCTAATCATATTCTGATGTCTCAATCCGGTTTGTACATATTTTTTGGCCGCCTTTTTATTCCTGATTATGTAAACATATTCACCTTGCTGGTCGCGACGAAGTGCAGTAAACGGAATCATCAGGTAGCGTTTGCGGGCAGTATTCAGTGTGACTCGGCAGAGTTGACCGGCACGGGCACCCGGAGGAATCTTGTTCAGGCTGATTTCTATTTCTCCCTGCCGTGTTGAAGCATTGATAGTCGGGTATATGCGTTTGATAGTGCCTTTGACAGGATGATCGTCTAATGCATCAATAAGAATACTGGCCTGATCACCTTTTTTGAGGAGTGGTAGCAAAAGTTCGGATACACTCACACGTGTAATCAGACTGGTTGGGTCGATAATCGTTAACAAATGTGTGTAACGTGGTGCAATATCACCCACTTCGACTAATCGTTCACTGACAGCACCTGCAAAAGGCGCACGAATGATAGTAAAGTTCAGCCGTGTTTGTAATAAAACCTCTTCTGCACTGGCAACCTTGAGAGTTGTGGTTGCACGCATTTTTGCATCATTTGCTGCAAGACCTTTTCGGACGAGAGTGACAGTTCGGTTCAGGTCAAGCTCGGCCTGTTTGCGAGTGGCTATGGCTTTGTCGAGTTGTGCTTTTAACAGACTGCCGTCAAGCAGTACCAGTGGGTCATTTTTTTTAAAACGATCGCCAGGGTAAAGATTAACCTGTTTGATTCTGCCTTCTTCCTGATTAAATATGTTGACTTGTAAGCGTACATCCAGCGAGCCTGTGCGGGTAATACGGGTGGTGATTTCCTGATATGTTGCAACTACTGTTGCAACAAGATGCGCAGAACGTCGGACCTGTTTCTTTTTTGCAGGACTATTTTGTTCATCGCTACTGCATGCCGGTATGAGCAGAGCTATGCTTGCCAGCAAGAGCATAAGGCTGAAAATGTTATAAAATCTGAATTTCATGAATCCTACCCGCTGGCCTGTAGCTTTATTCAAATGACGATTATGGCTATAACACGATGAATTTTCAATATTTTTTACTTATTTACAAGGTTGATTATGTGGCAATGCCTTGGCTATCAATTTTATACCATATGTTTTAATATCAGGGATACAAATTTAGTCATTATGGTTTATTACAAAGGAAGGTAATCAGACAATGGAACTGCGTCCCAAGACTCTTGTTTTTTCATTTTTATTCTTTTTGAATCAGCCTGCGCAGGCTGAAGATATATTGATATTTTCAACCGCTCCCACACAGCCTCCTGCTGTCACCGTGCAATTATATAAACCTTTGGTAGAGCATTTGTCTGCCGTTACGGGTAAACGTATTGTCCTGAAGCCGGCTAGAAACTTTCTGGAATATACGCGTGGCATACAAAAAGGTTCCTATGATATTTTGTTTGATGGTCCACATTTTGTTGGTTGGCGTATGGCGCAATCAGGCCATAAAGTAATAGCCCGGTTACCGGGACATATTGTGTTCACGGTTGTTGCCCGGGAAGATGCAGGAATAACCGATTACAGTCAGCTGGCAGGAAAAAAAGTGTGTGCTTTTGCCTCCCCGAACCTGTTAACGCTCGGTTTTATGAATCTTTTTCCACGTGCGGCCAGTCAGCCCATTATGGTAAGGGTTAAGTCATTTAAAGGTGCGCTGGACTGTGTCAAGTCTGGCAAAGGTATTGCTGCAGTGATGCGTGATACATTCTGGGAGAAAAGATCACCAGAACAAAAACAGAGTTTGCAGGTAATATATACGGCTAATCAGGCTTTTCCACACAGAGCTTTCAGTGTTAGTAAACGTGTGGATGCACGTACACGTAAAGCGATTCTTCAGGCGCTGTTGTCAGAAGGAGCTGAAGCACCGGGCTCAGCGGCAATATTAAAGCGCTTTCGAAGCAAAAACTTTCAGCTTGCCAGGCCACAGGAATATAAGGGGTTAGGGGTATTGTTAAAGCCGGTATGGGGTTTTAGACGTTCTCCATAGCATGGTTATAACATGCAAGGATCACTCGTTGACCAATACAAGCACCTGATTATTAAGCTGTTATTTTATCTTTCGTGGTTGTTCTGGCCATTATTTCTTTAAGGTAGATATATTCTGATTCGCTTGTTTTTGTCTGTCAGTTTATAGATAATAAAAAAACAGCGTTATTATCTGACATAGAAAAAATGTGTTTCGCCGGGCTGCTTCAGATATCAGGTAAACTTAAGTGGACTTACGGGTGAGGAAGAATATGTTACGAAGACCCTTTTTAATGGCGATGATTCTCGCAGTAGTGGCGACGCCTGTTTCTGCCAAGAAATCTGCAGCAGAAATCCTGGATGAGTTCAGGGTATTACTGGAAAAACAGAGTTATAAAAGCTGTATGAAAAAGGAATCACTGAAGAAAATAAGTGGTTTTTGTGACTGTTACAGTATCAGAGTGTCCGATTCATTTAATCGCAGTGATCTTGTGCATTTTGCCAAGACAAAAAAATTTAGTGAAGATTTCAGGCAGCGAAGAAAAGCACTCGCACTTAAATGTTTAAAAGAATCGAAAAAATAGAAAATATCAGAGGAAATTATTAATGAAATCATTTAAAGGTCTACTTATTTCTACAGTTATTATATTTATGTCAGGTCAGGTTTTTGCAGGTGATCTGAGTGCAAGTGACATGAAGATTTTCAGAGCCAGTTTTATGGCAAGTTGTACACAATCTATAAATGCCAGTAAAAATGCCAGCAAGTTTCCTAAAGAAAAAATCACCAACTACTGTTCCTGTAGTGCAACGAAAGCGGGTAATGCACTAACAACGGAAGAAATTAAATACCGTCAGAAAACAGGTAAAAATTCGGCAGCATATATAAACCAGGTAAAAGCTTCTGCGCAAGCATGTTTAAAGGAACTGGTTAATTAAATAAATGATACTAACTGCCCTTTTTTCCGGGCAGTTAGTATCTGGATCCAGCAGTCTGAGCTATGAAATAGCCTGTATCATTATTAATTTCATTCCAGCGGTCCCTTACAAAAAATCACCATTCTGATTTATTGCATTTATACGTAAAGCATCCGGGTTGCTATTTTGTGCTGTTGGCACCCATTTTCCAATGCATGTCCGGTCTTTCAGGCATGGGTCTGTCAGTGTCTTTAAAAATACTACTATTTGTGCGACTTGTTCATTCGTTAATGAAACATTAGTCAGAACCGGGCTAACAGTCCCGGTATTTCGGATTGCAGTCAGTGTATCCATAGCCAGTTGTGTATTAGCGGCCATATCGCTTGCATCTATGTTTGGATCAATTTGAGTGTAATCATAGTTGTCGATGGCACTTTGAGGGTTTAAATGATGACGTACAACGGCTTCGAGTGTTGAGTAGGAGCCAACATGGTTCCAGGGGCCGGTGAGTTCTACATTTAGCAGCGTGGGTGTGCGGAATGCATATTTATCGATATTGGCAGCGGTTACCCTGAATCGGCCAAAGTCATCGTTACCTTTACTGCCATCGCCTTTGCCACGCCCAATTTGTGGCATTGCGGTAACATGGTGTTTTTCATCGGTAAAAAAATCTCCGCTATGACAAGCTGCACAATTTGCGCCGCCACTGGCTACAGATTTGAAGAACAATAACGCACCTTTTTTGGCATCTGTGCTGATCGCATTAGTGTCACCATTAACGTAGGCTTTCCATGGTGTATTGATAAAGATCTGTGAGCGCTCATATGCACCGATTGCTTTGGCAATATTTCCATAAGTGATTAATTGTGTGGCTGTGCCGGTTGGGTTGGCAAATCCGGCCCGGAATTCCGCAAGCCAGTCATTTGTTCCAAGTGCAGTGATCGTCGAGACTATACCCTTGAGGCGATTTTCCAGGTCAGAGCGTATTAATGTATTTGAATTGATAGTTGGGAAATCAAAGCCCCGCATTTCTTCGGGAGAGGTCACCGGAAAACGTGATTGAGCTTCAGTCAGGTTTGCGCCTGCATTGATATCTGCGACACCAAAACCCGAATCAGGTGTGCTGATTCCATTTGGGCCGCCGGCCCCGTTGAAACCAGCCGTTTTATCGAGGCTTTCAACGCGACCGTCGTGAAACAAAACCGAATCCCAAAGTGCAATATTAAACGTGGTGGGTGCGTTTCGTGGCACAGTTGGACCACCATCGTATCCGGGTGAGCCAATAACATGTTGGCGTCCTGTGCCTATCAGGTCGGGGGTTAACGCATCAACACCAATTGACAGGGACAAGTTGTCTCCACCACCAAGCACAGGGTGATGGCAGCTAACGCATGCAGAGTCCTTGTCTGCTCCCAATCCCTTAGTAAAAAACAGTTTCATGCCCAGTTGGGCTAATGCATCGTTTATATCTGGCAGAGTGCGTCCCGCACTCGGGTCGCCTGACAGGTTTTTCACTGTAATAATATCTGAGAGGCTACTGTCCAAAGGATTGGTGTTGTTGCTTGTTCCTCCGCCACAACCAGTGATAAAAAGTGCCAGGCTGCAAGCCGCAGTTAGTAACAGTTTATTTCTCATAATTACCTCTTGGATATTATATGTCACAGTACATTCTATCGATGTGCTGATTAATTTAGTTTTATACCAGTAATTTCTTTGGAGCGGATGTGACAAATTGACTCAGTGCAGAGGAAAATGGGAAAGGGTTGCAATACTGATTTGATAAATAAGAATAAATTTATTTAGAAATAATATCTGAATTCTATTTGGGCAGACCTGGGGTATATGCCGAACTCGCTAATTAGTTGCGGACCAACAGGTTTCTCACCAAAGGGTGTTGTAATATTAATCGCAAGTTCGGACTCATCTGATAATGAATAGGTAAAATATAGAGAAAGCAGTTGTGATTGGTCGACATGATTTGTAATTAATAGCGATTGGGCGATCAGGAGCGGGGTTAGTTCATAACCCAGACTGAGCGCACTGTAGTGGCGAGCAAGATATGGATTATCTTGTGTGCTTGATGTGTAATTAGCGATGCTGTCAGAGCCAATACCATGATAAAAATATTCCAGTCTGGCATCAAGCGTATTTTCCCAGCGGTGTTCAATGCCAATGGTTAGTTCATGATGATTTCTTAATAAGGTATTGTCTGGTTTTGCATAATGGCCTGCGATGCGTATCCCAAGCCAGTCAAAGAGTTCACCTTGTAGCGACACTCCAAATATTTTTTGTTGCCGTACTTTGCCAGTAATAATGCTCCAGTCAAAGTCTTTATATGTAGATGAGAAGCGAACCAGAGAAGACAGTCTGTCTGAATCCGGTTTTTCAGACCAGCCAGTTATTGAGTTGAGGTCTGTTTTATAACCCAGGACACTAATAAGATCCAGTTGTGATAATTCACTTATGCGTATTTCTGCGCGCGCTGCATCTACACCAGGTTTGTAAACCCGGTAAAAATTTTGTGCTGCAAAGGGAGCGAAAAAATCATTGGGGCTAAAATAGAAAGTTGTGGCAAGATTAATGGCCTGACGTCCCAATGTTATGTCCGTTGTATTACTGGACCAGCGTAAATTCAGCCGATCAAATGCAAGATGAGAAAAACTCGGGTTGTTGTAACTCCATTCTGGTTTAGCGCTGCGTTCGATACCCCGCAGTGTTTGCTTACTGGTTAATAATTTACCCGGGATATAAGATTGCTCAAGATGAGTCTGATATGCCAAAGTAGTTCCATGTTTTCCTTCCAGCATCAAACGACTGAATAACGTCGTGCCACTTGCTTGCTTGTTCGTATAAAAAAAAGTTTCTTCCGGGTTGTTGGCTGCGTTAATGCTTGCTCGAAACAGTCCGCTCAACTCACCATGGTTACCTGATTTTTGCCACGTATAAAAAGCCGGACTACTTTGCGAAAAGGTAAGGCAGATAATCAGTGTAAATAACTTCAAGATTTGATCTCATCCTTTTCTATGCGGCCATCGAGTAAACGGATCAGGCGTTTTGCTCGGTCCATGACATGTTGATCGTGAGTCGAGAACAGAAAGGTGATGCCTTTTTCGTCATTAAGCATTTGCATCAGATCAAGCAGTGATTCAGCGGTATGCGAGTCCACGTTGGCAGTAGGCTCATCAGCCAAAACAATAGCTGGCTCGGTGACTATCGCGCGCGCAATCGCAACACGCTGCTGTTGTCCACCAGACATCTCATCCGGCCGCCGGTGCTCCAGTCCTTCCAGTCCTACATCTTTTAAAACTGACATAACCCGATGATGATATTTTGATTTGTGAATGCCCTGAAGATCAAGGACAAATTCAGCATTTTCATAAGCAGTGAGTACGGGTATAAGGTTGTAAGATTGAAAAACAAAACCAATATTATTTTTCCGCATGTTGGACAGTTCACGCCTGCTGAGCGTCGCCAGATTAATATTATTTACCCATACTTCTCCTGAAGTTGGCGTGTCCAGTCCGCCGATTAAATTCAGAGCGCTGGTTTTTCCAGAACCAGAAGGGCCACATAAGGCTGCAAAGTCACCTTTTTTAATATCCAGTGACAGGTGATCTACCGCATGTACCTGAATGTCGCCCTGATAATAGGTTTTGCAGGTATCCTTAAGCTGGACGATGTGTTTGTTTGGTGTCTCAATCATCTTTGCACCCTTTAGATTGTTTTCAGGCTGTCAACAGGAGGAACTTTCCCTGCTCTCCAGGCAGGATATGCTCCCGCCAGCAGAGCCAGACTAAATAAGCCGATCAGGATAGCTAAAATACTTTCCTTGAACAGGCGAATTTTCATCACGGGATCAATCAGTACGCCACCAAAGTCAAAATCACTGCCATAAGCACCGCTAAGGTCAATGCCCGTATTAGCCATATAAATGTACCAGGGAAGCGTAATGACTGTCCCCAGAAAGAGCCCCAATACTGCGAGCCAGAAGGATTCAATTATAACCAGCCTGAACAACGTGGCAGGAGCCATACCCACTGCCATCATGATGCCAAACTCACGTGTACGTTCCAATACACTCATTAACATCGTATTGAGAATGCCTGCTGCAACCAGGAGCGCAATGAGTATCTGGCTGGCATAATTCATACTTTTATCCATGGCAATCATACCTGCCAGATCAGGTTGGGATTGTTGCCAGCTTAATATTTCGGTATTTGAAAATGCAGAATGCCTGGCCAGCGTATTCTTCATGCCAGACGAATAACGCTGGTCTTTGAGAATCAATGCGATATGCGTTGCTTCATCAGGTTGGTATGCCAGTGTTTTTTGTACGCTTGCAAGTGGCAGTAATGCCATGCTGCCATCTACATCACTGACACCTGTTCTGAATATGCCGCTAACTCTCGCGATAGCGCTGACCATTTCACCGCTTGCATCGGTTGTGGTGTAGACAATTTTTTTTCCAATATCCAGATGCAGTTTTTCTGCCAGTTTAGAGCCCACCACAATCTGGCGGCTACTTGAAGTGTCAAAGAGCTTGCCTTTGATGAGTGATCTGATGAAGAGGTTATTATGCGGTGTTTCCTTTTCAGGTTCGATTGCAATAAATAAACCACCAATCGATTTATTGGCACTGGCGAACATGGCAGGTCCTGTAATGCGGGTTACCGCATCCGATACTCCGGGTTGAGCAAGAGCGGCTACACGTAATTGATTGACCTGGCGCAGCCTTTTTTTCAGGCTGGGAGCTCGATGATAGTCAATGGCTTCGATCGTAACATGCCCCATGCCCATACTGGCTCCTGCATCTATCATACGAGTATAGTAATGATCGCCTGCGCCGGTAAATGTAACTGCCAGTAAAACCCCGAATGCAATTGAGAAGGCCGTAATCAACGTACGCCGTTTACGTCTCCAGAGGTTTCGCCATGCCAGTTTATTAAGATTCATTGCGATTCCTTAGTGATGATGAATAGCATTAATGGGTTTGAGTCTGGCAACTTTTACAGCTGGATACAGCACAGCTATCGCAGCAATAGCAAACAGAAAAATAATGGGCATGTAGAATACGTCAGGCGTAATAAGCGCATACCAGATGGGGTCCAGTGCAATACCGGCAAAAGCAATATTCCCTGCAATCGACGACATATCAAGCCCGTGTTGCTGAAGATAGCTGGCAGCCCACCAGCCGGATCCAAGTGCGACAAAACTGGCCATGAGCGTCAGTAAAAAAGTTTCTGCATAGACTAGTAAGATAGTTTGTAGAGGCGTAACACCGATGGCTTTCATAATGCCAAATTCACGAATACGCTCGAATACACTCATCAACATGGCATTGAGCACGACCGACGCCACTGCAATATAAGTAAAAATCATCATGATCATTGTCTGTACGTCTGCTGTCTCCAGAAAACGTGCGATGACAGGGTTCAGGGATTGCCAGTTCAATACTTCGTAGTCTGGGGCCATCGTTTGTATAGACTGAGTTGCCCTGATCAGATCGTTATTCCGGTCTTGTCTCATAATGACAATTTCATGGGCTTCTTTGGATAACGTGAGTAATGTTGCAAGTACGTTGTTAGACATGAAGATGGCACTGTTATCAACATCACTGGAGATGGATTTTAAAATACCTTTTACCTTGAAGATATCATTAGCGATAAAACCCTCTGATGTCTGACCTACAAAGATCAGTTCACTGCCAATGGTGACATTGAGTAACCGGGCCATTTTTTTTCCAATAACAACACCCCGAGGGTCAGTTTTATCCAGCCAGCTACCTTGTAAGATATGCAGGTGAATCTGGGTGACCGTTGCCTCAAGCGCAAGGTCGATGCCGCGCAGCTGTGCGCCTGATGAATTATCATCACTAACAATCAGTCCAAACCCGTATTGGCGAGGAGCTGCTAAAAATCCGGCGTTGTGGATTTTACTGATTAACGAATCGGTATTATGAATTGTACTGTAGATGTCAGGATCATCACGATAGCCTTTGGCGTGAATTTGAATATCGCCCATGTTGACGACCACCGCCTGACGTTCACTACCCGCAACCATGCCTTTCATTAAAGCGCTATAAACAATCATGATGACACATGCAAATGACATAGCTAACATCGTTACCAGTGTTCGGTGACGATTGCGGCGAATGTTTTTCGAAGCCAGCCTGATTATATTCATGACTATTTTCTTTTTAACGTAGAAAGAGAGAAGAAACTGTCATTAATATTGATATCAAGATCCAGGGTCAGGTAAACAAACTCTGTAAACTCGTCTGGTTTATCTGCAGGGGTAACGCGCATGATGGACGGTCGGTTTCTTCCTCCCAGTTTTTTCATGTCAGTAAATACAATAGTACGACTGATTTCCATAGCCTCATCAAAAAAGACCTCTTTTACAGGTGTATAATCATCAGCCAGTACAGTTAATATGAGTTTTCCCCAGACAACGGCTGCGTCATGTTTGGGTATCAGCGTAAATTCGATAATTTTTTTGCCGTCACGAACACCTTCGTAGCTAATGGTAGCGTTATAGTCATCTTCCAGTCTTGCCTCTTTAACAAGGTCATCATTGGTGAGATGACTGCCCATCCATGATCCCATCATCATTCCGCTGGTCAGACGTATTGTTCGATCTGTTTTGGGCAGGTAGGTGTAGATGTGGTTACCGGATTTTAGTGTGACCGTGCCTTTTTCCCGTAATGGTTCAAGAATACGGAGGAGTGTTCTGTCCTTGCCTTTGGACCAGCCTTCCATGCGCATGTTACGTGTGTAATGTTTTGTTTTAACCCGCATGGTCATGATGGCGTGTGATGATTGACCACGCCAGAGGTCGTCGACTGATCGCAGAATTTGACTTGCTCTTGATGTGGTTGCGTCAGATGCAGCTATAGTCGTATAAGGTTGTGACACGATAAATAACGCTAAAAAAGTAAGTGATATTTTCATGATTGACCTGGTAGTTTGGATGGACACTGATCTGCATCAAAAAAATTTCTTTGCTATAGTTGATAATGAACTGATAGAAACTATTTTTCCAGTACTAATATTTCAGGAAGGTGTATGAATAATTTTATACGGATAACATGTGTTGCTGTATTGACGACGTTGACGCTGGCAGCTTGTGTCAAAGATGAATATGGTAATGACCGCAGAATGACTGATTCGGAAAAAGGCGCATTGATAGGTGCGAGTATAGGTGCGTTACTGGGTTTGACATCAAAGAAAAAACGCAATAAAAAAGTACTGCTGGGCGCGGTGGGTGGTGGCATAGCTGGTTTTGCAGTTGGCTCTTATATGGACAGCCAGAAAAAAGATCTGGAAAAAGTATTGTTGCCGGAACGACAATCGGGGGTTATAAATATCAGCAGAGTGCAGGACACTATTTTGATATCAATGACCAGTGAAACCTCTTTTGAAGTGAACTCATCACAGATTAAGTCAGCCTTCTTTAGTACATTGGTTAAAATTTCTAAAGTAGTGAATCGCTACGGTAAAACTTCTTTGACTATTATCGGGCATACAGATAGCACCGGGTCACGTGCGTATAATCAGACATTGTCGGAACAGCGAGCGAAAGCGGTTCAACAATATCTTCTGGGCCAGAAGGTAGCTTATCAACGACTGAACTTTCTGGGCAGAGGAGAAGACATGCCTGTAGCCAGTAATACAACGGAAAATGGACGTCGTCTGAATCGACGCGTAGATATTGTGATTGAACCGGTGGTTGTAAATTAATTGTTGGTTTAAGGTTCAATTCAAGTCGGTTAAATTGTAGTGATTCAAACGCAGGATCAGGTTTGAATCACTACAATCGAACAGTTAGAGCGGTTTATTCGGTTGCTTGGATATTATGCATCCTTGATGATTTGAAAAAGTTCATCTTTAAGATGTAATCTTTCCAGCTTTTTTTCTTCCAGATACTCATCAGTAGGCGTTTCAACACCTGTTTCAATGCGGTGAACCTCGTGATCAACTTTGTGATATTGATCAAAAAGCCGGGCAAAATGCGAATTACTCATTTTGAGTCTGTGGATGGTATCCCGGTGTTCCGGTAATTCATGAATAAGGTCGTGTTTTTCATTCAGCATATTTTATTCCTGTTCCAGTTTCTCTGCACAGTTTACGCAGCAGGTTGTATTGGGTAATAATTCAAGTCGTGAGACGGGTATATCTTCTCCACAAAGACTACAGATAAAGTATTGTTCTGACTCTATTCTCTCCAGGGCTTTGTATATCAGATCAAGCTCTTTTTCAGAGCTATTGCCCAGAGACTCAAGAACTTCATCATTTTCACGTTCAGTTGCCTGTTCTTCCCAATCTGCGGACATGCCTTCATGGCGTATATCCTTGTCAATCGCATTAATGCGCTGGGTGATGTCTGCTTTCTGGTCAAGTAACAGGTGTTTAAAATAGTTAAGATCCTTCATTTATGTGCCTTTATACGCTGTTATGGAAAGATAGGTTAACAGTGTTGTTTAATACATATGAATATATTAATTTATAGGCCATTTGATAGTAATGATCCAGGTCAAGAAAGTATCTGGTAGGTAATTACAGAGGTGCCTCGCTGACGTTTTATAAAAGAATGGGAGAAATGATACAGCTTAATCCTGATGTGTTGGGGAAAGTTCACGCACGGCCCAGTGAGCGAATTCAGTGCGGGTGCAACTGTCTGCGCTTTTTAACCCATAGCCCTCCGCGACACGATAAATGACCATATCTTTCTGGGGGTCATCAGCTCTGTGCTCATCAATAATCTGGCGAACAGACCACTCCGGGCCATGTTGGCTGTTGGTGTAATAGTGACCCAGTAAAATTTGATTCGGCGTCAGTCTGGGCGCATGAGCGTGTTCAAGTGCAATGGTGAAGATTTGTTGTAATTCGTCAGCATCAAGGTCTATTACCAGATCAATATCTTTAATCGCTTTTTCTATATGTTCCCTGGCTATTGTAAATGAAGGTTCATTGTCCGCCCGTGGTGAAGTATCGCTAAAACGCATCAGACTGACCGGGTAGCGACGCCATGCAAAAAAACTGTTAAAAGCAATCGCAGCAATCAGGATAATAGTCGTGTTTAACAGGATAGGTGACAGAATATAGTTAAAACCAAGCGCGTGAATTTGTTCGCCACCAATAACAGCTGCCAGTGCCGTTGCACCTCCGGGTGGGTGGATACAACGCAGTACATGCATCAGGCCGATCGCGAGCCCTACCGCCAGACCGGCAGCAATAAATAAATGAGGGACGATCTGGTAGCAGGCGACGCCGACAAAAGCTGAGCATAAATGTCCGGCTACGAGTGCCCAGGGCTGAGATAATTTTCCGTGAGGTACTGCAAAAACCAGTACAGCGGATGCGCCCATAGAAGGCACGATCAGTGCTGCTCCGCTGGCACCCGTTATACTAAAACTGACCCAGGCAATCAGGGCAATACCGATGATGCCACCCAGTGTCGAGGCCAGTTTTTCTGCGGTGCTAACTGAACTACCAATACCCAGAATATATTTAAGCCTTGCTTGCAATGTTTGCATAATAGTAACTACGACCGATTAAAATAATGCTGATTATATTCCAAAAACAGGGTTTTATAAGGATTATATGCAGGCTCAGGATTCTTGCACCTCAACAAGCAGTACAGTACCTTCAGTGCCAATGACCTTTACTTTTTTATTCATATCACAGTCCTGGCCACGTACTATCCATTGGGAGTCATCCACATGAATTTTACCGATGCCATTTTCAATGGCAGAAGTCAGTGTGAAGGTTCGGCCAACATATTGTTGGCCGCGCCGGTTTAATGTGGGGTTTTCATCTGCAGGGGGGTGCTTTCTGGAATAAACTCTGAAGCCACCGACAGATAATATTGAGAGAATAGAAAAAAGGATGAGCTGATATTCCCAACCCATATCAGGGACGATAGCCAGCACAATACCGGTAGTAATGGCAGCAATACCCATCCACATAAAAATAACGCCAGGTGCGAGGACTTCCAGAACCACCAGAATAATCCCCAGAATCAACCAGTGCCAAAAAGTGATTATTTCCATGTCGCTATGCCTTTGCCTGTGACAATGCCGATTTAGCAATTTCACCGATACCGCCAATCGCACCTAATACACTGGTTGCATCCAGTGGCAAGAACACCAGTTTTTCATTGTCAGCTGAAGCGATGTCTTTTAATGACTCTATATACTTGGTAGCAACAAAGTAATTGATCGCATTAATATCACCCTCTGCAATTGCTTTTGAAACTTCAGTAGTCGCCCTGGCCTCTGCCTGAGCCAGTCGTTCACGGGCTTCGGCATCTTTGTATGCAGCTTCTTTACGGCCTTCTGCATCGAGAATAGCCGCCTGTTTTTCCCCTTCGGCGCGTAAAATGGCTGCCTGACGCAAGCCCTCTGCCTCAAGAATGTTGGCGCGTTTTTCACGTTCGGACTTCATCTGCTTGCCCATAGCCTCAACCAGATCCAGTGGTGGCTTGATATCCTTGATTTCTACCCGCGTTACTTTAACCCCCCAGGCATTGGTGGCAGCATCGATAACACCGAGCAAGCGAGTATTTATTTCATCACGCTTAGAGAGCAAATCATCCAGGTTCATACCCCCCATGACCGTTCTGATATTGGTAAGTCCGAGATTCTGGATGGCATATTCAAGCTTGGCGACTTCATAAGCGGCTTGAGCGGCATCAACTGCCTGATAGAAAACGACGCCGTCTACAGCAACCATAGCATTATCACGACTGATAACTTCCTGTGTCGGGATATCAAGCACCTGTTCCATCATGTTAATTCGGCGGCCAATTTTATCGATAACCGGCACGATCAGATTCAGCCCAGGCTTGGCGGTGCGTGAGTAGCGGCCGAATCGCTCTACTGTCCATTCATACCCTTGTGGAACGCTTTTGACGCCCATGCCTATGATGACGACACCCAGAACTCCGATGGCTATCGCAAATGTTCCAAACTCAAACATAAAAACCTCCTGTCGTTAGTTACCCGATTTATATGGTTCTTTCAGGTAATCATTGTTTCGTTAATTGGACGCTATGGCAATAGTATATGGCTTAAATGATCAAAGCCAATGATGTATTGTCATAAACAACGGAATTTCAGTGTATGTCATGGAAAAGAGCGGCTCAATGAAAAAAACGTTAGCTTATTTATAGGGTTGACAGTAATCATCTGGGCAGGTGTGTTTTTAGACTTTTCTACCCAGCGATACTACACTGGAAGAGGAGATGAAAATTAAAGCAGGCTTGTAGCAGGTAGATTAGGGTTTGTTATTCATGGTGCTGTTGTGTACTTTTCTATTTCCATAGTGGATATAGCCGTAATGACATTTGTTAATTATGTTATTAATTAAGCGAAGTAACGACCGGGAGGTCTCTCATGTCTGAAGAGGAAAACAAAACAACTACCGAAACAGTTACATGTGAAATATGCCTGAAAGAACTGCCGCGTTCAGAGGCCAGGGTAGACGAAGTAGATGACTACGTAGCCTATTTTTGTGGTCTGGATTGTTATGAAAAATGGCAGCAGAGTAACAAAGAGGAATGATTTATATTCTGGTCAAAGACTTGTTAGGGTGTTGAGACCGTTGTAAGTGCAATGACATTAGAGATATCCAGCATGCTAAATCCGAAGGTCTATGATCATGCGGTTAAAAGCATAAGACTTATTGAAACACATATTTCATGGGTCGTACTTACCGGCGACTTTGCTTACAAGATAAAAAAGCCGGTTAATTTCGGTTTTCTGGATTTTTCCACATTAACAAAGCGGCGCTTATGCTGTGAGCAGGAATTGCGTTTGAACCGTAGACTGGCAGCATCTGTTTATCTTGATGTTGTTTCTATTACGGGTACACCTGAGAATCCTGTTATCTCTGCAAAAGGCGATGCATTTGAATATGCCGTAAAAATGATTGAGTTCCCGCAATCAGCTCAATTCGATCATATGTTGGCAGCAGGCCACCTTGATGTAACGCATATGGATGCTATTGCACGCACGATTGCTGAATTTCATCAGACTATACCGGTTTCTGATAATACAATGGATTACGGTAACAGGGAAAGCGTTTACAAGAGTGTTGCTGAAAATTTTACTTTGATCAATAAACATTTAAAGATGGATTCGTTTATTGATGATTTAAATAAACTAGAACAATGGAGTAAAGCTGAATTCAAAAGAATGGAAGCTGTATTTGAGCAACGCAAACATGATGGGTTTGTCCGTGAGTGTCATGGTGACATGCATTTGCGTAATCTGGTCTGGTTAAATGACGAGCCACTAGCGTTTGACTGTATTGAGTTTAATGCTGCATTTCGCTGGATAGATGTTATTAGTGAAATTGCATTTCTGGTAATGGATCTGCAGGACAGGCAGCAGCCACAATTAGCGAATCGTTTTTTAAATACCTATCTCGAAGCCACAGGTGATTACATCGGCCTGTCGGTTTTACCTTTTTATCTTTGTTATCGTGCAATGGTACGTGCCAAGGTAGATGTGTTACGTATAGAGCAGGAAGGTGCTGCATCGGATGTGACAGAACAATCATTGCTGGAGTTCAAGTCTTATCTTGAACTGGCAACGGCGTACACAAAACAAACGGCACCAAAGCTGATTATTATGTCGGGTGTCTCGGCATCCGGAAAAAGTACAGTGTCGCAAAAATTACTTGATGTGACAGGTGCTATCCGTATTCGTTCTGATATAGAGCGCAAGCGGCTCTTTAATATTTTATTATCAGATCATGCTGCTACCGGAATTGATGCCGGGATTTATACCGGGCAGGCTTCACAGCAAACCTATGCCAGGTTGATTGAATTGGCCGAGGCGGTAATCAATTCAGGTTATAGTGTTATTGTTGATGCAGCTTTTTTAAAGCATTTACAGCGAGAGCGATTTAGCATGCTCGCCAGGCGTCTGGGTGTTCCATATA
>Ga0316206_1000708_pt1 | contig 38590 bp, 31 predicted proteins | sample 6monthpyrite_MG_FD_204942 | JGI IMG/M metagenome (GOLD analysis project Ga0316206, IMG submission 204942) | Microbial mat bacterial communities from mineral coupon in-situ incubated in ocean water Damariscotta River, Maine, United States -... | ecosystem: Environmental > Aquatic > Marine >...
CAAGGCGGAAGGGTAATTTGAGCGCGGAGCGTACATACAGTACGTGAGCACTCAAAATACCCTGACAACGCCGCTAGCGGGAAAAAGATCCGCTTAATTTGCAGCTACGTGCTCTACAAACCGCATCATGTTACACGTATAACCGTATTCGTTGTCATACCATGATACGACCTTAACGAACGTTCCATCCAGAGCGATACCAGCTTCTGCATCAAAAATTGATGAGAAACCTACACCACGGAAGTCAGTAGAAACAACTTTCTCGTCTGTATAACCAAGAGTCTTGCTCATTTCACCTGACTCTGAAGCCGCTTTCATTGCAGCACAGATATCGGCGTAATCAGCTTCGCTGTTTAATTCAACAGTTAAATCAACAACAGAAACGTCTGAAGTAGGTACACGGAAAGCCATACCTGTTAATTTGCCATTCAGCTCTGGTAATACAACACCAACAGCTTTAGCAGCACCCGTTGAAGACGGGATGATATTTTCTAAAATACCACGACCACCGCGCCAGTCTTTCATTGAAGGACCGTCGACCGTTTTCTGAGTTGCAGTTGCAGCATGAACAGTCGTCATCAGACCACGTTTGATGCCCCACTTGTCGTTCAGTACTTTAGCAACAGGTGCTAAACAGTTAGTAGTACAAGATGCTGCTGAAACGATTGCCTGACCTGCATATTCAGTGTGATTAACACCGTATACGAACATTGGCGTGCCATCTTTGGAAGGAGCAGATTGAACAACTTTACCAGCGCCTGCATCGATGTGTTTCTGACAGCTTTCTTCTGTCAGGAAGAAACCCGTACAATCGATAACGATGTCTGCTTTTACGTCGCCCCATTTAAGGTTTGCAGGATCACGCTCTGCTGTTAAACGGATTTCTTTACCATCAACAATCATTGCGCCTTCTTTATATGAAACTTCACCACCGAAACGGCCGTGTACAGAATCATACTTCAGCATGTATGCGAGGTAATCCGCATCCAGTAAATCATTGATACCAACGATTTCGATGTCTTTAAATTCATTATAAACAGCACGGAAAACCATGCGTCCAATACGGCCAAAACCGTTAATACCGACTTTAATTGTCATGAGTGTTTCTCCTAAAGTTTTATCGTAATTTGTATATTTAAAAACTATTGTCACTTCTCCTGCTGGAGAAGTGACCAGTAATTATTCAGGCTACGCTATCAATTGCTTTACCAACATTTTCAGCTGTAATGCCAAAATGTTTAAATAGTTCAGGTGCAGGTGCTGATTCACCGAATGATGACATGCCAACAACTGCGCCGTTACTACCAACATATTTCCACCAGCCGTCCATGATTGCAGCTTCAACCGCCACACGGGCAGTAACCGCTTTAGGCAATACAGATTCTTTGTATGCATCGTCTTGTTGTTCAAACACTTCAACACATGGCATTGATACAACACGCACTTTTTTAGATGATGCTTCCGCTGCCTCCATAGCCAAAGAAACTTCTGAGCCAGTTGCAATCACGATTGCATCCGGTGTGCCATCTGTATCTTTAAGAATGTAACCACCTTTAGCTACGTTTGCGATTGTTGCTGCATCACGTTGCTGAAACGGCAGATTCTGGCGAGAGAAAACCAGTGTTGATGGACGTGTTTTATTAGCAATTGCATCTTTCCAGCAAACCGCTGTTTCAACTGTATCGCAGGGACGCCACACGGCCATATTAGGAATCATACGTAATGTAGGAATCTGCTCTACTGCCTGATGCGTAGGGCCATCTTCACCCAAACCAATTGAGTCATGCGTGTATACAAAGATGCTTTGTATTTTCATTAATGCAGCCATACGCAATGCATTACGCGCGTACTCAGAAAACATTAAGAATGTTGCGCCGTATGGCACAAAACCACCATGCAAAACCAGTCCATTCATGATTGCGCTCATGCCAAATTCACGCACACCGTATGAAATATAATTGCCAGCGAAATTCATGTCACTGGAACCATGGTTATCATTGATGCGAACGCTCGCTGCGTTGAACGTATTATTTGAAGGTGTTAAATCTGCTGAACCACCCAGGAACTCAGGTAACATTGGCGCATAGCCATCTAGCGCACCTTTTGATGCAACACGTGTTGCTGGTGATTCTGCTTTATCATTTACTTCGGCAATGAACTTATCAGCATTTGCCAGGAAATCAGCAGGAAGTTCACCTGCCATACGACGTGTGAATTCAGCCGCTTCTTCCGGGTAGGCTGCTGCATATGCTGCAAATTTCTTATCCCAGGCCGCTTCCGCTGCATTACCCGCTTCTTTAGCATCCCAACCTGCATAAATTTCTTCAGGTATAACAAATGGCTCGTGATCCCAACCCATATTTTCACGTGTTGCTGCAATTTCGTCATGACCTAATGCTTCACCATGAACGTGGTGGCCACCTTCTTTATTGGGTGCGCCTTTACCGATGACTGTCTTACAGCAAATCAATGTTGGTTTTGAAGTTTCAGCGATAGCAGCTTTAGTTGCTGCTATGATGGCATCTGAATCGTGACCATCAATACTGATAACCTGCCAGTTATACGCTTCAAAACGCTTAGGTGTATCATCACTAAACCAGCCGTCAACGTTTCCGTCAATAGAAATATTGTTGTCATCATAGAAGCAGATTAATTTACCTAAACCGAATGAACCGGCCAGTGAACACGCTTCATGAGAAATACCTTCCATCATGCAACCGTCACCTACAAACACATAGGTATTGTGATCAACGATTTCATGGCCATCTTTATTAAATTGTGCAGCCATGACTTTTTCAGCCAATGCCATACCTACCGCGTTAGTGATACCCTGGCCCAATGGACCCGTAGTTGTTTCGATACCCGCTGTATAACCATATTCAGGGTGACCTGGTGTCTTTGAATGTAACTTGCGGAAACTTTTCAGATCATCAATAGATAAATCATAACCTGACAAATGCAAAACCGAATAAGGCATCATTGAAGCATGGCCGTTAGACATAATAAATCGGTCACGGTCAACCCATTTTGGATTAACAGGGTTATGCTTCAAGAAGTCGTTGTATAAGACCTCGGCAATATCAGCCATACCCATTGGCGCACCCGGGTGACCTGAGTTAGGTATTTGAACTGCATCCATGGTTAAAGCGCGGATTGCATTTGCTAAATTTATGCGTGATGACATAAGAATGTCTCCCCTATTATGTTTTAAATTAAAAACTGATGTAACCCGACCATCAACAGGAATATTCACCTGTTAACATGGCCCAGGCATAAAAATCATTTTCCAGACTTGCTTCACCTTTTTGCGACAAAAAGGCCACACTGTGCAGTCGATTGTAAAATATGCACATTACAAAAATAACAGCGTAGCTTTTGCTACCCTGTCCGGAAGAAGCGGTATTTTCCCCTACTTGGAGGCATTCGGCAATAGCGAGACTAGTTATATAAGGATAAATCTTACTTGGGATAAACTTATATTTAACATTATAATATACAATGATATACATAAGTCTTTGTTTTTATGGGATATAAGGTAATATTATATCCATTTAATCGAGCAACCCATGCTTGGCACCTGATCCTTCGGACCTTCTCCGGTACGGACAACCTGCGTCATTGCTTCAAATAACTCGCGTCTGGCATCATCCGGCGCTGTTTCCTTTCTACTAGCATCGAGCCTGCCCCGGTACTGAAGGCCGAAATCAGCATTGTAACCAAAAAAATCAGGCGTACAGACGGCCCCGTATGCCCTGGCAACTTCCTGGGTACTATCTATAAGGTATGGAAATGGAAAATCATACTTTCTGGCAATTGCTTTCATGTTCTCGGGAGAGTCTTCTTCGTATTGAGAAGGGTCATTAGACATGATAGCTACGCTATACACTCCTGACTGCCGTAATTCACGGGCGTCACGAACCAGTCGATCAAGAATCGCCTTGACGTAGGGACAGTGATTACAGATAAACATGATCAACAGGCCATTAGGGCCTGCACATGATTCCAGAGTCCAGTTTTTACCATCAACATCTGCCAGTTCAAAAGGAATAGCCGCTTTATTAAACTCACAAACGGGTGTTTCAAGACTTACCATATAAATACCTATATAATGTTAAATGCTATTAATCATATCATTTGCTTCAAGCTAATATTTTATAGCACACTGTGTTAGTGAAACTAAAGAAGCAGCATAAGTTTCCGATATAATTAGAAAATAATCACTTTTCGTTTTTTCTTTGATAGATTACTATATCACTATAAATAAGGTTATGAATTCAGGAGTAGTATAATAAGATGTTGAAACACATAACAACCTTACGAGTCATCCAGACCCTTCTGTCCTTACTCATACTCACCCTGTCAGGTCACAGTCTGGCACAGGAAGAATATAATCTTGTCATTCAGCCTATCCAGTCACCTGAAAAGACAATGAAAACATTTCAACCTCTGGCAGATTACCTTAGTCAGGCAACCGGACAAAAAATAAAACTGGTCACAGCCAGAAACTTTGTCAGTTACTGGCAACAAATGCGTAAAGGCAAATATGATATCGTCCTGGACGCGGCGCATTTCACTGGCTGGAGAATCAGTAAACTGAAATACATACCTTTGGCAAAAGTAACCAGCGTGGTCAGCTTCACACTGGTTACTCACGTCGATAACCCGGTTCTTGATCCGGAAGAATTAATAGGCAGGCGTGTTGCTGTCCTTTCATCGCCCAGTATGGGGGCTGTCCGGCTGGCTGAGCTGTTTCCCAATATGATGCGCCAGCCCGTCATAGTTAATGTCAATAACTCCCAGGAAGCTGTCCAAAAGATTGAGAGCAAAAAAGCTGCTGCAGCTATTATTCCGTCTCGCATGGTGGGGGCATTCCCTTTCCTCGTACCGGTTGAAACGACTGAACAGGTGCCCCACATGGCGCTCTCTGCTTCACCGAAAGTCCCTAAGGATATACGTAAAAAAATACAAACAGCTCTGATTAATGCTACCAAGAGCCCTGAAGGTCGCGCACTCCTTGAAAAGCTGGTACTGGAATCATTCGAACCAACCTCTGCACGTGCATATCGTAAATATGGCAAACTGTTAAAAGGTATGTTTGGTTACTAAAACCCGTTTTCTGTAAGCAGGCTGTCACATTCTGAAAATTTCATTATAATACTGCACTGGCGGCTATTCCTTAATAGACTGGCCAATATGAATTGCACCACTATTGAAAGGAACTTTGTAACATGTCAAAACAATATCTGTTTACCTCCGAATCTGTTTCTGAAGGTCACCCTGACAAGGTTGCTGACCAGATCTCTGATTCGGTTCTTGATGCTATTCTGACCCAGGACCCTAAAGCACGTGTTGCGTGTGAAACAATGGTTAATACAGGTATGGTGGTGTTGTCCGGTGAGATCACGACATCAGCCTGGATAGACATGAATGAAGTCGTCCGTAACCGCATAAAGGAAATCGGTTATAACAGTTCTGACATGGGGTTTGATTATGAATCCTGCGCAATCATAACCTCTATTGACAAACAGTCTGCAGACATTGCGATGGGCGTTGATGAAGATGATGCCCATGAGCAAGGTGCAGGGGATCAGGGCTTGATGTTTGGTTACGCCTGTAATGAAACCGACGTGTTAATGCCAGCCCCGATCACTTTCGCGCATCGACTGGTTAAACGTCAGGCTGAGGTTCGCAAGAATGGTACGCTGTCCTGGTTGCGCCCGGATGCCAAGAGTCAGGTTACTTTCCGCTATGAAGGCACCACCCCCGTAGGGATCGATGCCGTAGTTTTATCGACTCAGCACGATCCGGAAATGGACCTGAAAACAATCCAGGAAGCCGTTATGGATGAAATCCTGCTGCCTGTGTTACCTGCAGAATGGATAGATGAAAATACACAGTACTTTATTAATCCTACTGGCCGATTTGTTATTGGTGGTCCGGTTGGAGACTGCGGTCTGACCGGCCGAAAAATCATTGTCGACACCTATGGCGGCATGGCTCGTCATGGTGGCGGTGCATTCTCTGGTAAAGACCCGTCAAAAGTCGACCGATCTGCTGCTTATGCGGGTCGTTATGTCGCAAAAAATATTGTTGCTGCGGGTCTGGCAGACCGTTGTGAAATACAGGTTTCATACGCTATTGGTGTTTCCAAACCAACCTCTATCAGTGTTGAAACATTCGGTACTGGCAAGATAGATGATGAACGCATCGTTGAACTGATTGGTGAACACTTTGACCTGCGTGCCGGCGGACTGGTTAAGATGCTTGACCTGTTACGCCCTATCTATGCCAAAACAGCGGCTTATGGCCATTTTGGTCGTGAAGATGATGACTTCACATGGGAGCGCACAGACAAGGCTGACGCACTGCGCGATTCCGCAGGTATTTAATTATCTTCGCGGATAAATCCGCTCCCACATTATCATCGCGATCATTCAGGCATTGCCATGTGGGAGCGGTTTCAACCGCGAAGAAATAAACAACAAGCCTTTCAATTGCAAGAAATCTGAATACCTGTTAGCAGCCTTATACCTTTGCGTTAAAAGATTTTTAGGCTAAAATAAACTCTACTGTCTCTCCCGAGGGGCGCTGCAGCGGTTAAATCCGTCAGGCTTGGGAAAAGGCAGATCCCTTTTTGGATCAACGGCGCTCATTCAACTTTTAATTAAGGAGAATGATATGGGTGCTGTATCTGGTTCAGTATTTACTGATTATAAAGTCGCTGATATGTCTTTGGCCGAATGGGGTCATAAAGAAATTGCCATTGCTGAAACGGAAATGCCTGGCCTGATGGCGTTACGTGAAGAGTTTGGCAACGAACAACCTCTGGCTGGCTGTCGTATTATGGGCAGTATTCACATGACCATACAAACAGCTGTTCTGATAGAAACGCTGGTTGCACTGGGCGCTGAAGTTCGCTGGGTCTCATGTAATATATTTTCTACTCAGGATCATGCGGCCGCCGCCATTGCTGATCAGGGGATACCTGTTTTTGCGTGGAAAGGTGAAACGATTGAGGAATACTGGTGGTGCACCGAGCAGGCATTGATCTGGCCTGATGGCAAATTACCTAATATGATTCTGGACGATGGCGGTGATGCAACACTACTGGTTCATAAGGGTGTTGAGTTTGAAAAAGCAGGTGCAATCCCTGAAACCAAAGAAGATGACAACGAAGAATACAAAGCCGTTCTGGATGTATTACGCCGCACCATCGAACCTAAATCAAATACATGGCAGAAAATTGCTGACAGCGTAAAAGGTGTTACCGAAGAAACAACGACGGGCGTACATCGTCTGTATGAAATGCAGGAAAAGGGTGAATTACTATTTCCCGCAATGAATGTAAATGACTCTGCGACCAAATCCAAATTTGATAACCTGTATGGCTGTCGTGAATCATTAATTGATAGTATCAAACGTGCAACGGATGTCATGATTGCCGGAAAAATCTGTGTTGTACTGGGTTATGGCGATGTGGGTAAAGGCTGTGCGCAGGCATTTCGCGGTATGGGGGCAACCGTCTGGGTCACCGAGATCGACCCTATTTGTGCTCTCCAGGCAGCTATGGAAGGTTATCGTGTTGTTGACATGAATGAAGCCTGCAAGACCGGCGATATTTTTGTCACAACCACGGGCAACCTTCATGTCATTCAACATGACCATATGACGGCCATGAAGAATGAAGCGATCGTTTGTAACATTGGTCATTTTGATTCTGAGATAGATATCGCCTCTCTGGAACAATATGAGTGGTCAGAAATCAAACCCCAGGTAGATCATGTTATTTTCCCTGATGGCAAAAAAATTATCATTCTGGCCAAAGGCCGACTGGTTAACCTGGGTTGCGCAACCGGACATCCCAGCTTTGTTATGTCCGCCTCTTTTACTAACCAGGTCATGGCCCAGATCGAGTTCTATCAGAACGCTGATAATTATAAAAATGAAGTTTATATTTTGCCAAAAATTCTGGATGAAAAAGTGGCTCGTCTGCACCTGGATAAAGTGGGTGCCTTCCTGAGTACATTATCCCAGGAGCAAGCAGATTATATTAGTGTGCCGGTCGAAGGTCCGTTCAAGGCTGAACATTATCGTTATTAATATAAATCTTTCAACTCAAACACGTGAAGGCGCAAAGAATACAGGGGTTTATATCCTGTTTCTCTGCGTCTTTGCGACTTTGCGTTGAAAACAGTCAATACAGGGCTTATACCAAACCATGGACAGTCAAAAAAAATATACACCTCAATTCAGCTTTGAGTTTTTTCCGCCCAAAACAGCTGAAGGCGCAGAAAAACTGCGCGTTACACGTGATGAACTGGCTAAACTGAATCCAAAGTATTTTTCTGTTACTTTCGGAGCAGGTGGCAGCACGCAACAAGGCACCATCGATACGGTACTGGAAATACAGCAGGCAGGTTATAATGCTGCGCCCCACCTTTCATGCATTGGCTCTACCAAAGAAAGTATTCGTGAAATTCTTGATACTTATAAAAACAACAATATTAACCGCATCGTTGCTTTACGCGGTGATATGCCATCCGGCATGCAGGAAGCCGGGGCATTTCGTTACGCTAATGAACTGATTGATTTTATACGCTCCGAAACCGGCGAACATTTTCATATTGAAGTTGCCGCTTATCCGGAAGTACACCCTCAGGCCAGCGATGCACAAACTGATCTGATTAATTTCAAGTCCAAGGTTGATGCGGGTGCCAATGCGGCGATCACACAATATTTTTACAATGCTGATGCCTACTTCCGTTTTGTAGAAGACTGTGAAAAGTCCGGCATTGATCTGCCTGTCATCCCCGGCATTATGCCAATTACAAATTATACTCAATTAGCCCGCTTTTCTGACATGTGCGGTGCTGAAATACCCCGCTGGATCAAAAAACGCTTACAGGGTTTTGGTGATGACAGGGATAGTATCCGGGCATTTGGTGAAGATGTGGTCACGCGCCTGTGCGAAAAACTGCTGGATGCTGGAGCACCCGGCTTTCATTTTTATACCATGAATCAGGTTGGACCTTCAAAGACCATCTGGAATAACCTTGGTTTATCATCCAGAATTTCTGCACAATAATATATAAACAGTACGCTGTCAGGGTTAACACCTACCCTGCATTATACTTCATCAATTCGGTATACACTGGTTGCCTATGAGAAATAAAGACCTTAAAGAACGAGACCTGAAGGTCATCTGGCATCCGTGTACACAGATGAAAGACCATGAGAGTCTGCCCATCATACCGATCAGGCGCGGCGAAGGTGTGTGGCTGGAAGACTTTGAAGGTAACCGCTATCTGGATGCTATCAGCTCCTGGTGGGTTAATCTGTTTGGTCATGCCAATCCGCGTATCAACCAGGCATTAAAAAAACAACTGGATGAACTGGAACACGCCATCCTCGCAGGCTTTACACATGAGCCAGTAATAGAACTTTCCGAACGCCTGACAGACCTGACACCCGCCGGGCTGTCACGTTGTTTTTATGCAGACAACGGTTCATCAGCAGTGGAAGTTGCACTAAAGATGAGCTTTCACTACTGGCGTAATACCGGGCAGCATCAGAAAAAGAAATTTATCAACCTTTCAAACAGCTATCATGGTGAAACACTTGGTGCGCTGGCAGTGGGTGATGTCGAGTTATACAAAGACATCTACGAACCGCTGTTAATGCAGCCTATTACCGTTACTTCGCCTGATTGTTATCATCGTGATCCGGGTGAGTCCTGTCATGACTACAGTGTGCGTATATTTGAAAAAATGGAACAGACACTGCAACAACACGCACATGAAACCTGTGCTGTGATTGTCGAACCCCTGGTGCAGTGCGCCGGTAATATGCGCATGTATGACCCCGTTTACCTGACCATGCTGAGAAAGGCCTGTGATGCACATGATGTTCATCTGATTGCTGATGAAATTGCGGTAGGTTTTGGACGAACAGGCACTTTATTCGCCTGTGAACAGGCAGATATCAGTCCCGATTTTATCTGTCTTTCCAAGGGACTGACCGGAGGATACCTGCCATTATCAGTCGTACTCACTCACGATAAAATTTACCAGGCATTTTATGATGATTATGAAAACCTGACCGCCTTTCTGCATTCACATAGCTACACAGGAAATGCTTTGGGTTGCCGTGCCGCTCTGGCAACACTGGATATATTCAGGCAAGACCCGGTGATTGAGAATAATCAAATGTTAGCCGCATACATGGCAAAAGCAGTGGCAGGGTTAAATGAACATCCTCATGTAGCAGAAGTGCGCCAGACCGGCATGATACTGGCCATTGAAATGATCCAGGACAAACAACAACGTACACCCTACCCCTGGCAGGAACGCCGGGGTCTGAAAGTCTATCAATATGCCCTCACGAAAGGTGTTTTACTGCGACCATTAGGTAATGTAGTCTATTTTATACCACCGTATATTATTACCACTGAACAAATTGACCTGATGATTTCGACTGCAATCGAAGGTATCGAACGGGCAACGAGATAATTGAATTTGGCTAAAACCGTGATTCGTTATCAACCAATGCTTTATTGTCAGCACCCGTTCAAAACACTACACTGGATTGCATGAGAATAAACCGCACCTTTTATCCATTCGGTCTGGACCTCGGTCAGGAGATTGAACTTGAATCCCAGGCCGCCATACACCTGACCCGGGTATTACGGGCGCAACCTGGCACCGAAGTTATTTTATTCAATGGTGATGGCAATGAATACTCGGCCACTATCCATAAAACTGATCGCAATCGCGCATGGGTCGTCATTAACAACGTCGCTACCGTTAACCACGAGTCCCCTTTGAGTATAACCCTGGCTCAAGGTATTTCACGCTCAGACAGAATGGACTACACACTACAAAAAGCGGTAGAACTGGGCGTAAATCATATCGTTCCACTATTTACTGAAAACTGCAGCGTTAAACTCAAGGCCGATCGTATTGAAAAACGACTTAAACACTGGCAAGGCATTATCATCAGCGCTTGTGAACAATCCGGCCGTACTCGCATACCGGAAATCAGTTCACCACTCACATTAGCTAACTGGCTGACAATTATTCCGTCCGGACAAACATGTCTTACCTTACAACCGGAGGCTGCTTACAGCTTGCAAAACATCAACCCACCGGAAAAAAATATAACGTTATTAGTCGGGCCTGAAGGAGGGCTTAGTCAACAAGAGATAACAACAGTGAACAAGCAGAACTTCCAGGGCGTTCGGCTAGGACCCAGAATCTTGCGAACCGAAACAGCGGCGATGGTCGCGATGAGTATCATTCAACATCGCTGGGGGGATCTTGTCTGAAAAACCTGAAGCAGGTTAGCCTGATTTTTTAACAAACTTTGTCAAAATAACAATCTGCTGACCACTGACGCGGCCTTCTATCTGTTCCGGGTTGTCTCTCACCAGTGAAATACCTCTGACAGCAGTACCTCTTTTAGCGGTAAAATTAGCGCCTTTTACATTCAGGTCTTTTATAAGTGTAACCGTATCACCTGACTGAAGCTGTGCACCATTAGCATCAAGATGTTTGATGGTATTTTCACTTCCATCGTCATTCTCTGTTGACCGGGCCCATGCGAGCAAATTGTCATCCAGATAAAGCATATCAAGCAGATCCTGTGGCCAGCCCTCAGACTTCAGTCTTGTTAACATACGCCATGCCATGACCTGTACTGCAGGAATCTGACTCCACATGCTGTCATTCAGGCAACGCCAGTGATTAACATCAACTGTTTCCTGCTGGTTAATCTGGGTCAGACAGGTATCACACACCAGTATCGACTGTTCGATACCTTTACCTTCAGGTGGCACTTCATAAACCTGCAGGTTATCTGCTGTGCCACATAACTCACATTTACAACCACTGCGTTCTCGCAGCGCTTTTTCAATATTCATATTTCTGCTGTCTGTTAAATAAATACACCCGGATCAGGATGCTGATTATACCAGCCCGAAAAGGTACGAATGAAAAAAATCTGAAAAAGAAGTCTTAAATAATCAGGATGACATGGCTGAGGATTCAGCGCCTATCATGGATTCTATTTTGTCCAGATCCGGAATAATGGCAGGCTCAGCTTCCACCAGCACATGTTGCAAGACTCCATTCTCTTCTCCTGCATCCTGCCCAATCGCTGTTACAATACTTTGATTAGCATTAATAAGATGAGGGATACCTTGCGCAAGAATTGCAAAAAATGACAAGTCACTATTATTACTTAATGTATTCAGAACAATAATTTGACTATTTTCTACCATTTTTCCGGCAGTATCACCCTGAATCGCCTCAAATGATACAAGTGGTACCCTTAATCCACGCCATGATATCATTCCCAGTAACCACTCTGGCCCCTCAACCGGTTCAACTTCAGTCTGAACCACAATTTCGGCCAACGATGTATTTGGCAACAATAACTTGTCATGAGTCAATGGTATTAACAGACTACGAATTGAAATATTCAAATTACTCATTAATTAATCTCACCAGTAAGGTATTCGACCAGATTATCTGCTAATTCTTCGGGGGTACCACTCATGCTGACAACGCCTGTATTTCTGGCTGAATCTGCCATGCTGCTGATAACACAACTATCAGCCTCTTGTGCCCAGATCATGCCGCCTTTCTGGGCGATCAGATGGCAACCTGCAGTACCGTCATTACCCATACCACTAAAAATAATTGCATTGGCATCTACGCCATAGTGTTTCGCAACAACCGTCATTACATCATCTATTGATGGACTATAAATGCTGCGCTGGGTAATTTTTTCCATTGAAATAACACCGCGCTCGCTAAAATTCATTCGCATTTCTACGGGCGCAACTACAACATGACCTTTTTCAAGCACCATATTATCCTCAGGTGCTGTCACTCTTAATGGTGTAACCCGGCTGAGTTGTTCGGCCAGCAAATTGACAAACCCGACACCAATATGCTGCGCAAGAATAAAGCACACGGGTAAATTTTCAGGTAATCGTGACAAAAAAGACTTAACGGCCTGAGGCCCTCCAATGGAAGCACCTAACACCCACACACGTCTTGCACGGTTGGGGGTAACACTCAAACCACCATTTCTGTTCAATGCAACAATTTCAGCAGTCGGCATATCTTTATAAGGTACAACGGCTTCCTCGCCAAGAGGATTGGTGTCTTCAATAAACTCGATATCACCCTCAATTTCCAGGGTGAAAACATCGCTGTCATTCGGCCTGTCTTCCTGTTCGGGAGCATATGACTGAACCGCTTCTTCTATCGTTTCAGTATCCGACGATAAACTATAGTCATCACCTGCGAGCGACATCAATTTTTCGGCCAGACGCCTTCCCCATGCCCGTCCGCCTGCAGTCACCTGCTTGCGAATAGACGCGCTGTCATTAAACAACAAAGGAAGCTCTATCTGATCAATCAGTACATCCAGCTCATCGTCATCGGACTCATCCAGGTTAACCAGAATGACATCTGCTACAGACTGATCAATTGATTCAAAATTACCCTGTCGAAATGAATCATCTGACACAACATGCAGGCCATTAGATTCAAGTATCTCACCCAGACAATCACGCTCACGCTCGGAACGTGACAATATAGCGACGCGCAAACTACTGCTTACCGGATCAGGCGTGCCCATGGATTTCCTCTATAACTGATTTAATATTTTCCAGAAGATCATGTTCCTGGAAAGGTTTACCGAGGTAACGCTGCACACCAATCTCTTCAGCGCGCTGACGATGTTTATCTCCGGTACGTGATGTAATCATAATAATAGGAATGTCTTTCAAACGTGCTTCATTACGCATATATGTCGCGAGTTCAAACCCGTCCATACGTGGCATCTCGATATCAAGTAGCATAATATCAGGAAGATGGTCCTGCAAAGTAGCGACGGCATCGACCCCATCTTTGGCGGTGATAACATCCATATCATTCCTTTCTAACAGCCTGGTGGTTACCTTGCGTACGGTAATTGAGTCATCAACAACCATGACATTCAGTTTGCGATCCTGCTCGATCTCTTTAGTGGCTGGTTTGTATTCAGACAATCGCATGGATGCGCTTAATCTGATAATTGAACCCGCATCAAGAATCAACACGACACGCCCATCACCCAGAATAGTCGCTCCTGATACTCCGCGCAGTGTACTCAATTGTGGGCCTACTGATTTAACCACAATTTCACGACTACCCATCAAGGCATCTACCTGTAATGCTGTTTTATGATCACCGGCACGAACCAGTAGTACTGGTGAAAGCCCTTCATGAGCACCTGTCTGATGTTCCGGGTGCAATATTCTACCCAGACTCTGCACTTGATAGTCACTACCCGCATACTGATAAACTTTGTCAGGATCAGACTGATAGGACTGCACGTCATCATGCGACATACGCACGATACCCTCGATACTGGTTAAAGGCACAGCATAGACTTCATCTGACACTTTAACCAATAATGCATGATTAAGTGCCAGTGTCAGTGGCAGACGAATAACAAACGTAGAACCTTTACCCTGTTCAGATGAAATTGTCAGTGAACCACCCAGCTGCTTGATTTCACTGTTAACAATATCCATGCCCACACCGCGACCGGAAATCTGCGTCACTTGTTCTGCTGTGCTCAAACCAGACTCAAGTACAAACTGCATAATGTCGTTGTCACTCAGATGCGCCGCATCATCCAGTAAACCTCGTTCCTGTGCTTTTTTCTTGATCGCATCCAGGTTGAAGCCTGCGCCATCATCTTTTATGGTCAGGACTATTTCCGAACCTTCTCTCACCACAGACAAATCGATAAGTCCAGCAGGGCGTTTGCCGTTTGATTTACGTTGATTCGGTTTTTCAATGCCATGCGATAACGCATTTCGTAACATATGCTCCAGAGGTGCTGTTACACGCTCAAGAACATTTCTGTCTAATTCACCACTTTCACCACTGACTGTTAAGCTGGCTTGCTTTCCAAGTTCTTTGCAGGTTTGCCGTACAATACGCTGTAACCTTGGCACGAGTCCGGAGAACGATACCATACGCGTTTTCATCAGGCCTTCCTGCAAATCTGTATTTACACGTGCCTGCTGAACCATCAGCGTTTCAGATTCGCGAACAAGATTATCCATCAGGTTCTGGATACTGCCTATATCAGCCGTTGTCTCCATTAAGGCGCGTGACAATTGTTGCATGGTGGAATAGCGATCCATTTCCAAAGGATCAAACTTTGCATTTGTTTCTATTTCCTGCTCATGTCGAAACAAAATTTGCGCTTCAGTTTCTATCTCCAGCTTACGTAACTGTTCATGTAAGCGAAACACAGTCTGATCCATTTCCACCAGATTGTATTTAAAGGCGGCGATTTGCTGTTCCAGGCGCGACCGATAAATACTTACTTCACCCGCATTATTAACCAGATCATCCAGAAGATCCGACCTGACTTTAATCATTTCAGCATTTGTTTTTGAATCACTGATATTTCGCACAGGCTCTAATGGGGGCGGTATAACTATTGGCCCTTCTTCCTCTGCTTCATCAAATACTTCTTCGACAATGATTTCTTCGGGTTCTGAAGACGTGGCTTCAACAATAACTTCAGGCTCAACCTTGCTCTCTTTTTCATTTACCGGAAAGCTTATAACTTCAGCTGAATTTTCGTTTTCCTGTTCAGTTTCAGCTTTTGGCTCTTCAGCTTTTGACTCTGCTGCTTTCCCGCTATCTTCAGCCGCTTCAGGATCCAGAAGTGCTTCCAGTTCAAATACCAGATCTGTAGCCGGCTCTGGTTCTCTTTGCTGTTTTACCTCATTAAGCATCTTCATTAATTCATCAACTGAACGATGCATGGTATCAACCATGGGCCCACTGACAGCCAGACCTTCTTCAACAACTGCTGTCAATACGGACTCAAAAGCATGACTTAAATCACCAACAGCCTTTACACCGGCCATTCTGGCACCGCCTTTCAATGTATGCAGTTCACGCTGTAGTTCAGCTATCGCTTCACTATCATGATGATCTCGTGCAAGACGTTGCATAATGACTTCACTGGCGTCAGTTATCTCTGAGCCCTCTTCAAGGAACACATCCAGTATTTCCTGATCAAAAGCCTGATCATCATTTGCTTCTTCTTCAACACTCTCGGATTCGCGTTGTTGCTGCTCAACGCTTTGCCGTTCCTGCGTAACCTTCTGATCCTGTTTTTCAAGTTCAAGCTTATGATGCAATCTGATGCTACCCAGAATTGCGTTGATATCAGTTTCTGGCTCTCCTGCTTTATTGATCAGCGCCAGCAACTCTTCTATAGCGGTAACACCCTGCCGCAGCAATGCCACTGTATCAGAATTAATTGCCGTTTCATTTTCATGCAGTAACTTTGCGTACTGCTCATATCCGCCTGCAACTTCAGCGATGTCATCTGCGCCTGCCATACGTGCGCTACCATGCAATGTATGCAAAGCGCGAGTTAATGGATCAGATACATAAACGGTTTCATCATCCGCTTTTTCAACAGACTCTATAAATTCATTAATACTGGAAATATGCCCTTCTGATTCTTTACAAAAAATCTCATACAGCACGGGATCCATTACCCGGATAACTTCAGCTGGCTCTGCAGGTATGTCTGCGATAATACGGTCAGATGATTGCTCTGCTTCCTCAATAAGCATTTCTTCTGGCTCAGGGATGTCAGAAGCTTCATTGCCCAGATGAATAATTTTATCTGTACGGTCAATAATACTTTGAACATCAACAGAGCCCTGACTTTCACCTTTGAGCTCAGAAATCAGGTCTGGTAACAGCCCCAGCGCATTTTCCAGATGTGTGAAAATTGCAGTTGAAGGTAATAAATCACCCTCCAGAATCTTGTTCAGCAAGTTCTCGATAGACCATGCAAATTCTCCAATTGCTTCTGCACCTACCAGGCGACCACTCCCCTTTAACGTATGAAAGGCACGCCGAACCGAACTCAAAGCTTCTACATCCTGAGTATTTTCTTTCCAAACAGGTAAATTTGCCTGTATTTCTGCATGAACCTCTTCTGATTCCTCGATAAATATTTCGAGAATATCCTCATCAATGTCATCAGGTAATGTTAGTGTACGTGTAGATGTTTTCATTGTAGCCGATTCCTGCTCGGGCTCAGGCTCTGCTTCGGGCTCAGGCTCTGCTTCGGGCTCAAGCTCTGCTTCGGGCTCAGGTAAATCAGATACAGGTGCAACTATTTCAATTTCTTCTTCCTCAGGCAAATCGAAATCTATAGTTTCAACCTGAGGCTCTTCAATTTCAGTTATTTCTGTAGATTCTGCTACAGCGCTTAATGGTTTTTCTTCACGTCTGTAACCCAGTTTTTCCAGGCTTTCATATGCCACCGCCAGAATGGCATCAGTTCCAGAACGATTTTCCCGAACGGCTTCCAGGTAATATTCAATACTTGAAATAACATCGGCAATATTATCCAGCTCAACCTGGTCCGGAGCATCTGCATTTTCCTGTAATTTCCCATCAATATATTCAGCAGCCCCATCAATGACATCTGCCAGTTTTTCCATACCCATGATTTTCATACCACCACGAGCATTAGTAAAAAGATTCGGTACAACTTTCAGTTGATTGAAATCCATGGGTGCATCAAGGAAAGCCACTATGGCATCTTTGGCTTTAGAAATTTCAACAATAATTTCCTTGAACACAGTGTCCTGAATCTGGCGCATTTCTCCATTAGCAAGCATGCCTTCTGAAGCATTCGCGTCATTTTCCTGAAGCGAATCTTCTTCGGCATGACTACTCTCAACCATGCCAACAAGACTTGACTCAACAAATAACAATGCACCGGCAATTTCCATTAAACGGGATTCTTCAGGCGTCAACTCTCCGCTTATCAGTGAATCAATAACGCCAACCTGTTCCTGAATAACTTTTCTGGGGACACCCATACCCAGCATACCCAGAGTGTCTGCCATTTTCTGCAAAACTTCTACCATGGGTTCAAGGCTACTTAAATCACGATCATCACTGCGTAATAAAAGATCCAGTGTATCCTTGACCCGCGAAAGATCTTCGCTGATAGCAATTGAAACTGTTTCCATTAATTGTGCATTCGGACTCGACAATGATTCACGAGCAGACTCAACTTCTTTCTCGGATGCCATCGCCACAGGCAGTGAAAATTTCTGCTTGATATCTTCTATTCGCCGGGTAACAGGTTTAGCCTGGGCAACATAATACAACAGGTTTTTCAGCAGTTCTTCAGCAGGATTATCAACCAGTCCCTGCTCGCCCATATCAATTAATCGCTTGATCTCACGGTCTGCCTGGCCCAACAGTAATTTTAGCGTAATACTGCCATTCAGGCCGTCATTTAACAGTGCTTCGACGATGCCTTTGGCAACCCACCATAAACGAATAACTTCCTCATGGCTGCAAACCTGCTCCAGCTGACTTAACGCCTTGCGAAGTTTGTTAAGACTTTCAATAGTATTGTTATCCCGATACCAGCCCAGCAAACCAACCTGAAACAATGGCCTGAGTTTTTTTGCCAGCATTTTGGGATCTATGCCAAACAAATCATCCGTAGTATCTACAGCAATCATGTCCGCATTTTCAAGATCAGGAGAGAATAAAGCGCTTTCAGAAAGCAATGTCGCACCACGGGCTGTACGCAAGTCATTCATGATTGGCATCAGAATAAGAGGATTATCCTTCATGCCACGCTGAATTTTTTCCAGGTAGTCGGGCAATTGAATAATTGCACGCATTAATACTTCATGCGCATCATCTTTTTGAGTCACATCATTACTCAATAGCGCCTGAATCAGTAATTCCATTTCTTCAGCAAATAACGCAGCACCGTATAACTCAACCATTTGCAAGGTGCCGTATACCTGATGAATATAAGTTACACAGAAACGTAGTTGTGTTGCATCGTCCTGATCTTCAACATACTCTTCCAGAGCATGACGAGCCTGCTTCATGGTCTCATCAATTTCTTCCTTAACCCAGTTAAGCGTACTGTAATCGATAGTCGAAACCATAATTATTCCTGACCCTTAATGTCGTCATGCTCGGACTCACTGACACGACGATACGTCAAAACGTGAGGGTTATTAATTTTTTCCAGTAACGGGTGATTAACGTTTAACATTTCACCAGAACCCAAAATCAGCAAACCACCTGGAAGAATATGTCGAGCCATATTATTAACAATTTCCAGACGTGTTTCCCTGTCAAAATAAATCAATAGATTCTGACAATAAATTATATCCATTTTTCCAACGGGTTCTTTAGCAATGTCCAGCACATTCATTCGTGCAAAACAAATTCGCTTGCGCAGATAATCCCCTACCTGATACTTGCCCTTGCCCGCTGATACAAAATACTGATTTCGAAGATGTGAATCAATATTCTCAATGCGGCGCTCAGGGTAAATCGCTTTTCGCCCGGTCAGTAAAGATGCCGGACTAATGTCTGTAGCCGTAATACCGAAATAACTTGGATCCTGGCGCTTCTTTAATACTTGATCAATAACCATTGCTAACGTCCATGCTTCTTCACCAGTAGAACAGGCAACACTCCAGACCTGAACAGATACTTTTCCAGTCTGCTGATCTACAGACTTGGTTGTTACGTACTCTTCCACGACCTCAAGAGAAGTGGGATGCCTGAAGAAACGGGTTTCATGCACGGTAATACGATCAACCAGTGTATTCCATTCCTGCAGGCCACTAACACCGGCAGATAACATCTCAAAATATTCCTGATAATTACTGCAACCAATTTCCCTCATACGCAAACCCAGATTGGTCACCAGAAATGATTTTCGTTCTGGTGCCAATGCCATACCCGTACGTTCTTCCAGCAACTTAACCCACTGGTTAAACTGCCGGTCATCCATATCAGGCAAAGGATCGAAATGACTCCTGTCAGGCAATTTGTTCTGCGCAGATTTCAAATAAAAATCCTTTTCTATGCTTCATCTGGTAATTTGAAACCAGATACTGACTTACGCAGATCATTCGCCAGTTCCGCAAGGTTACCGATAGATGCTGCTGTTTCGTTTGTACCTGCAGATGTTTGCGTGGTTATTTCCTGAATGACGTTCATGGTGTCAGAAATATTAGCCGCGGCATTGGCCTGCTGCGATGCACTGTCTGTGATGGTGTGAATCAGATCAGCGAGACGATTGGATACCGCTTCAATTTCAACCAGCGCCTCACCCGCATCTTCTGATAACTGCGCCCCTTTAACCACACCTGCTGTACTTTGTTCCATGGAGATAACCGCTTCATTGGTATCTGTCTGGATCGTCTTCACCAGTGCTTCAATCTGTTTGGTCGCATCCGTAGAACGCTCCGCCAGTCGCTGAACTTCGTCCGCAACCACCGCGAATCCACGACCTGCTTCACCAGCCATCGCCGCCTGGATCGCTGCATTTAATGACAGGATGTTTGTCTGGTCTGCGATATCGGTAATCAACTCAACGATATCACCGATTTCCTGTGAACTTTCACCCAGTCGCTTGATACGTTTTGATGTTTCCTGAATTTGCTCACGGATACCATCCATACCCTGTATGGTACGACGTACTGCGTCACCACCTTTACCCGCGATATCTACTGACTGTTGTGCCATTTTGGATGTTTCATTCGAGTTCTTGGATACATCCTCAATTGAAACCGCCATTTCATTGATCGCCGAACTGGCTGCAGTAATCTGTTGCGCCTGGTGATCCGATGCTTCAGCCAGATGCATTGCCGTTGCCTGCGTTTCCTGTGCCGCTGACGATACCTGTACCGAGGTTTCGTTAATCGTTGAAACCAGCTGACGCAATTCGTCAATCGCACTATTAAATGCGTCCGCGATTGCCCCGGTCATATCTTCTGTCACCACCGCATTCGATGTCAGGTCACCTTCAGACAGCCCCTGGATTTCATCCAGCAAGCGTAAAATTGCATCCTGTGTGCGCATCTGGGTTTCTTCCACCTGCTCAGTACGCACATTAGAGTCTTTAACCAGACGTAAACCCAGATAGATCAGCAGCAGCAATGCAAAACCACCAAATGCGAAAGCCAGAAGCGGTGTTAGCGCTCTGCCCTGTGCTGCATCTGCAAAACTCTTACTTAACGCGGTGCTTGAGTCAATCAGTGCGTCCGAAAGCTCAATTACATTACCCGCTGCAACCTGTACTTCAAACAAGACAGGCGACTCATCCAGGATAGCCCCAACCATGTTACTAACCGTATCAAAGTTAGTGGCAACTTCCTGCAGTATGGCCCTTGCATCTGCATCACGAACTTTTTTGATGCCCTGATCCTTGTCACCCGTTAACATGCCCTGAACCACACCTTTAAAGATCGTGGCATCACGTCCCAAACGGTCTGCAGCTGTGACGGTGCCATCGCCACCCAGCAGTACCTTGGATACATTATTTGCAATACGTTGATTTAACATCAGCTGCACACTGGCTTTATATATCTGTGCTGAAGGGGATCCGCTCTCAACGAGAATGCTGACGATCTGATCAGAGTCAGCCAGCAGCTTCGGCATCAATTCATTGATTGCCTGCGCGTTATCCCTGACAGAAAGAATACTGGCCTGCCCTTTTACGATTGTATCGAGATTTTCCCGGAAAGCATTCCAGTTAGCTTCTACTTTCTTTAACTGGGGTTGCATATTCGCGCTGGTCGCCGGCAAACTTTCACTACCATTTTTTAACGCATTGACTGTTAGCTGAAACTTGTCTCGATACTCTTTCAATTTAACAAAGGCATCCTGTTTACCCACTGCCGCTTCCAGTGCATATTTTGCAATACGCTGTGACAACACACGTTGCTCACCTGAAAGGCGTATGTATTCCTTATCAAAGTTGGTTTGCCTGCCAACCAGGAAGAAAATTACACCCATTATGATAATTGACAGAATCAACGCGCCAAGTACAGCAACGTATTTCCTCTCAAAACCCATCATTTTTTTGGCATTCACATTACTCATTTTTGTCTCCTGACAAAGGCCTGAATCTCAGATTAAATTATTTTATTTTCAACAAACTATTATTTTTTTATTTTTCAAGCTAACTAGCCACCTGTAAAAACAATGGGCTTTCAGCAAGCTTGTGCATACTAAACACTTTCCATTGTTGCTTACCATGTCGATAGATATGCTCTATATATGGCTTCAACTGTTCATCTGTATTTTCCGGTGTCATACGACGATTCTCTGCAAGCAACCGTCTCATGCCCAATACTTCATCTACCAGTAACCCGGAAAATACACCCTGATGATTCATCACCAGAATGCGGGACTTCTTGCGTATCGGGGTTATTTTCTCATAGAGGTAATGCTGCAGATCCATCACTGGCAACAGGTTACCGCGTACATTTGCAATACCCAGCACCCATCCCTTCGCTCCGGGAACACGCGACAAACCCGGGAAATCAAGAATCTCGATAACATGTCCCAGAGGTGCAACCAGGTCATGACCTGCCACTCTGAAGCCAATGCCACTCCATTCATCTTTAATGTCTTCCTGCTGCGGCAAACCGGCCGCATTATCCCTGCTTCGACTTTCAATATCCTGTAACAGCAGAATAGGATGAGAGAATTTTTTCTTTGCCATATTTTAATGCAGTCCGTTAGTTACTCATAGCCTGGCTGATCTTGTTAATAAGATCCTTTTCACCTGCCGGTTTGGTTATATAGTCCTTGGCACCCTGGCGTAAACCCCACACCCGGTCCGTTTCCTGATCTTTTGTTGTAACTATGATTATTGGTATGTGTGCTGTATCAGCATCACGCGTCAGTGCCCGTGTTGCCTGAAAGCCATTCATGCCCGGCATAACAACATCCATCAAAACCAGGTCAGGCTTCTCTGCTTTTGCAACTGTAATACCTTCTTCACCGCTGGAAGCTGTCAGGATTGCATATCCATTTTTTTCAAGCATGGTTTTCAATACATGTAATTCTGTCGGTGAGTCATCAACGATGAGGATAGTAGTCATTCACATTACCTTTATACTTAAATAATTTATTTTAGGTTATTTCTGATAGTTCTTTAAATTCAACTTGCCTTTTTTACATGACGCTTGATTGCGCCCAGTAATTCTTCTTTGGTAAACGGCTTGGTCAAATATTGATCTGAACCCACAATTCGTCCGCGCGCTTTATCAAAAAGGCCATCCTTACTGGATAACATAACCACAGGCGTATTCTTGAATACCTGATTGTGTTTTATTAATGCACAAGTCTGATAACCGTCAAGTCGAGGCATCATGATATCAACAAAAATAATATCAGGCTCCTGATCGGTTATCTTGGACAGTGCTTCAAAGCCATCTGTTGCCGTGACAACCGCGCAGCCCTCTTTTTTTAATAACGTTTCTGCAGTACGGCGAATAGTCTTACTGTCATCAATCACCATGACCTTCATTCCATCGACCTCTGTTTGTTGTTCACTAGCCACTACACCCCCCATACCATCAAGCACCGGTTAAACCTCCCTGATTTTGTCATTAACAAATGACCTGGGAATAAAAAACATAAACCATTTGAAATATTTAACACAATATTTGTCCATAATCCATAAACATTGTACTCGAAGCCTATCAAAAGACTAATTATTTTTTTCAAGATAATTATATTAATAACTGCAAATATACTAATTAAATATGCAGATAATATATCAATGTTTTTCATTACCTTTCGCTAATTATCGGTTAGGTAAACAATAAACTTTAAGTTTAGGCATCATTTAATCATTTTTTTAGTTAAAATCACTTTTTTGGCTAAAATTGTTATCAGGACACTCATGAACATTCGTCTCGGCGTAGTGATGGACCCCATTCAGTCCATCAAAACCATCAAAGACAGTACTTTTGCCATGTTACTGGAAGCACAACAACGCGGCTGGGAACTGTTCTACATGGAAATGTCCGATTTATCATTAGTGGACGGACAACCGGCAGCGCAAATGAACCCCCTGAGTATTCGGGATCAGACCGAAGACTGGTTCGATCTGGGCAACAGTCAAACATGCCCCCTGCAGGAACTGGATGTCATTTTAATGCGCAAGGATCCGCCATTTGACATGCAATACATCTATGCCACCTTTATCCTGCAGCGCGCACACGAATCCGGTGTTCTGGTGGTCAATCGACCGGACAGCCTGAGAAATGCCAATGAAAAACTGTTTACCGCCTGGTTTCCACAATGCTGTCCTCCCACACTGGTATGCCGCGACATGCAGCAAATCAGAGCATTCATCAGCCAATATCAGGATGTCATTCTGAAGCCACTCGACGGTATGGGCGGCAGCTCGATTTTCCGGGTAAAACAAGATGATCCGAATACCAATGTTATTCTTGAAACCCTGACCCGAAATGGCCTGGAATATTGCATGGCTCAACGTTTTATCCCGGAAATAACATCAGGCGACAAACGTATTTTACTTATTGATGGTGAACCCGTACCTTATGCGCTGGCAAGAATACCTGCTGAAGGTGAAAACAGGGGTAATCTGGCAGCAGGCGGGCGTGGTGAAGGTATACCCCTGTCTGAGCGCGATATATGGATATGCCAGCAGGTTGCGCCTGCTCTCAGGGAAATGGGTTTACTTTTTGTCGGTATAGATGTTATCGGCGACTATCTGACAGAAATCAATGTTACCAGCCCTACCTGCATACGCGAACTCGATAATTTGTTTGAGCTGAATATTGCCGGTATGCTCATGGATAAAATAGAACAAAAACTAAAGCCTTGTAAACAAAACACATGATAAATCAACAACCAAAAAGCCTGTTCGTAATCATAACCGTTATGGTTCTGACACTATGGGGATGTACTGAGTCTCAACCGCCACAGGGTCATACTTTTCATCACAGTATTTACAGTTTCGGCACCCTGGTTGACGTTTCAATTTATGGTGTTGACGAAGAAACGGCCGAGCAGGCATTTGAGCAGCTGGAAGCAGACTTTAACTATATGCACGTGACCTGGCAGCCCTGGCGACGCAGTGCGCTGGCGCGCGACAATCAACTGCTGGCATCACAGGAATGGTTTTCTGATGCCCCTTCTGTCCGGCCATTGATTATTCTGGGTAAAAAGCTCACTACACTCAGTGACGGCCTGTTCAACCCGGCCATTGGTAAATTAATAAAACTGTGGGGCTTCACCCAGGGGGAGCATGAAACCGGCTTACCCCCGAATGATGCCGATATTCAAGTACTGGTTAAAAGTCAGCCATCAACAAATGATATTGAGATCAAGGGTATTCGCATGCGCAGCAGAAACCCTGATGTCTTTCTCGATCTGGGTGGCTTTGCAAAAGGTTATGGCATTCATCGTACAATAAATGCGTTAAAGGCAATGGGCATAAAAAATGCGATTATTAATGCCGGTGGTGATTTGCAGGCTATCGGCACACATGGAAAGCGCCCATGGCGTATTGCCGTACAACATCCACGCAAGAAAAAAACGGCACTGGCCTATATAGATCTGAACCCTGATGACAGTGTCTTCACCTCCGGGGACTATGAGCGCTTTTTTGATTATAATGGTAAACGTTACCATCATATTATTGATCCGCGCACAGGCTACCCTGCACAGGGCCTACAATCTGTAACGGTTATTCACACTGACCCGACGCTTGCAGATGCCGCCTCTACTGCGCTGTTTGTCGCCGGCGTAAAAGACTGGCCTCGCATTGCAAAAAAAATGGGGATCACCTCGGTACTGTTAATTGATGCACAGGGAAAAATACACATGACACCGCAAATGCAGCAACGATTACACTTTAAAAACACGCCGACTGACATTACTGTCACAACATTGTAAAAGGTTAGATAAAGCTGTCCTGATTAATGGAAACCGTACCACACAAAGTTAACATATCGCATACCGACCGTCTGGCACTGACGTTGTTTCTGGCCGTCATGCTGCATGCACTCATTATCCTGGGTATCAGCTTTTCATCAGACAAGGGCAAAGACCCTGATATTCTCAGTCGACTTGATATTACACTGGTACAACACAAGTCTGACAAGGCTCCGGACAAGGCTGACTACCTGGCCCAGGCGAATCAGAAAGGCTCAGGGAACACAAAGAAAAAAGTCCGGCACCAGACGGTTCGCAGCAAGGCCAGTCCGGACAACAGCCAGGGACAGGCTGACCTCAGTGTCGCCAAATCAATTCGTAAACCGACACCTCAGGGACAGGTAAAAATACTGACCCAAAAGCAATCTGACCAGAAAATAAAATCACGACAAAAAGAAAAAAAGATAAAAAATATCCGCAGAATATCTGCCGAAGAACTGGTTCGGCGCAGCAAGGAAATTGCCAGACTCAGCGCCCAGAACGATGCCAGCTGGAAAGCCTATTCACAATTACCCGATTCCAAATACCTGTATGCCAATACACGCAGTCATGTAGACGCCGCCTATCTGGCAGCCTGGACCCGGAAGGTAAAAAAAATCGGTAACCTTAATTACCCTTATAAAGCTCGCAGAAAAAATATCAGTGGCAACCTGATGATTGAGGTCACCTTGCGCCCGGATGGTTCATTAGTCAGCATTCGGATACTGCAATCATCCAAACATAAAGTACTCGATAATGCAGCTATCAATATCGTAAAACTGGCAGCCCCTTTTGCAGCAGTTCCGAAGGAAGTACTTCAGGGGCGCAAGGTTTTAAGGATTGTGCGTACATGGTTATTCACAACTGACAACAAATTACATAGCCGATGAACGTAACCAACCTGACTCATCATTTTTTGATAGCCATGCCACAACTGGATGACCCGAATTTTTTTCATTCGGCGACTTATCTATGTGATCACAGCGAAGATGGCGCCATGGGTTTTATTTTCAACCACCCGCTTGAACTTGACCTGGCCGCAGCACTGGAACAGATGAATATAAACACCGATATTGCAGCACTTTCAAAGCAACCGGTTTACAGCGGCGGTCCGGTGGAAGAAGACCGGGGCTTTGTTTTGCATCGCCCTGTCTCACACTGGGAGTCAACGCTGGTCGTTTCTGACGCACTGGCCATCACCACATCACAAGATATTTTAACCTCCATTGCCGCAGGCGATGGCCCAAAAGACTATATGGTCGTGCTCGGATATGCAGGCTGGGGAAAAGGCCAGCTTGAACAGGAACTGGCAGAAAACATCTGGCTCAGTGGCCCGGCCGAACTGGATGTTATTTTTGAAACACCCAATGAACAACGCTGGGAAAAATCAGCCTTGAATATCGGCGTCGATATAAACCTGTTATCCGGTGACAGTGGCCATGCCTGAACACAAGGTATTAAACAGTTTACTGGGATTTGATTTTGGCCTGCAACGTATCGGTGTTGCGACAGGGCAAACACTCACAGGGACTGCACAGGCACTTAAAACCTTGCATAGCATTCAGAATAAACCGGACTGGCCAGGTATTGAAAAACTGATTTCTGAATGGCATCCAGATGCACTGGTGATTGGTATCCCGTATCATCTGGACAGTAGTGAAAATGATATGACCATCGCCGCCCGCCGTTTTGGCCGACAACTGAACGGACGCTTTAATCTGCCGGTATATGAAATGGATGAACGCCTGAGTTCAAAAGAAGCCGAGCATGAAATCAAACGTCAGCGCCAGACCGGGCAACGCCGTAAAAGCCATCGTGGTGATATTGATAAAATGGCCGCACAAATTATCTTGCAAAGCTGGTTGCAGCAACAGGAGCACGTAAAAAATGACCGAACAGATTGACATCACGGCTTTATTCAAGACCCTTGAGCAGGATCTGCGTGACTTGCTTGCACAAACGGGAATCAGCAATCCTGTCATGATCGGTATCCATACAGGTGGCGTGTGGGTTGCACAAGAATTACATAAAATACTGGGCATCCAACAGGAACTGGGTACCATGGATATATCATTTTATCGTGATGATTTTACCCGCATAGGCATTAACCCGCAGGTACAACCAACCAGCTTGCCATTCAGTGTTGATGATCAGCATATCATTCTGGTTGATGATGTATTACATACCGGACGTACCATTCGTGCAGCAATGAATGAATTATTTGATTATGGCCGCCCTGCATCCATTACGCTGGTCACGCTGGTTGAACGTAGTGGCCGGGAGCTACCTATTGCGGCCAGTGTGGTAGGTAAACACCTTGATCTTGAAGCTGATCAACATGTAAAACTGACCGGACCTGAACCACTGGAGCTGGTCATACAGGAAGTAAAGAAAGAATGATGCTGTGTTTGCATGCCTGAAAAGTTAAAAATTATTTTCCCGGGTCAGGCTAAATACAAAAACACTGACATCTTCCCGATATGAAATCTGTTAACGGGATAGCAGTGACAACAGACAAAAAAACACATACAATACGCCAAATAAAGAGCAAGGGGCATCATGAACCTTCAGGTTGACGACAACGGACGCTTACGACACTTCCTGTCCATTGATGGACTGAACAGAACTATTCTCACCGATATTCTGGATACCGCCGAGTCATTTGTTGGCGTTACCGAACAATCGATAAAAAAAGTCCCGCTACTACGCGGTAAAACCATCGTAAACCTGTTCTTTGAACCCAGCACCCGCACCCGCACGACCTTTGAACTGGCTGCAAAACGCTTGTCTGCCGATGTGCTGAATATCAATATCAATGCCTCCGCTACCACCAAGGGTGAAACCCTGCTCGATACACTGCGCAACCTCGAAGCCATGCATTCTGATATGTTTGTCGTTCGTCATGCCGATAGTGGTGCCGCCCATTTTATTGCCAGCCATGCACAACCCCATATCAGCATCATTAATGCCGGTGATGGCAGTCATGCACACCCGACCCAGGCCATGCTGGATATGTTTACCATTCGCAGACACAAACCGGATTTTAGTAATCTGACAGTCGTTATCGTCGGTGACATTTTGCATTCACGTGTGGCACGCTCTCAAATACTGGCACTGAATATGCTCGGAGTCAGTCAGGTCAGAGTGGTTGCACCGCGTACTTTATTACCCGCGCGCATGGACACACTGGGCGTACAGGTACACCACCATCTGCAGGACGGTATTCGTGATGCAGATGTCATCATCATGTTGCGTCTGCAAAATGAGCGTATGGCAGGTGCCCTGCTACCCAGTGAACATGAATACTTCCAGCTATACGGTCTTACTGAAGAACGTCTCAGTCTGGCAAAAGATGATGCGATTGTTATGCATCCTGGTCCGATCAACCGGGGTGTTGAAATGGACTCAAAAGTCGCCGATGGCTCTCAGTCAGTTATTCTGCAACAGGTATCCTACGGTATCGCGGTGCGCATGGCTGTCATGTCGATGGCCATGCGTAGCCAGCAAGACCGGGAGGGTGAAAGCTGATGCGTATCCGAATCAAAAATGGTCGGGTAATAGACCCCGCTAATAACATCGATGCACAACTGGATGTTTTTATCAGTGGCGGCAAGATTGAAGCCGTCTGCCCTGAACTGGACGGGTTTACCGCCAACAGGGAAATTGATGCAAGCGGTCAGTGGGTTTTTCCCGGACTGGTCGATCTGAGCGCACGCCTGCGAGAACCCGGTCAGGAACACAAGGCCACGATTCATTCAGAAACCCGAGCCGCCGCTGCAGCAGGTATCACCACGCTCTGCTGTCCACCTGACACATCACCGATTATTGATACGCCTGCGGTTGCCAAGTTAATTCAGACACGTGCCGAGCAAGCCGGTTTTGCCCGCATTGTGCCGCTGGGAGCGTTAACCCGACAACTTCAAGGCAAACATCTGAGTGAAATGGCGGCGTTAAAACAGGCAGGCTGCGAAGCTGTCTATAATGTCGCCCCTCTTGCCGACTCACAGATACAGCGTCTGGCGATGGAATATGCACAAACCCACGACCTGACCGTTTTTATCACACCGGTCGATCCATGGTTACACAAACAGGGCTGCGTACACGAAGGCAGAGTGGCTACACTGCTTGGGTTGCCCGGCAGTCCGGAAGCGGCTGAAACCGCTGCAGTCGCTCGTGACCTGGCGCTGATTGAACAGATAGGCGTGCGCGCACACTTTACAAGACTGTCAACAGAACGAGCCGTACGCATGATTGCCAGAGCTCGTTATGACGGGCTTCCGGTCAGTGCCGATGTTTGCGCCCATCAGCTGCACCTGACAGAAATGGATATCAGTGACTACAATAGCGACTGTCATGTACAACCACCCTTGCGTAGCGAACGCGATCGTGATGGCCTGATTGCCGGCGTACAACAGAATATTATCCAGGCGATTTGTTCAGACCACCAGCCTCACGAGGCGGACGCAAAACTGGCACCTTTCAGTGCGACCCAGCCGGGAATATCTTCCCTTGAAACCCTGCTGCCTCTTAGCATGCGGCTGGTTCAGGAAAACAGGCTGGAACTCAGCGATATGCTGGCACGACTCACTCATGGCCCCGCCAGTATTCTTGGTATTGATGCAGGAACCCTGAGCACCGGCAGCCCTGCTGATGTCTGCATCTTCGATCCTGAACATATCTGGCAGCTGAGCGACAACACCATTCTAAGCCAGGGGCATAACACGCCATTCAAAGGCTGGGAGTTCACCGGCAAGGTCAGTCATACATTGCATAACGGGCGGATTGTTTATCAGCGTGGCTGAAAGACTGATTAGCACACTATGTGGGAGTGAATTTATTCACGAATCCTTTTTTCGCGGATAAATCCGCTCCCACAGAAAAAATAAGAAAACCGGAATAAACGACGGTACCTGCCTCGTTATTAGAAAAAAATTCAGCATGTCCATAATATCGAACCCAAATAAAACAGACTCCCTCTCCCCTGGGGGGAGAACGAAGCACATACACCACCCTCGACTTTGAAGGAGAGGGAATTAACAAAATATCTGTGTAGTCTGGCGCAGATTAACAGGACAACAGCAAATCCAGCTTTAAAACAATTGCCCCAGCGTATTACGTGCCAGATAATACAACACTGAAACCATCCGATTGAATATCGCACGGATGGCTTGTACGGTAGTTTCCCCGGATTTAGCGACAGGTAACCCGACAAATGCCATCATGTGTGACATCAGGTTTTTAACCTGACCTTCCATCTCTGGCGATTTTCCTGCCAGGTTACTTAACTTCCAGGCAATAGCATCATAAAGCGTCATTCCAAAACCCAGCGTGTTCTGAATACTGAAACTAACCATAAACCCGGCCTTACGCAATAAATATAAAAGCGCTGCGGTAATCTTTTCCAGACTACTGGATGAAAAAGCGGTATTACGGCCATTGGGCGTATTCAGTAAATGTTCACTATGCGCATCCGGTGTAAAACTGGAAACACGTTTAATCTGACTCCACTCAGAGGCACCTCCGATTGCTGTGATGTAATTATCCATATAGTGATGCTTGAGCCGTAAGAAATTACCTGAAGACACGCGATACTCAACACCATTATCAGGCGTATGCACAAATGGCCATACCGGTACCATTGCGATCGGATCACCTGAATTTATCGCACGAAAAACATGTTTGATTTTACGATGCGCACTCACATTTTGCGCAAACGAGGCCAACCCGACCCGTGGGCTGCCAAAGGTATAAATGTTTGCAGATGCATTGGTTTCTGTGGCCACCCATTCTGCGATCAATGTTGCTAATGCGCCACCCAGACTATGACCGACACAATGCACGGTTCGCGGACGTGTTGCTTTTATAAAACGACTGATTTCCGGTAGCATCGAATGAAATGTATGATTGAAGCCGGCATGAACCGCCTTGTTGGCCGCAGAATTTCTGAAACTGAGACCACAGTTGCCATCGGTCAAAAGATCAGGGAATGTTTTTGTACCGCGGGTAACAATAACAACATCACCTGCAAACTGGTTAATACCTTGACCGGTGACACCAAAACCACTGCGTGCTGAAATAATGGGTAGACCTGAACGCCCTGGAAAGGGTGAATCTGACCTGAATTTAAATTTATTTTCAAACTTGTCATTTAAAACAGCTAATGCATCTTCCGTCGCACTTGCTTTTCTTATGTTATACACCTGGTCTGCCATTTGTGCAGAATCCATAGGTGATAAAATATGGGACATGTGATTCCTCCTTCCTTAAGGTAAATAATGAAAAATATTATGTGTTCCAGTGTGCAAGACCAAAAGACGAAGCTGTAAGATAATTACCTCGATCTATTGACTTGTGTACCTCTTCATTTGTTAATTCACAACAAAGCATACTCAGTATTTTACTCAGTGCAGGGTCATCATCTCGACTTGATTTGGATAAACGCCATGCAGTGTATTCTGCATGATTAAAGTTAATAGTAATAATTTGGTGTGTGCGATTTTCAAATGGCGTCAGTCCCCATAAGGAATAACCATTGGTTTCAGGGAAATGAAACTCTCCATCTTTCTTCGTGATATATTCACATGTTTTTTCTTTGTCCCTGAAATCGTGAAATCGCTTTACAACCGCCCCTTCAACCGGCTCACCATTCATGGTGACAATACCGTTTACTTCCGGGTAGATTTGAAATTTAAGTATATTAAACATCGTCCATCCTGCGGGCTGTTTTTATTCAAAAAAATCAGGGAAGGAATGTAGTGCGAAAGAATAATTGAACATCAACATCCTTGATTCACCACATGCGTGTTTTGCAGGTTCCCTGTTGCATGGGGTTTATTCTAGAATTTGCAGCCTGTACAAGTCAAGCCGGAATAAGGCACTGTTTCACCAACCCGTTAAATATTGCTGGCATGTGTCTTTAAAAACATGGTTTTGCAGGAGTGAATTTATTCACGATATTTTTATATCAATCCCGGGCACGCCTTACTTTTTTCGCGGCCGGGGGACCGCTCCTACAGTTACATGTCAAACCTGATAGTACAAATGCAGGAGCGGTTATTATGCCAATCCTTTGAGGAATCAATAAATGGTACCCCGGCCGCGAAAAATAATAAAGCCTCAATCGACACATAGAATCTCCCACAGAAAGGGAGAGCAAAGGTTCACTGATAACCATGATCACTGCTTCTCTACACATCCCGCCCTAAAACTATTACAATAACCACATACAAACCATCAGAGCCCGAGCATGAACAAACCACACCGCAATACTATCTTCCCCGAAAATGCAGAGATCATTTCTCATCAGGCTTTTGAAGGTCAGCAATACATTATGCGTGTACAGGCACCGCAATGTGCCACACATGCTCAGGCCGGCAGCTTTGCACACATCCAGTGTGACCCTCAGTTAGCAATGCGTCGCCCTATTTCGATTATGCAGGTTTCAAAACAGGCCGGCTGGGTAGACTTTTTATACAAAGTCGAAGGCAATGGCACACGCCTGCTGTCTACCCGGAAACCGGGTGAAAAAATCAGTATTCTTGCGCCCATTGGTAACCCGTTTACACCGCACATGAAATATTCACGGCCATTATTAATTGGCGGTGGCGTGGGTATTCCCCCAATGATTTTTCTGGCCGATCAGTTACGTGCAATTAAAGGTGCATACCAGCCACTGGCGATCATGGGTTCGGAAATTCCATTTCCATTTGAAACAACGCCTTCAGCAATCGCCGTTGATGGCATCAGTGATGACATTAATGCCGCGATGCCATTACTGGAAAACCGGGGTGTTGCCAGTCGTTTATGCAGCCTGCAAGGTTACCCGGGATGCCATCAGGGTTACGTCACAGATCTGGCGCGCCAATGGCTGGAAAATCTCGATGACCAGCAACGCAAACAGGTAGAAGTGTTTGCCTGTGGCCCTCACCCGATGCTCGAAGCCGTTGCAAAACTGGCACAGGAATATCACCTGCCCTGTCAGGTATCACTGGAAGAATTTATGGCCTGTGGTGTCGGTGGTTGTGCCGGGTGTGTGGTTGAAGTCAACACAGAAAATGGCCCGGCTATGAAACGGGTTTGTGTCGATGGGCCGGTGTTTGAAGCCAGACACGTATTTATGTAACCAGACAATCACACGTAGATTGGGGTGAGCAAAACGAACCCCAACAGAAAGACATCAATAATAAAACAATTAACCTTTCAAACCTGAAGTAATTTTTGTTGGGGTTCGTTGCACTCACCCCAAACTACAAGTTACCAACAACCTGCTGTCGCAGGTGTTCTAACACCTGTGTTCGTCAACGTATATGTACCGCAGCTATCATTATTCTGTCCACCCAAAGCCTGTGGTGTCGCAGTGAGGGTATATGTTGTAGCCGCCGGGACAGACGTTATATTATAGTAACCACTACCAGCTAAAAGGCCGGCTCCTGTTAATGTATTAATAGCTGGGCCAGCACCTACGATACTGCAACCTCCCGTCTGAGCAAGTAAAAGTGATGCTGGAACTCGCGGGGCACTATACGTATTAAGCTCTGTATAACACCTTTCCAGTATCTGCGCTGCCTGCAACAAAGCCGAAGTCCCATCCGATCGACGTGATTTACGCACACTGTCCTGATACGCAGGATAAGCGATACCTGCCAGTATCGAAATAATCACCACCACGATCATCAGCTCAATCAGTGTAAAACCCTTGTACTTACGCATAGCGACTCCTGCAAACCCTGAACAATGTCTTTTCCTGTATAAAGCCTACCATATCCCTAACGTCGTTGTCTCCAGGACTGGCGGCCAGTTCCAGCGCCACCGGATTCGGTGGTTGCTTCAAGATTACCACTGGAGCCACTGGTATATTTGTATTCTTTATTCCCTGCCTTGACCACGCTCGGGGTTTTAATAATACCCACCTTGGATTTCTTGCCACTCACCGGCACCTGTGTATTCACACCCGCGATAACGACCGTCACAAAATCAGCTGATGTAAATTGACCATCACCATTAATATCAAACGGGGTTAATGGTAACTGCGCACCGGTGACCGCATCCAGTTCCATTAACCAGCCGCTACCACCAAAGGTACACGGATCAGTATTTGGAACCAGTGTGGTAAATACGATCCGGTTACTACGGATCACCGGCGCTGCCACGACACGTTCACCCTGAGCACTACCTGTGACCAGTTTCAGATCCATATGCCAGCCTTTTTTAGTCGGGTATGTAACCGTGTTTTTAGATGTCACCCTTAGGTCAAACCCACTCGAGGTCACTTCATAGTCAATAGTTTGCGCGACCAGATCAGTGCTACGTACAACCGGAATACTATTACCACTTGCCACGTTATCACGGATACCGTAGAAGCTCTGAATCTGCGGAGTTGCACCCACAATATTATCGGTACTTTCAAAATATTTACCGGTACCAAAATAGACCATTACGCCACCGTTAGGGTGTTTACCCACCTGTGGTTTTGCAGTAATCGGCTGAGCCACACCGGATCCGTCCACTGCTTTAAACAGAGGCAACCAGGTGGAACCCGATTTATATGCCGGCTTCCAGGTGCTGGTACCCGAACCACTGACATCAAACTTCCACATGTTACCCAGCAAATCACCGGCATAAATGGTGTCAACAACTCTATCACCATCGGTATCGACAGGTATGGGTGTAGCCAAACCGTTGGGAGTGCTAAGCGAGCCGACACCAGTATCTATTTTCTTGATCACCGCACCGGTTTGAGCATTAATGATAAACAAAACGGCTTTATGATTTGTGCTGTTATAGCCATTTCCGATAATGGCAGCCCATTCACCATTGGCCATACGTACAATTGTCGGTTCTGACAAGGTATAACCCAGGTCTCCGTCATTAGCATCTGTAAATTCCCACAGTACTTTACCGGTGGTAAAGTTCCCCGGGTCTGTTACATCCAGTGCGAATACATTACGTCCTCCTGTACCCGTAGTACCCACCAATACCGTGTGCCAGGTACTATCACTGAAATAAACATCACCTGCCCGCGGCGAACCATCAACAAAATATCGATGCGCAGGATTAGTACCGTAATTCGGATCCGTCAACTCCTGCAAATTTGGAATCACTGACGATGGAATATAGGCAAATAACTCCAGTCCGGTTTTCGCATTAAACGCATGCAACATGCCATCATTAGCACCCACATAAACGACATCTGTTCTGCCCGCACCTGAGTTCATTGCCTGCAATGTCGCCAGAAATGAAGTATAGCTAGTGCCTTCTGCACCAGGAAGATTCGCGTAACCAAAGTTATCCATACCCACGTACCATGGATTAGAATTTACAATATCGCCCAGTAACTTGGTACGGTCACGAAAAACACCGCTATTCTGTTGCTCATCTGCATTATTACCGCGAATATAGGTTACCCGCTTCTGAGCAACACTATTATCTGAAGCCGATATTTCTGCAGCCGTCATTAATGATGTTTGCTGTGAAGCACTGAGATTACCCCAGACAAAATCAACGCCCCCTGCATTATAGGAGTAGATCGTGCGACTGCCATATGACGGAATCATACCTGCCGTATCCGTGTCCCAGGTCGGTACTGTAATGATAGCACCTGTCGTTTGATTTATCGGAAATGCCTGTATACGACCTGTCCATTTCGAACTGTCAAACAGCGCCTGAAAGATCAATGTATTCGTATCCAGACGCGTTGAGTTTGTCGCAACTGCAGACGCAGAACCAATCGCAATGGATTGATTAAACGATGCGGTCAATGCCGTCTTTAGTTGCAGGCCACCAGCTGCCGCATAGGCTGAACCACCGGCATTATCTGCTGTATCCTGAAGGATAGGACGAATCGTTCCGTTTGCAAAACCAACCGTATCAATCCGCAGGAACTGGTTTCCAACCAGATCCGTACGCAGATCGCGCGAACCATTTACCGCTTTTCGTGGCGTGGCAGTATTAAAACAGGTTGCCTTACTCTTGTCACAGAACGCCCAGTAAGCGACATCATCCAGATTATCTTTACCATGCTGATTTGGATCCGTGCTATTAAAATCCTCCGGATTTGTTACCGGGTCTGCATCATAGTCTACATATTTATTCGGCACATCCGCATCCTTGAAGGGCGCGCCATCCGTGAAGATCAAGACGTTAGATTTTGCACAGGACATTTTCTTGCCATAGAACGGATCATAGTAAGGATCTCGTTCCGGTGTTGTTGCAGGGACTGCCAGATCAAAGTCTTCAAAACCCGTCAGCACCGCAGGATAATTAGGTGCGATTTGTGAAAAGTAATGAATGACTTCCACCAGGTTTTCCGCCAATGGCGTTGTACCCCAGACCAGAGGGTAATGCTCTATCGCATCAACAATACCAGCGATACTGGTGCCAATATAACCGGTCAGGTCACGGTAACCCTGTTCAGCAGCCGGAAAACTGGCATTACCGGTCAAGGTTGGATTTTTAACAAACGGGTTTTTAGGGATCTTGAATTTCAGGGTTCCGCCTTGAGTTGTAACACCATTATAGATATCACTCTTATTCGGCGGGAAACGGTAAAATGAAATACCCAGACGTACCTTGCTATCCACGTCATGTAACAGTCCTATGGGTTCTGCAGCCACTGTCAACGCAATATTCAAGGATTTAAACTTACCCTGAATCGCTATATAACCCGCACCTTCATTCGGGTGATCAATTTCATTCGGAGAGGTACAGGATTTCTCTTCTTCGAGAATAACCCTTGCTGACGTTGCACTAACAGTAGACGTACGCAATACTGCTGTATCACCATCATTCATGGTTTGAAGCGCTGCCATGAAAACAGGCGCGCCTGAAAAAGCAGTACCTGTATTATAATTAACTGTTTTCCTGTTTGCATTGGCATTACCGGTGGCGGCCGAGTAATTAACAGTTATTCCATTACCTGCTTTCAGTAAAAAGCCATTGGTCGTATCGTCGACAACACCAGGCTCTATAGCGATATAGGCCACAGTCTCGGTACCCGGGCCACCCTGATTTTCCTCTTGCTGTAACGACAGTTTGAATCCTGTAGTTGAAATACTCCATGCTCTGGCATTCACAGCAACAGGGTCAGCATTGGTGACTACAGATGCCAGTACGACCGGGGCTACAGAGAAGGTTGAGCCAAAGCTGATTGAATCACTTGAACTACTGGAGGAGCCGCAACTTCGGGTAACATACTCATCATTAATAGCATGGGTACCCGCTTCAAGTTTCACACCACCGGTCAGGGTATGCTGCCCTTTTTCAACCACAAGATAAGGCATGGTTTCAGTGGTGTGCGCCCCGTCTTTATACTCCCATTCCTGCACTTTGATTTCGAAACTGGTCGTCGTTACATTTCGAATACGGACAATCGAGGGATCAGCACCTTTGTACGTTAATGGTTTGGCAACTACAACCGGGTTAATATAGGTGCGCTGCAGATTAACGGTGACCCAGGTCGTGCTGGCAGCAACCTGATCAGCACTTACCTGACCAAACTCACCAATCTTATTACTGGCACTGTCATAGATAAATTGCTCATCAATATATGATAATTTTGCATAGGGATCATAACCGGAACCGGCAGCACCGCCATTATCAACGCTCCCTGTTTCAGCAGGCGATGCAACAGCGGCCGAAAAATTATTTTTTATCGGTGACAAACTGTCACTCAGGCTGTAATTTGAACTGAACGTTCCATCTGAGCGTTCATTATTACCGACAATCTTATAATTCAGTGTGCCGGTGTAAGC